>DHKFI23501__coassemble_645_pt1 | contig 26203 bp, 21 predicted proteins | sample DHKFI23501__metabat2_high_PE_018 | metagenome-assembled genome bin DHKFI23501 | reverse complement strand
CATAACCAGCAGGGCGAATTATTCATCCTGCCCCCAAAAATATTACACTAACAAATTTCATGCCCCATTATGCCAATCACAAGCTTACTTTTTATACACAAAAACCAGGAAGAAGACACAAACTCCTTCTTCCTGGTTTTTTTCTCAGTTTTGAAATAATTAATTTAAATTTTAGTACCAGCCATTTGCTTGCCAGAAGGATTGAGCAGCCGTCCAAGAACCGTAACGAGAAGCTACGTATTGATCAGCAACCCGTTCTTGGTTAGCAGCGGAGTAGTCCCCACCAAGGTAAGATGCGGAAAGTTGGTACTTACCAACGTATTGACCGTTCCGAGCGTTGTAGTTACCGCCAGATTCACGACCAGCGATCCAAGCCTTAGCAGCGGCTTCACTACCAGTAGCGTTTGAAGTGTAGCTACCAGCATTTGAGTAACTTGCCCCGTTTGAAGCGTAGTTAGTAGTTGCTTGACTAGTCGTTGCAGTGTTAGCAACCGCATTGTTCGTCGCAACTTGGTTAGCAGTCGTTTGGGCGTAGTTAGTCGTGTCTTGGCTATTGCCATCCTTGATCACAAGCTTTTGACCAACGAAAATCTTATTGATATCTTGGATGTTATTGTCTTGGGCCAGCTTGTTAACTAAGCTGTTATCCTTGGCAAACTTTTGGGAAATCGAAGAAAGCGTATCCCCAGCTTGTACAGTGTATACGGAATCAGCGTTGGCAACCTCAGCGCCAGCAGCAATCCCAAAGGCTGCAATTCCAAGAGTAGCGACAGTCGTTAACATACTTTTCTTTAACATAGGGTAATTTAACCATCCTTTACATTTGTTCGTTCAAATCATTCAACGGTTACTATCATACCGATTAAATGTTACTAGCGTGTCACAGAGCAATTGCTTTTCTCCCGAAACGCCCGCTTTTTTTGTAATCTTTTGTAATATTCAAAAGTGCGATCACTTAATTACCCTCTAAGGTTCCCGAGATAATAGGTTTTTTGGCCAACCTAATTTTTCTTAAGAAATTTCACAAATTAACAAAAAAAGATTCTGAATTTAACCAGATTTTTCTTAGTTTTGAAAAATTTGGTTCCAGAATCTTGTTTTTTATGGCCTTTATTACAAAATAATGTCAAATGTCTTCTTTAGGTAAAGTGCGACCCCATCTTCATCATTTGAAGCCGTCAAATGGTTCGCGACTGCCTTTACTTCCGGCAATCCGTTGGCCATTACAACTCCGTCACCAGCTCCTTCAATCATTTCTAAATCGTTATCAGCATCCCCAAAGGTCATCAAATCAGCCGGGGTCATCCCTAACTTACTCAATAGATGATTCAAACCGAGCATCTTATTAACCTTCGCCGGTAAGAACTCTAGAATGTGGGGTTGAGATTGGACAACCCGAATATTGGCTGGTAAGTAGACATTTTCCTTGGCAACCGTCACTTTAGCTGGATCAGTTGCTAGAACAGCCTTGGCAAAAAGGTGGTCACCACCAGGAAGGTTCTCTAAGGTCGTATCGACAAATTCAATTCCCTTTACAGTTTGCCGGTACCGCGATGGTCCTAATTCCGTTAATTCATAAACCCGTTCAAAGTCCAAGATGTCCATTGGAAGTTGGTTGGCCTTGAGATAGTCATAAACGGGGTGTAAATCAGCCTTTGTCATCCCCAAAGAGAATAAGGGTTCCTTGGTTTGGTTATTAATAACCAAGCCCCCATTGAAGGTGATCGTGTAGTCATCTGACTGGTTCAGTTCAAGTTGGTCAAGGTAATTCTTGATTGCATTAATTGGTCTGCCTGTACAAAGGACTACTTTTACTCCCGCCTGGTGAAGTTGCTTTAAAGCCTTTTCGTTCACTAGGCTAATCTCCTTTTGACTATTTAACAAGGTGTTATCTAAATCTAAAGCAATCATTTTGGTCATTTTACTTTCCCTCTTTAATAATTGTTGTCACAAGTAACCGGGTAAACTGCGCATTTCCAATCGCATTCATGTGCACCTTATCTTTACCAAACCACTTATTATGTTTTTTACTCTTCGCATTCCAATTAACGACATGCACATTTGAGTGTTGCTTAGCTTCACGCTTAATCTGATTAATTACTGTCTGTTGCCATGGACGGGTAGGAACGTGAGGCGTAATCCAATAAAGTTGGCGGTTCCCAACCGTTTGAACAATTTCGTCCGCCACTTGATCAGACATTGCACCGTTGGTTCCTAAATTAACCACCACAATCGGACTTAACTGATTCTTGCTAGCCAAATCCTTTAGAATTTTTAGGCCTTCCGCCCCTTGCATCCCAACCTTGGCATTAACCACGGCATGGGGCATCACTTCTTGCAGGTCATTTGCGGCGTCAACCATTACTGAATCACCGACTGCCGTAACCTGCCAATCACCAGCTTGCTTAAGCTGTTTTGCATTCAACTGGTACTTTTGTTTCAAGGATGGGCTGTTGACATCAACTTTTGGCGCCTTCCCCGCCACGATTTGCTTATTCCGGGCAGCGGTGGCCTGTTTATTGTGTTGAAGTTGCTTTTGCAGACTAGACTTTGCCGGTTGTGGTTGAGGACCTAAAATCCCCACTCCTGCAATCACCACAACCGTTCCCATTGTTACCAAAGATGTCCACTGCTTTTTGGTCTGGGGCCGTTTCCGTAGCCAGACACGAAGCGACTGCTTTTTTAATGGTAGTTCTACTAACCGGTAAGCAAGCTCACTAATTCCAAAGACTAACCCGAGCTCAATTATGGCGTTTAGCCAGGGCGCGTTGCCGACTGGAAAGAGCCGTTCATAAAAGACCATCACTGGTAATTGGAAGATGTAAATTTCGTAGGAGCGTTGGCCTAAATAATGAAAGACGGGATTCGTCAACCATTGATTAACCTGCGCCCCTGGATGAACAATCGTAGCTAGCAACATTAACCCAATCAAACTATCTAATGCCATTAGGCCGTAGTAAGTTGACGCGGCTTCTCCATTAATCGTGAAGAAGCTGATGATCAAAAGAATCAAACTAATTGCCCCACCCCCGTTTAACAGGTACCGCTCTTTAGCCGGTAATTCAACTTTTAGTTGCTCCCGGGGCCAAACGAGGGCCAGCCAACTCCCCAAAAGCAAGGAGAATGATCGGGTATCTGTTCCATAGTAGACCCGATTTAAGTTCATTGGTTGATACAAAACTGCCATCAGAATCATTGATAGGAGTGCTAAACAAATCGTGACCCACCGGGTGAGCTTTAAGCCCCCTCGCTTTAAAAGCCAAACTAAGATCACTGGCCAAACAAGGTAGAACTGAGCTTCCACTCCCAAAGTCCATAAATGAGTAAAGGGCGAGGCACCATTAAAACGATCGAAGTACGACTGCCCGTGACCGATTGCCCACCAATTATAAATCCAGGTTAAATTGGTAAGAACAATTACCCGGAGATGAACCAAGGCTTCCCGTGCGAATAAGGTAATATAAGCACTGGTAACCAAAAGCATTCCGATTAATGGGGGATAAAGTCGTTTAAATCGGCGCCAATAAAACGAACGAAACTGAATTGGTTGACCCATTTGCCATCGCCGAGTTAATTGATTAGTCACAAAATAACCCGTAATTAACAAAAAAAGCGGGACTCCCAAAAAGCCCCCCTTCATGATGTTCGGTAGGAGATGGTAAATAATGACGCCAATCACCGCAAGGGATCTTAGCCCATCAACACCGCTCACAAACTTTGGAGGTTGATTAATCCGTTTATCGGGGGTCCGTTTTGAATATTCTTCCATAAACCTTCCTCAATTTATTTAATGTAAGCCCGCCGAGAAACTTTTTCTCGACTGATCAAAAGACCCCTCTATTATAATCAACTTCCGCCGTTAAAAACAGTCACCTACTAATTTATTTTCTTATCCGATATGGTTTTCCTTTAAAATCGCTGCCACCACTTTTTCCATTTCAGGTGTCCGTTGCCATTCTTCAAAATGGTCCATTGATTCTGGTTGGACCCGGTAATTTTCGTTAATGTACTTTTCGTACTTAATTACGTTTTGGGAGTGCGGGATATTTAATTTCAAAATCCGCACCTGCTTAATAAAGCCCTTTTCAGCCGCCAATTCTGATCGCCCATTGTGAACCATATTACCAATCTCATGGTAAGTCGTCCCATCGTTGCGCGTAATTTCTTCAATGATATCCAAGTTACCTAGCAATGGTTGTTCTGCCATCGTAATTCCCCCTTCTTCCAAATCTTTTCCATTATAAACCAAAAATCACCGCCAAGGGGACGGTGATCGGCATAAGAGAGAAAGAGAATTGATTAGAAGGTAAATATTTAATACCTTGCGACTATATGTTAGCGCTTTCGGTAGTTTTTGTCAAGATTTATTTTGAGATTTAATTAACAAACTTTTGATCTATTACAGATGAGAGCGGCCTCTTGATGATTTTCAGCTTAAGCCTCATGAGCCGCTTCGTTAATCTGTTTTTGATTACTCAAATGATTGGCCCCCGTTAACTGAATCACTAAGGTATCGCCCACCTTTAGCTGAGTATTTCCATGCGGAACAAGCTGTTCTTCACCCCGATAAATCGCTAACACCAAGCTTCCTTCAGGCCAAGTAAAGTCTTTGACCGCCATTCCATCAAGTTTAGCTCCTTCAAAAATGGTTGTCGTCATCTGAGTCATCCCCCTCAACTTAGCATGGGGCCGTTGGTGAATAAAGTTTTCGAACATGGCAAAGTAAACCGGTCGGCCACCCATGACATCATCAACTAAGTAGGCAACAATAGCGACTACTGCTAAAGGCATTAAGTGCGCCATTGTCCCAACCATCTCAGTAATTAACAGGATAGCGGTAAACGGTGCTTTAGAAATACAAGCAAAGTACCCCGCCATGGCATAGATCACGTAGTTTGGTAGGTAATGGATTGGCACCAGTCCAAAACTGGCCATGACAGCACTGTAAAGGGCCCCAAAAACTGCCCCCAAGGTTAGAATCGGTAAAAAGATCCCTCCGGGTAATTCCGAAGCATAACTAATCATTGAGAAGACAAAACGGAGAACAAATAACCAGGCTAACCATAATAAAACTGGTTGCATCCGTGCCAAATTAACGATTAACTCGTTCCCCCCACCAAGGGTAACTGGCCAATACCAAGCAATCGGCATCATCAATAAGAAAGGCACAACAGGATACCAAGCTGGTTTAAACCACTTTACTTTCCGCGTCCACTTCCCAAGCTGCAAGATTACGACTTGATAAAGCCGCCCCAAGCCCCCAAGCAAGAGTCCCAAAAGAAGTAATTGCCAGTACTGGTTTAAAGGAAAAACGCTCTCGTGCGGAACGTTCAAATCCGGTTTCAAACCAAAAAATTGCATTGAAACCATGTTGGAACAAAGGGCACTGATAAAGACCGATAACCAGACCAGTGGCGAGAAGTTATGGTAAACCTCTTCTAAAATAAACATCGAAGAAGCAATTGGAGCGTTGAAGGCCGCTGACAAACCAGCCGCCGCTCCACTCGCAATTCCAACCCGACGTTCAACGGCCGTCACCTGGCCAGTTTCAGCGATTCCTTGCCCAACGGTGGCCCCGAGCTGAATTGAAGGGCCTTCTCGTCCCAAGAAAAGGCCGGGGCCAATACTTAAGATGCCTCCGAAGAACTTTCGCCACAAAACAGGCCACCATTTTTCATCGAATTCACCCATCAATTGACCTTCAACTTGAGGAATCCCCGAACCCTTAATATTCGGATTTTTTTGGGTAATGTGACCCAAAATTAGGGCTAAGACAATCGCCCCGATCGCCCAGGAAATGAGCCACAAAGGATGGGTATGAAAGTATTTAAAGGCCACGAGGGTCCATTTTAAAACCGTTTGAATACTCAAACGGAAGAGACTCACAACTAGTCCTGTTACCAACCCAATTAAAACTGCCCGGATAATTTGACGACTATTACCATAATTTAAGCTATATAATCGTCGCCTTTGCTCCATCAAATATCACCTCAATCTAATTTATTACACTTTGAAAAAGCCGAAAGCGCTATTCATGAATTTCCAAAGGCAAGTGGTCAGGATCTAAAAAGAAGGTCATCTTTTTCCCCGTAAAGGTATCCAACCGCACCGGTTCAGTCTCAATCCCCCGTTGGTTAAGTTCCTTTACTGTTGCATCTACGTCAGCAACCTTAAAAGCTAGGTGCCGGAGCCCTTGAGCTTCTGGATAATTTGGCCGCTTAGGCGCTGTTTTAATAATGAACAGCTCTATTTCTGCCTCACCGCAAGCAAGGTCAATCTTGTAATCATCGCGTTCCGGGCGATAATTCTCGCGGATCACTTTAAATCCTAATTGGTCAACGTAAAAATGCTTTGACCGTTGATAATCGCTCCCAATAATGGCTACGTGATGGATCGTATCAAACATACTCTTCCTCCCAGATTATTTTCAATATTTTCATTTTAACGCAAAAAGACCATTAACTGGCACCCTTTTTGGCCAGCTAATGGTCTAGTTAATCAAATTATTCTACATGTTCCTTACGCAAGTCACCGTGATAACGAATTACGTAAACCAAGACCGCTACAATCAGAACCAGAGCCCCAACCGTAACCGAGATCCGCGTATCTGGGTTAACAAACATGAAGCCAACGATCACAATTAAGGAGATGATGGCAAAGTAGTTTGAAATTGGGTACAGTGGCAACTTAAATGGGTGATTCTTCATTAAATCTGGGTTGTGCTTCCGGAACTTCAATTCCGCTAAGAGAATCACGAACCATGGAATCATCCCCGGCAGAACGGAAGATGAAAAGACAATCACGAAGAGATCTGACATTGACTTGTTGTGACCAGCCACAATTAAGTCAATTACAAATCCGATCAAGATCCCACCAGAAATCCCCAAGATCGCTGCATCGGGAACAATCCGTTTGGATAACCGGCCAAAAACACTTGGCGCGTCCCCTTCATGGGATAGCTTGAAAAGCATCCGACTAGAAGAGTAAATCCCAGAGTTGGCTCCGGAAAGCGCCGCCGTCAAAACCACGAAGTTAATAATCGATGCAGCTGCCGTAATCCCAACCTTGGCAAAGGTGGAGACAAACGGCGAACCAATTGAACTTAGTTGGTTCCATGGGTAGATGGTAACAATCACGAAGATCGCCCCAATGTAGAAGATCAAGATCCGGAAAAGAACGGACTTAACGGACTTCACAACCGCCTTTTGCGGGTTCGCAACTTCCCCAGCGGAAATCCCTAACAATTCAATCCCTTGGTAAGAACCAACGATGATTGACATTGAGAAGAAGAAACCACTAATTCCACCAGTGAAGAAACCACCATGGCTCCAGAGGTTTGAGAAGCCAGTTGGGTGACCCCCGTTACCAAAGCCAAAGAAAATCACCAATAATCCCAAAATAATCATGAAGATGATCGTAACCACCTTAATCATTGCAAACCAAAATTCAAGGGATCCGTAGGATTTGGCACTCGCCAAGTTCGCTAAGACCAAGAAAGCAATAATAATCAGTCCAGAAATCATCGGCGAGATATTCGGCCACCAATACTTCAGATATTCGGTCGCCGCCACCACTTCGGACATCCCAACGACGATGTATTCAAAAACGTTCGCCCACTTAGCAAGATAACCGGCAATCGGATGGACATATTCCGTTGCGTAATCAGCAAAGGACCCTGTCCCTGGATTGAGGTAGATCATTTCCCCTAATGAGCGCATCACAATATATAACAACAGACCAACAAAGGCATAAGCCAACAAGACTGAAGGCCCCGTCCACTTAATGGATGAAGTTGACCCCATGAAAAGGCCCACCCCAATCGCACCCCCAAGGGAAATCATTTCCATCTGGCCGGCCGTCATCGTCCGGTTAAGCTCAGGGGCATCAAACTTGTTCTTCGCCATTCTCACTCCTCCTAGTAATTTAGCGTTAAGCTTGATCTACCAACTATTATTTATTTTTTATAGTTTAAGGGTAGGTAAAGTTAACTTTTTTAATTTCATACTAATTAAAATTATAAGGGAAAGAAAATAAAAGTTCAATGATTTAACTCTCATCGTATTTTAATAACGCAAAAAGAAGGTTTTCACCTTCGAATCTAAAAGTGAAAGCCTTCTTTTACTTTTAATTATTAACGGTTTTCGATGTCTTGGCGTGCTTGTTCGCTCAAGTTGTAGAAGGAGTGAATCCCCTTGTATTGAGCAACATCGCCCAAGTTGTCTTCGATCCGCATTAATTGGTTGTACTTAGCCAACCGGTCAGTCCGGCTCATAGAACCAGTCTTGATTTGGCCAGCGTTAGTAGCAACAACTAAGTCAGCAATCGTAGTGTCTTCAGTTTCACCAGAACGGTGGGAAACAATAGCCGTGTAACCAGCTTCCTTAGCCATTTCGATAGCTTCAACCGTTTCCGTCAAAGTCCCGATTTGGTTCAACTTGATTAAGATGGAGTTAGCGGCACCCATCTTGATCCCCTTAGCAAGGTAGTCCGTGTTCGTAACGAAGAAGTCGTCACCAACTAATTGAACCTTCTTACCAAGCTTGTTCGTCAAGGTTACCCAGTCATCCCAGTTGTTTTCGTCAATTGGGTCTTCAACAGATACAACTGGGTACTTAGCGATGATTCCAGAAAGGTATTCGATCCATTCTTCAGTGGTGTATTCTTCACCAGTTGACCAACGAAGCTTGTACTTCTTGTCTTCATCGTTCCAAAGTTCAGAAGCAGCCACGTCAAAGGCAATGGCAACATCCTTACCTGGCTTGTAACCAGCGTCTTCGATCGCCTTGATCAAGTATTGGAATGGTTCTTCGTTGTTAGCAAAGTCAGGGGCAAAACCACCTTCGTCACCAACAGAAGTTACCTTCCCAGCAGCTTCCAATTCCTTCTTCAAAGCATGGAAAGTTTCAGAACCCATCCGGATAGCTTCCCGAACGCTCTTAGCACCAACAGGCATGATCATGAATTCTTGGAAGTCAACCTTGTTGTCAGAGTGGGCCCCACCGTTGATAACGTTCATCATTGGGGTTGGCAACACGTGTGCATTGAACCCACCAAGGTAGTTGTACAGAGGAACTTGGAGTTCATCTGCAGCTGCCCGAGCAGCAGCAAGGGAAACGGCCAAAATAGCGTTGGCACCAAGCTTACCCTTATTAGGAGTACCATCAAGCTTGATCATTGCCTTGTCAATTGCGATTTGGTCCGTAACTTCCATCCCAACGATTTCCTTAGCGATCACGTTGTTTACGTTAGCAACAGCCTTCAAAACGCCCTTGCCACCGAAACGGTCCTTGTCACCGTCACGAAGTTCTACGGCTTCATGTTCACCAGTTGAAGCACCGGAAGGAACGATCCCCCGGCCAACACCACCGGCTTCGGTGTAAACTTCAGCTTCAACAGTTGGGTTACCACGTGAGTCGAGGACTTCACGAGCGTAAATATCAGTAATTAATGACATTTTTTTCTCTCCTCTGGAATGGTTTGCATAGTATTTAAACTTACGACTTACATTGTATTATTTTGTTCAACTTAAAACAAGTCATATTTACTAGCTATTTTATAGAAAGCGTTACCAATGATGATTTAGGAACCTAAATTTATTCCTTAACGGTCCTAAGTTATTTTCACTAATTCCCACTAATTTTATGTTAATTATAACAAAGATAATCTAAGTGGTATTATAATTATAATTAATTGGAGGGATTTTAAATGGCAAATATAAAATTACCCGGTGGGAGCCTCACCCTTGAACAACTCACAGTAATTTTTCGAACAATTCCGGTCGAATTTGATTTTATTGATCAAGACGACATTATTCGTTGGTCTTCAATGAATCAACACCGTTTATTCAAACGGACAGACGCTGATCTAGGCAAACACGTCTTGGAAGTTCACCCTGGTCGATCAAAGCAACGAGTTCAAGCCGTCTTGGATCAAATGCACAGTGGCAAGCGTCAGTCAATCTCCTTGTTAATCACTTACCATAATCATCCCGTTAACATTGCCTTTTATGCTTTACATGATGATGCTGGCCAGTATCTTGGTTGCGTCGAAGTTACCCAGGACGTTTCCGCTGACCAACAAAAAGGGGCGTGGTTCCATAACCTCAAGCAAATATTTACTCACTAAGCTTGATAAACTTGATTTCCTTGCGTGTAAACCTGCACAATTTCACTCCGGTGAGTTTGGTAAAGAAGGCGCTCAAAGCGATCTTGTGGGGTTTCGCTAGGTCGATCAAAGCGATCTTTAACCACTTGCAAGTCCGCAACTTTGCCCGCTTGAATCTCACCAACTGGCAAATTCAGAGCTTGGGCCCCGCCAATCGTAGCCAAGTAAAAGGCCGTTATCATGGAAATCCGGGAGTTTTCAACGCCTTCGTCATACCGACTAATCCCATCATTTCTGACTTGGGAAAGGGCAACCGCATGGCGCAAATTATCATAAAGACTTGGGGAATAACCACCTGAAATATCAGTTCCGAGGCCAACCCGATTTCCAGCTGCTAGTAAATCGTTAACCGGGAGAACACCATTGCCAAAATAGGCATTCGAAATCGAACAATGGGCAATCGCCGTTTGGTGCTGGCGTAATAAAGCTTGATCTGCTTCAGCTAACTGGGTGCCATGAGCCAGAACTGTCTTGGAAGTCAAGAGACCAAAATGATCAAGGACAGCAGCATCATGGATTCCAAAGCGATCAATAGCGTACTGGTGCTCCCAATTACTTTCACTCACGTGGGACTGAACGGGCAGATCATACTTTTGGGCAAGTTTTCCTAAACCCGCTAAAGCCTCATCCGTGCAGGAGGGCACGAAGCGCGGTGTAATTACCGGAATTGGAGCTAGCGAATTGCCCTTCCCCAGGTCGTTTAATTGGTGGATAAAGGTTTCTGTTGCCATAATTGCTACTTTAGGATTTGCATCTCGGTAATAAGCTGGCGTCTGGTCAGGATTGTCCATTGCCACCCGACCAATTAAGGAACGTAAGCCTTGTTTAAGGCATTCCTCACCTAAAACTAAGTTAGCTTCTGGGTGAATCGTCCCGAAGAAGAGAACGGTCGTGGTCCCTTGGGCCAATAATTCATGAACTAGTTCATGGTAAATTTGACGGGCAAAGTCTAAATTCTGATATTTTGCTTCCAGGGGAAAAGTGTAATCATTTAACCAGGCAGCCAATGGTTTATCCAAGGCCAAACCAGCTTGGGGCCACTGGGGTGCGTGAACGTGCAGATCAACAAAACCAGGAAAGATGATTTGATCGGCTGGAATCACTTCTAAGAGATGTTGTTGCTGAGCAGCTTGATAAGCGGCTTGGTAATCATAATCTTCTGGCACCAAGACTCGTTCAATCATCCCCTTATTATCAATCTCAATTAGGGCTTTCGGTAAAAATTTAACTTGGTGTTGATCAATGGCCGTATAGGCATTTCCTAAGAGGACTTTTTTAAGCATCTCCTTCTCCTTTACTATCACTGACAATCGAAACTAATTTTAAGAAATTGGTTGGATCCAAGGAAGCCCGGCCGATCAGCACCCCATCAATATCTGACCGAACCATTAGGTCAGTTAAGTTGGTTTCATTAACGCTCCCACCATATAAGACTCGCGTCTGGTCAGCGATTTGGTCATTATAGAGGGCCGCAATCGTTTGACGAATTAAGTAGCAACCTTCGTTGGCCTCACTAGGGGTTGCGGCGGCATTACCAGCCCCAATTGCCCAACTTGGCTCATAAGCAATCGTAACCCGTCCCATTTCTGCTTCGCTAACGCCGTTGAGGCCCGCAATAACTTGGCTTACCATCCAAGCAATTTGACCGTGGCTTTGACCGCGCTTCATGGTTTCATCCACACACAGAATGGGGCAAATTCCAGCGTTTAAGGCTGCATGGACTTTTTGATTTACGACTTCATCAGTTTCATAAAACAGGCGCCGACGTTCGGAATGCCCCAAAATAACGTGCTTGACTCCCAGTTGTCGTAATGCAACCGGACTAGTTTCACCCGTAAAAGCTCCTTCGTCATGATAAAAACAATTTTCCGCCGCAATCTTCAATGGACTAGTAGCAGTACGTTCGACCAACGATTGTAAAAATAAGGTTGGCACGGCAATTTCGACTTCGACCTTTTCCGGATCCGGTAAAGACCCTTTGATTTGATCAACATAATCAACCGCTTCGGTAATCGTCTTATACATCTTCCAATTTCCAACAATTAATGGTTTTCGCACGCAATCACCCTCCTTTACCTATTTCAATTATCAAATATTGCAAGAGGGATAGCAATTATTAGTTCGGAAATTAATAGAAATTAAAAAAGAGGATTGTCATGGAATGAAATTCCATAACAGTCCTCTTTTTGGCTTGTCTCTAAATGTTATTCAGAAACAATGGTCGGATACCACGACCCATTTTTACTTTTCAGACAATGCCACGATCCCTGGTAATGGTTGACCTTCCAAGTAAGTCAAGGAAGCCCCACCACCAGTGGAGATGTGGGTAAGCTTGTCGGCAATACCAAGTTGCTTAGCAGCAGCCGTGGAGTCCCCACCACCGACAATCGTCGTAGCATCAGATAAAGTCCCTAAGAACTTACCAACTTCCAAGGTCCCCTTGGCAAAGTTTGACATTTCAAAGACACCCATTGGGCCGTTCCAAACAACCGTCTTAGCATCAGCAAGCACACTCTTGAAGAGGTCAACTGACTTAGGACCAACATCAAGGCCCATCCAGCCATCTTCAATATCGCCTTCAACAACCTTGGAGTTAGCGTCGTTAGCAAACTTGTCAGCCACAACATTGTCAACAGGGAGAACTAACTTATCGCCAGCCTTAGCCAAGATTTCCTTAGCAACGTCGATCTTGTCCTTTTCAACGAGGGAGTTACCGATTTTTTCACCCTTAGCAGCGGCGAAAGTGTAGGCCATCCCACCACCAACGATGATCTTGTCGGCCTTTTCAAGGAGGTTGTTAATAACCCCAATCTTGTCAGAAACCTTAGCTCCACCAAGAATAGCAACGAATGGACGAACAGGATTGTCAACTGCGTCACCTAAGAACTTGATTTCCTTTTCCATTAAGAAACCAGCAGCAGCCTTCCCTGGCATGTTGGTAGCAATCCCAACGTTAGAAGCGTGCTTCCGGTGAGCAGTCCCGAAGGCATCGTTAACAAAGACGTCCCCTAAGGATGCCCAGTACTTGCCCAATTCAGGGTCATTACCAGATTCGCGCTTTACGTATTCGCCATCCTTAACATCTTCGTAACGGGTATTTTGAACAACCAAAACATCCCCTTCGCTCATCTTATCAATTGCTTCTTCCAATTGTGAGCCTTCCGTTACAGGAACGAAAGTAACTGGTTGTTGCAAAAGGTTAGAGAGCTTTTCAGCAACTGGACGCATGGAAAGACCGGGTTTGTCTTCTTCCTTCTTGATCCGTCCCAAGTGAGAGAACAAGATTGCCTTCCCCTTGTGTTCGATCACGTACTTAATCGTTGGCAAAGCTGCCACGATCCGGTTATCATCACCAACAACGCCATCCTTAACAGGAACGTTGAAGTCAACCCGCATCAATACCTTTTTGCCTTCTAATTGAAGGTCTTCAACGGTTAATTTAGCCATTTCAGCTAACTCCTCTCTTATTTTAATTTTTTAAAAAAGGTGGGCGGAGTCGCCTCCTCCCACCTAATGTTTAGATCAACTCGCAATTAAAGAGTTGCGAAGTGGATCAAGGTCCGGATCATGTTTGAAGTGAACCCGTATTCGTTGTCGTACCAAGCAACGGTCTTAACTAATTGAGTGCCGTCTTCGGCTTCCATGATTTCAGTTTGGGATGGGTCAAAGACAGAACCGTAAGTTGAGCCAATGATGTCTGAGGAAACGATTGGGTCTTCAGTGTAACCGTAAGCTTCGTTACCTTCAGTAGCCTTCTTCATTGCGCCGTTAACTTCGTCAACCGTAACCTTCTTGTCTAAGATGGAAACAAGTTCAGTCAAGGAACCGTCAACAACCCCAACCCGTTGGGCGTGACCAGAAAGCTTACCGTTTAATTCTGGGATAACAAGACCAATAGCCTTAGCAGCACCAGAAGAGTGAGGAATCGTGTTGGTAGAAGCAGTCCGGTTGTTCCGCATCTTCTTACCGCGAGGGCCATCAAGGATAGCTTGCGTAGAAGTGAAGGCGTGAACAGTGGTCATCGTACCAACCTTAAGGCCGAAGTTCTTATTCAAGAAGTAAGCCATTGGGGCCAAGCAAGAAGTCGTGCATGAACCTGCAGAAACAATCTTGTCATCTGACTTCAAAGTGTCCAAGTTAACACCAGGAACAACCGTTGGGACGTTACCAGCAGGAGCAGAGATCAATACCCGCTTTGCGCCGGCATCCAAGTGAGCTTGGGACTTTTCAGCAGAAGTGTAGAACCCAGTACATTCAAGAACGAAGTCAACACCATCATTCTTAACCCAAGGAATGTTCTTAGCATCGCGTTCTGCGTAAACAGGGTACTTCTTACCATCAACGACGATTCCTTCATCGTAAGCGGAAACTTCACCTGGGAACTTGCCGTGAGTAGAGTCGTACTTAAGCAAGTAAGCAAGCATTGAAGGAGTTGTCAAATCGTTGATCGCAACAACTTCGATAGCATCAGAGTGTAATTCGTGAATCCGACGGAAAGCCAAACGACCGATCCGACCAAAACCGTTGATACCAATCTTAACAGTCATACTGTAAGTTCCTCCTTTTAGGAAAACAAATAATTAATTTACGAAACTTATTTTAACACGCTCGGCTAAAAAGTACAGTTTTTAAACCGCATTTCTTCCGATTTTGTGAAAAAAGTACAAACTCCCAAACCGTTGATAGATAAGAAAAAGCGCACCACTCCGCAAGTGGTAACGCTATCATATCAATAGTAACCGATCAAGCACCCGTCCGAATTTTTTCAGCATACGCATTCAATTTCCGGAGCCGGTGGTTAACCCCTGATTTGGAAATCGGCCCCCCTGGTACCAAGGTCCCAAGTTCTTTTAAACTAACTTCTTGGTGGTCCAGTCGGGTCTGAGCGATCTCCCGTAATTTATCCGGTAAGCTATTTAAACCAACCGTTGCTTCAATCAAGCGAATGTTTTCAACTTGCTTGTTGGAAGCCGTCGCCACCTTATCCATATTGGCATTTTCACAGTTAACAAGCCGGTTAACCGAATTGCGCATATCGCGAACAATCCGAATGTTTTCAAATTCCAACATGCTTGAAGTAGCACCAATTAGCTGCAAGAAATTAGCAATCTTTTCGGCTTCTTTGAGATAAACAATATAGCCACTCCGGCGGCTAGTTGTCCGCGCATTGAGGTCAAAGCGATTGATCAAATCCGCAATCATCTGGTTATGTTCTTCATATAGGGAGTAAATTTCCAAGTGATAACGCGAGGTTTCCGGATTATTGACCGACCCCCCGGCCAGAAAGGCCCCCCGCAAGTAGGACTGGATCATCAAATCATTCTTCAACATCCCCGTCGGAACCTTTTCCATAATCTTAAAGCCGTCCAAGATCCCCAAGGTAGTTAGAATTTCTTGAACGTGGTGCCGCAGACGAACGACGTAGGTATTATTTTTCTTGAGTTTCATTTTCCGGCGAACCACAATTTCAGATTCAACCGAAAAAAATTCCTTAAGCAAAGAATAAATGCGCCGTGCAATTGCCGGACTTTCCGTTTGCACCGAAAGTACCATTTGTTGATTAGCAATTCCTAACGAGCCATTCATCCGGATTAAGGCCATTAATTCAGCTTTGGCATTATCGGCATGCACCTTAATGCCGGTGAGTTCTTTTTTAACCTCACTTGCGTATGACATAGTTTCCTCCTTTTGAAAGCTTGGCTAGGCCCCAGTCAAACTAATGGACGTCGTGCAACCGGTTAAGGAGTTCTTCCACTACCTTATCTCGATCGTGGAAGGCCCCGTTATCCCGCAATCGCAAGAAATTAGCCGAAATCACCCGGCAATCTTGGTCACGTAAACCGGCAAAATCATGCTTAACTGGTTCTGAAATTTCATTCCATTCCTGGAAGTTGATGTAATCTTCGGGAACCGGCTGAATATTAACCAACACCGTATCGACAAAGTGTTCGCCGAGGTGATCATTCAAGACCCGAACATGGTCAGCATCTGAGAAGTGATCAGTCTCCCCTTTTTGGGTCATGATATTACAAATATAAACTACTTCAGCTTTGGACTCCTTAACTGCTTGACCGACATTTTGGATCACCAAGTTTGGCAAAATACTGGTAAATAAACTCCCAGGTCCTAAAACAATTTGATCCGCATCGCGAATCGCATCAATAACCGCTCGCACGGCAACTGGTTGACCATCCTCATCATTAGTTGGGGTTACCCAAACTCGCTTAATTTGCTTGTGAGCAGCTGTAATTTCCGATTCGCCACTCATAGTTGAACCATCAGTAAATTCAGCGTTGAGCGTTAAGGGTTCGTTTGTTACCGGATAAATATGTCCCTTAATTTGCATCATTTCCGCTAATTCCTGCACTGCTTGGTAAATATCACCCTTCATTTCGGCCAGGGCTGTAATAATCAAGTTACCAATCGCATGGCCGGCTAAGAACTGGTCAGAGCTATCAAACCGGTATTGGAAAATATCCCGTTCAATTTTAGGAATATTGGTTAAAGCCACCAAAGCATTCCGAATATCACCAGGTGGCACCACGTTAATGTAATTCCGCAAAATTCCAGATGATCCGCCATCATCGGCCACGGTTACCACCGCCGTAATATCAACGTTTTTATCCCGCAAGCCGCGCAGAATGACCGGGAGGCCCGTTCCGCCCCCGATCACCACAACTCTTGGACGATGTCTCATTTAAATCATTTCTTTCTGTATAGCTTCAAAATTAATCACACATAATTAAAACCCACTTAAAACGGAAAAAGGTTGGCTAAACTAAGCGGACGCCTAATTTTAGGTTCTCGGCGATATCCCGCACAATCCAACTTCGCTAGGCAATACGCTCCAGATAAGGAACAGCCTTGAATCCTTATCATCATCGCATATTACCAAGAAAAGCCCTTTATTTTGCCTTATCCACATCCCGATGCTCAATGTAGGTATGGTAACCAGCGGCCTTCAAATCATTAGCCAACTGGTTAGCGATCGTCACTGATCGGTGCTGCCCCCCTGTACAGCCAATGGCAATCGTCAAGCTTGACTTACCTTCCTTCACATAACCTGGTAGAGCCACTTTTAACAAGGATTGCAAGTGGGTATAGAAGTCTTTAGCCATTGGCGAGGCCATCACGTAGTCTTGGACTGGCTTGTCATTCCCCGTCAAATGCTTAAGCTCTGGTAAGTAAAAAGGATTGGGCAAGAAACGCACGTCCATCACGATATCCGCATCCAATGGTAAGCCATACTTAAAACCGAAGGATTCAACTTGAACGTAGAATGGCGTTTGCCCACTTCCATCCCCAAAGTAATCAGTAATCCGCAAACTCAAATTCCGCGGCGTTAAGGTCGTCGTATCAATCTTAATGTCAGCTTCACTATTCAAATTAGCCATTAGTTGCCGTTCCCGTTGAATCCCAGCTAGCACCCCATCGTGTTCCGCTAGCGGATGTGACCGCCGGGTTTCTTTGTAGCGCGAAACCAACTTCACGTTGTCTGCGTCTAAGAACAACAACTTAACGCTTAAATCAGCTTGTGACCGCAAAGTATTCAAGCAAGGGGCCATTTCTTCATAAAAACTCTTGGAACGGGCGTCCATGACCATGGCCATCTTGGAAAATTCACCCGACTGCTTAATTACATCAATAAATTGGAGGGCGAGACTCGGCAAAATATTATCGATGACAAAGTAGCCTTGGTCTTCAAAAGCATGAACGGCAACCGTTTTTCCGGCCCCACTCATCCCCGTGATGACCACAACTTCAAATTTCTTTTCCATGGAGAATCCCCCTTTTTCGCATACTGGACAATCATAACATACCGGGCGTGTCTTTTCATTATTTTTATCAAATTAAGGCAATTCATGCCCAGCCTACCATTCTTGGCGAATCAAAGTGATAGCACTCCCGGCGACACTATCTTTAAAATGTTAAATCATTACTTCTTCGCTTCTGCCCTCTCCTTATCCCGTTCAAGCATCTGCTTGAGGTATTGACCGGTGTAAGATTCTGGAACTTGAGCGACTTCTTCAGGGGTCCCAGTGGCAACAATTTGACCACCGGCTTCGCCCCCTTCAGGACCAAGGTCGATGAGGTAGTCAGCCGACTTCACCACATCGAGATCGTGTTCGATGACCAAAACGGTATTACCAGCGTCGACTAACCGTTGTAAGACTGCTAGTAAGCGGCGGATATCAGCCATGTGGAGTCCGGTAGTTGGTTCATCCAAAATGTAGAAACTCTTGCCGTGAGATTGCCGGTGTAATTCACTGGCCAACTTCATCCGTTGCGCTTCCCCTCCGGAGAGGGTCGTTGCTGGTTGGCCGAGACGAACATACCCTAATCCAACGTCTTCAATCGTTTGCAACTTCCGCCGAATTTTTGGGATGGCGCTAAAAAATCCTAGGGCTTCGCTTACCGTCATATCAAGGATTTGAGCGATATTCTTCCCCTTGTATTCCACTTCCAGGGTTTCGGAGTTGTAGCGGGTCCCATGACAAACTTCACACGGCACGTAAACGTCAGGCAGGAAGTTCATTTCGATCTTGATAATTCCATCTCCATGGCAAGCTTCACAACGACCGCCCTTAACGTTGAAACTAAAGCGACCCTTACTATAACCCCGCACCTTAGCGGCGTTAGTTTGGGCAAAGAGATCGCGGATATCATCGAAGACCCCGGTATAGGTTGCCGGGTTACTCCGTGGCGTCCGACCGATTGGTGATTGGTCAATATCAATGATCTTTTCGATATTTTCCAGGCCCTTGATTGACTTGTACTTGCCGGGCTTTTCGGAATTGTGGTTTAACTTTTGCGCCAAAATCCGCTTCAAAATTTGGTTAACTAAGGTGGACTTCCCTGAACCAGAAACCCCAGTAACACAAATAAAGTCACCCAGTGGGAACTTGACGGTTAGGTTCTTTAAATTGTTTTCACTCGCACCAGTCAGGGTAATGAATTCCCCATTCCCTGGCCGCCGGGTTGTTGGAACTTCAATTTGTTGCTTTCCAGACAAGAATTGCCCGGTTAAAGATTTCCGGGAGCGCATAATTTGCTTGGGGGTGCCAGCGGCCATCACTTGACCACCTTTTTCCCCAGCGCCGGGGCCAATGTCGACAATGTAGTCGGCCGCTAACATCGTATCTTCATCGTGTTCAACGACAATCAAGGTATTTCCAAGATCGCGCATCTTCTTTAGGGAAGCAATCAAGCGGTCATTATCCCGTTGATGGAGTCCAATTGACGGTTCATCCAAGACGTACATCACGCCGGAAAGGTTAGAACCAATTTGGGTGGCTAATCGGATTCGTTGGGCTTCCCCACCAGAAAGAGTCCGCGCTGCCCGACTAAGGGTTAAATAATCAACCCCGACGTTTTGCATGAAGGTGAGCCGGTCAACGATTTCCTTTAAAATTGGCCGAGCAATTTCCAGCTTGGCTTCACTCAAATTTAGATTCTTAAAGAAGGTCAGTTCCTTACTAATTGGCAATTCGCTAACTTCCCCAATGTTTTCGTCGTTAATCTTAACCGCTAAAGCCCGATCATTTAACCGATAGCCGTGACAAACCGGACATGGTAATTCGGCCATGTACTTCCGCATTTGTTCGCGGGTAAAGTCGGAATTAGTTTCCCGGTAACGGCGACCAACATTGTTAACGACCCCTTCAAAAGGTACGTCCACGTCCCGCACCCCACCAAAGTCGTTTTCGTAGTGGAAGTGGAACAACTTATCACCATTCCCATAGAGAAGTTGGGTTTGTTGTTTCTTCGGGAGCTTCTTAAACGGGGTATCCATGTCGATTCCAGCGGATCGACAGAATTGGGCTAACATTTCGGGATAGTACTTGGAAGAAATTGGGTTCCAAGGTTCCAAGGCTCCTTGGTTTAAGGTCTTTTCCCGATCCGGGATTACCAAATCTTCGTCGACTTCTAACTTGGAGCCGAGCCCTTCACATGCTGGACAAGCGCCAACCGGGGCATTGAAGGAGAAGAGCCGCGGTTCAAGTTCGCCCACCGTAAAGCCGCAGATTGGGCAGGCGTATTGTTCAGAAAAGAAGATTGGCTCCCCGCCGATCACGTCGGCAATTGCGTATCCACTACTGAGATGGAGGGCGGCTTCAAAGGAATCAAAGAGCCGGGAGCGCACGCCGTCTTTAACCACAATCCGGTCAACCACAACGTTAACTTGGTGCTTTTTATTTTTATCAAGTTCCGGCAATTCTTCAACGTCGTAAATCTCACCATCAACTTGGACCCGGACAAAACCGTCCTTTTTAATTTGCTCAAAGATCTTCTTTTGCGTCCCCTTCTTGTCCCGGACTACTGGCGCAAGGATCTGTAGCTTCGTCCGTTCCGGCAATTCTAAGACCCGGTTCACCATTTGTTCCGGGGATTGACTGGAAATTGGAATGTGGTCGTTTGGACAAATTGGCGTCCCCACCCGAGCCCAAAGAAGGCGGAGAAAGTCATTAATTTCAGTGACCGTTCCCACTGTTGACCGGGGGTTATGCGAAGTCGTCTTCTGGTCAATCGAGATGGCTGGGGAGAGCCCTTCAATCGAGTCGACATCCGGTTTATCCATTTGCCCTAAGAACTGCCGGGCATATGCAGATAAGCTTTCCACGTAACGGCGTTGGCCTTCCGCGTAAAGGGTATCAAAGGCTAGCGAACTCTTCCCTGAACCAGATAAGCCGGTAATTACCACTAGTTTATTTTTGGGAATCGTTACGTCAATATTTTTTAAATTGTGGGCACGGGCGCCCTTAATAACAATCTTTTCGTTAGTGCTTGCCACGAGTTTGCTTCCCCTTTCCTTTTTGTTGGGCGGTTAATTCCATGATCGTATCCCGAAGCGTCGCAGCCTGTTCAAAGTCAAGCCGCTTGGCCGCCGAACGCATTTGATCGGTCAGTTCGGCTAACATCTGCTTTTGCTCGCTGGCCTTTAACTTCGCAAAGTCTTGCGCCGTAAATTCAGCGGATTGATCAACCTCATCATCTTCAACCTTCTTTACAGCAGAAATGACTTCTTGGATCGGCTTGATGATCGTCTTCGGCGTAATGCCATACTTCTTGTTATAAGCTTCTTGGATTTCCCGCCGCCGCTTGGTTTCATCAATCGCCTTTTGCATTGATTCGGTCACCGTATCGGCATACATAATGACCGCCCCGTTTGCGTTCCGGGCCGCCCGGCCGATCGTTTGAATCAAGGACCGTTCGTTGCGCAAGAAACCTTCCTTGTCGGCATCCAAAATTGCCACTAGGGAAACCTCTGGAATATCCAGTCCTTCCCGCAAAAGGTTAATTCCGACTAGGACGTCAAATTTACCAAGCCGGAGATCCCGAATAATTTGGGTCCGTTCTAAAGTCTTAATGTCGGAGTGAAGATACTTAACCTTCAAACCCAGATCTTTAAGGTAGTCGGATAAGTCTTCGGACATCTTCTTGGTCAAAGTCGTAACGAGAACCCGTTCGTGTTTTTCAATCCGCTTATTAATTTCGCCCACCAGGTCGTCAATTTGTCCCATGATCGGCCGCACTTCAATCGTTGGGTCAAGCAAACCGGTTGGCCGGATAATTTGTTGGACAACGTGGTCCGTCTGAGCTTCTTCGTATGGTCCTGGCGTGGCCGACATGTAAATGACTTGGTTAACGTGCTTTTCAAATTCCGCTAATTTCAATGGCCGGTTATCCAAGGCAGAAGGAAGGCGGAACCCATAGTCAATCAATTGTTGTTTCCGGGCTCGGTCCCCATTGTACATCCCCCGGACTTGGGGCATCGTTTGGTGCGATTCGTCAACAATTAATAAGAAATCCTTCGGGAAAAAGTCGAGCAAGGTGTACGGCGGTTCCCCAGGCTTCCGGCGATCCATATAACGGGAATAGTTTTCAATCCCGTTGGTATAACCCATTTCTCGCATCATTTCAATATCGTAGGTTGTCCGTTGCTTAATCCGTTCTGCTTCAAGCAACTTGCCTTCTTTCGTGAACTTTTCGACCTGCTTATTCATGTCAGCTTCAATTTCCGGTAAGGCTAAGTCCATGATTTCATCACTAGTTAAGAAGTGAGTAGCCGGGAAGATTGAAACGTGTTCCAAGTCACCAAGCACTTCCCCAGTTAAAGCATCAACTTCGCGAATCCGGTCGATTTCATCACCAAAGAATTCAACCCGCAAGGCCTTTTCTTCCCGGGAAGCCGGGAAAATTTCCACTACATCGCCCCGAACCCGAAAGCGACCCCGTTGAAAGTCGATATCATTGCGATCAAATTGAATCGTCACTAGTTCCCGCAAGAGGCGATCGCGGGAAATCTCTTGCCCGACCCGCAAGGAAACCACGTGGTTTTGGTATTCCGCCGGCGAGCCTAACCCGAAGATACTGGAAACCGAAGCCACGACGATCACATCATTACGTTCTAGCAAGGATGAAGTCGCCGAGTGACGGAGTTGGTCAATTTCGTCGTTAATTGAGGCGTCCTTTTCAATATAGGTATCACTCGATGGCACGTAGGCTTCCGGTTGGTAGTAGTCATAGTAAGAAACAAAATATTCCACCGCATTGTGGGGGAAAAACTTCTTCATTTCCCCGTATAACTGCCCGGCAAGGGTCTTGTTATGGGAAAGAATTAAGGTTGGCTTATTGACGTTTTTAATTACGTTGGAGATAGTAAAGGTCTTCCCCGTCCCAGTTGCCCCCAAGAGGATCTGGGCGTGTTCACCCTTTTCAATTCCCTTGGTTAATTGTTCAATTGCTTCTGGCTGATCACCAGTTGGTTGGTAATCTGAAACGAGGTCAAATTTTTGATCCGCTTGCCGATAGATCATGCCCGAATGCCCCCTCTAATCGTGTAATTATCCCATCTATTTTAGCACGCTGCACTTTTTGTAAGAAAGAATTTGCTGAAGATGAAAAAAAGTAGCTTGGATTTTTCCTTGCTACTTTTTAACTTTAATATTCATCTATATCATCTGACACTGAAGAACGAGTATCTTGATATTCATCTCCAAAATTATCAATATCTCCAGCGGGTGGGTTAACAGTAATATTATAGAATTTCTTTAAATCTCTATAATATTGATGATAAGTGTCATAGTCTGAATTGCCACTATCTTCTAAAACTTTTAGTTCACTTTGTAACAAAATTAAATCTAATTTTGCAGTATTCAAATCTTTCTTGTGTTTCTCTTGAACATTTTCCAATGTACTATCTATACTGCCACCAACTCCTGAATCATTTACGTTTGACCAAGTATTATACTCATCGACCCCAATATTATCAATGGCTTCAGCAGCCTCTTGATAGTATGCCTCAAAATGTCGAATTGCTCTATCCGCTTCAATTTTAGCCTGATACTTTTTCCAAGCTGCTGATTTTTTCACATAAGTATAGTCACTATCGGTTTTTCCGTTTTTGGTAACTTTAACAACCCATTTGCCCGGCTTTTGTGCAGTAAACTCAAAATAACCGTCACTATCTGCATGTTCCGCTGGAGTCTCTTCACTCCCATTAAGGTAGGTACGAACTTTTGCGTTTGGAGTTGCATATCCACTTATGGTGGCACTATGCTTACCTAACTTAACGGAATAATCATTTGTCCGAATATGAGCAGTATTAGTATTTACATAGCTTCCAAACATATAAAGGATGATCCCCGTAACAATCGTAATTGATAGCATTAAACCACGAAAGCCGTACTTAACCTTAATTTCTTTTTTATAGAAAATTTTGAAATAAATCCAAAGAATCCCGATGATACTGTACTCAATGTACATCCAATTTGAGTAATTTGAAACAGTCATTAACCCAGCTAAGATAAATGAAATTCCTGCCGCCCATTCATTTAACTGCTTTTCAAAAACAACCGGTTTCTTAATCCCAACTAAATTAACAATCGTCACCAAGACAATTAAATTACCAGCTAAAACGTTTGCATCATTTGTAAACCAAGCAATAGCGTTAAAAATATAAAGTATGATTGCAAGAATAACGTATTGCCAATTATTGACCAATTGCTTCGTACGTTCCTTTTTGGATCGCTTAGTGACTAAAAACGTAATTCCCCAAGTTACTAACAGTGCTGCTCCAAGGACCAACAAATTAGTTCCAGAGTAGTACAAATTATACATAAAATCCTCCCATTCTCGTTACATATCAATTAAGTTATGTAACATCTCCTGTTTAGTCATTTTTAAAAATGACTAAACTATCATATCGTATTGTGCAAATAATAACAATATAAATTTAAAAAAAGCAAAAATGATCGTTCTAAAAGAACTAGAAGCCGCAGTGCTACTACTTGCTTGTGAGCTAGAGTTGGAACTGGAACTTGCTCTAGAACTTGAAGTTTTAACAACTTTTTTTGCTAGATGTTGAACTCGAACTTGATGCAGATTGCTTCGAATTAGTACTTCCACAGCCAGCTAAAGCAAAGCCACAAATCGTTAAAGTAGCAATAATTTTAAGCGATTTCATCCCCCAATAAATTTGAATTATTATCGGTTTAATTTTATAACTTTTTTTATTTTAGGTAACATTTTTGCTATTTCATAACAAAAAAGCCACTAGTTGGGGCTAAACCAAGCTAGTAACTTCAAATCTCTTTCTTAATTCATTAACACTTCACCAACCAAGAGAACACTCCCGAAGACGAGGACAAAGATCACGACTGGCCAAACAAACCGCAACCAGTGGGAGTACTTCATATCAAGCATTTGGAGCGTCGCCATAACTAACCCAGTTGGGGCTAAGAAAAGCATAGCATATTGGCCAAATTGGTAAGCAGTAACCACGATATACCGGGGAATTTGAACCGTATCGGCCAATGGTGCCATGATTGGCATCGCAAGCACTGCCAAACCGGATGAAGATGGTACGATGAACCCAAGAACGAAGAAAATCATCATCATCATGATAATAAATATTGACCCGCTCATGTGTTGGACTAACTTTGTAGATTCATACAGGATCGTATCGGAAATGTACCCGTTACTCAAAACCAGGTTAATCCCCCGGGCAAGGCCGATGATCATCGAAACCCCAACCAGGCTAGCGGAACCATTGGTAAAGGCATCAACAACCCGTTTTTCACCAAGGCCATTCTTTCCAAAGCAATTCAAGAAAATAATGATAATCGCAATCGTCAAGAAGGAAGCGGCCATATTCGGGAAGCCCCAACCCTTGGCCATCACTCCCCAAATCATCAGCGGAAAGGCCACCGCAAAGAGGGTCAAGGTAACTTTCTTCTTCCAGTCAAAGTCTGGTGAGACAGCATCACTTTCCATCGACCACATAGCATCAAAGGATTCGTGGTCTTCATAAGTGTAAGAGGAACTTGGGTCTTTTTGAACCTTCCGCGCATACCAGTGCAGGTACAAGGTCACAAAGATTCCGGCTACCACTAAACCAATTACCCGGCCCATTAAACCTTGGGTAAAATTGGTTCCGGCAGCGTTTGAGGCAATCACGACTGAGAAGGGATTAATCGTTGAGAAAGTCGTCCCAATTGAACTAGCCAAGAAAATTGCCCCAACACAAACAATTGAGTCATAACCCATCGCTAAAAAGACTGGGACCAAAATCGGGTAGAAAGCCACCGCTTCTTCTTCAATCCCACACAGGGTTCCCCCAAGCATCAAGAGGACGGCCACTAAGAAGACTAAGGCAAATTCTCGGCCCTTAGTTTTCTTAGTTAGCGCCATCAACCCCGCTTCAAAGGCCCCCGACTCCTTAACAACGCCAATCAAGCCCCCTAGCACGAAAATAAAGATCATAATGTCAACAGCCTGCATAGTCCCATTGACCATACTGGTAAAAATACTATAAATGCTAGCGGGGTGCTGTCTGAGCCGTTGGTAGGTGTTGGGAATCGAAACCGGCTTGGAAATCGCCCCCGACTTAAATTGTTGGATATCGATCTTCACATTCAACTTCTTCAAAGTCGCCTGTGTTGCCGGTAAACTTTCCTTAACTCCCGAAGGCTTCGTTACTTGGTAAGCGGTGAATAACGACACGTCTATTAATCACATGGCGAACCCCCTATACTGG
>DHKFI23501__coassemble_642_pt1 | contig 26410 bp, 26 predicted proteins | sample DHKFI23501__metabat2_high_PE_018 | metagenome-assembled genome bin DHKFI23501 | reverse complement strand
TTGGGATATGAGAATACTAGTGTTGACGGTAGTAAATAAAATTAGGAAAGGAAAACTATATAATTCTTTCTCAAATATAATTCGTGATTATATTTGTTCACATTTTATATAGCAGGAAGTTGACTTTTATGGCAACACAAAAATACGATGAGTCCTCAATTAAAATTTTAAAGGGCTTAGAAGCGGTCCGTAAACGGCCCGGTATGTATATCGGTTCAACTGATACGCATGGACTTCATCACTTGGTCTATGAAATTTTAGACAATGCCGTCGATGAAGCTTTATCTGGCTTCGGAGATGAGATTGCAGTCACGATTGAAAAGGATAACTCGATTACGGTTCAAGACCATGGACGGGGAATGCCAGTTGGAATGCACCCAAGTGGTAAACCGACGCCTGAAGTTATCATGACGGTCTTGCACGCTGGTGGGAAGTTTGGGCAAGCTGACGGTTATAAAACCTCTGGTGGGCTCCACGGGGTGGGGGCTTCGGTTGTAAACGCCCTTTCAACATCATTGACCTTAACCATTGTCCGAGACCACGTCCGGTACCGAGAAAAGTTTAAAGATGGTGGTCAACCAGTCGGAACGCTTGAAAAAGTTGGTAAAACTCGTGAAGGAAATGGGACCACAGTTACTTTTAAGCCGGACCCAACGATTTTTACGACAACGGTTTATGATTACAACACTATTGCAATTCGCCTCCGGGAAGCAGCCTTTTTACTCAAAGGGGTGAAGTTGACCTTAACTGATAAGCGGGAAGGTCAAGAACGCTCAGAAACCTTCCAATATGAACGTGGCCTTGAAGACTTCGTTACGTACCTAAACGAAGGAAAAGATACTTTGGGCCAAGTCCTTGCCTTTAGTGGGAAAGTTGATGGCGTTGAAGTTGATGTTGCAGCGCAATATAATGACGGCTATACCGAGAATATTCTTTCCTTTGTTAACAATGTACGGACGCCAGGTGGTGGGACCCACGAAGCTGGTTTTCGGAGTGCCTGGACGAAATCTTTTAATGAGTTTGCCCGGAAAGTTAATTTATTGAAGGAAAAGGATAAAAACCTTGAGGGGAGCGACGTCCGGGAAGGCTTAACGGCAGTTATTTCTGTCCGAGTGCCGGAACGGCTCTTGCAATTTGAAGGGCAAACTAAAGGAAAACTCGGTACTCCAGAGGCCCGGAAGATTGTTGATGCCGTTGTTAGCGAACAATTGGGTTATGCCTTAATGGAAAAGGGTGAGTTTGCCCAAGAGTTAATTAAAAAGGCAATCAAGGCTCGGCAAGCTCGGGAAGCAGCCCGCAAAGCCCGGGACCTTTCGCGAAATGGAAAGCGGCGGAGTAAAAAAGAACGAAACTTATCCGGGAAATTAACCCCTGCCCAATCAAAGAACGCCAAGAAAAACGAGCTTTTCTTAGTCGAAGGTGATTCAGCTGGTGGGAGTGCTAAGCAAGGTCGCGATCGGAAGTTCCAAGCGATTTTACCGCTTCGGGGGAAAGTCTTGAATACCGAAAAGGCCAAGTTAGATGATGTTTTGAAGAATGAAGAACTGAATACGATCATTTATACGGTTGGTGCTGGTGCCGGGAGTGATTTTGATGTTTCAGATTCAAATTACGATAAGATCATTATTATGACTGATGCCGATGATGACGGTGCCCACATTCAGATTCTATTGTTAACCTTCTTCTACAAGTACATGCGGTCAATGATTGAAGCTGGCAAAATTTATATTGCCTTGCCACCACTATACCGTTATCAATCTGGTCGGGGGGCTAAGACCAAGGTTGAATATGCTTGGACAAATGAAGAATTAACCCAGTTAACTAAGCATCACCGTGGTGGCTCCCTTCAACGGTTTAAGGGACTTGGTGAAATGAATGCCGATCAGCTTTGGGAGACAACCATGAATCCAGAAACTCGGACTTTGATTCGGGTGCGGATCGAAGACGCAGCCTTGGCTGAAAAACGGGTGACAACTTTGATGGGAAATAAGGTTGAACCGCGGCGAGAATGGATTGAAGACAATGTTCAATTTACGGTTGCTGATGATCAAGCCTCTGACCAATTAGTCGAAGCCCAAGGATTGGGGAAAAAGTAGAAAGGAAGTAGCTTGTGGAAACACGAATCGAAGAACGCACATTAGAAGATTTGATGGGCGATCGTTTTGGTCGCTATTCAAAGTCAATTATTCAGGAACGGGCCCTTCCGGATATTCGTGATGGTTTAAAGCCAGTTCAGCGGCGCATCCTTTTTGCTATGAATAAGGATGGCAATACTTTTGATAAGGGCTTCCGGAAATCAGCTAAGTCAGTTGGGAACGTCATGGGTAATTTCCATCCCCATGGGGATTCGTCAATTTACGAAGCCCTAGTTCGGTTAAGCCAGGACTGGAAGTTACGGGAACCACTGATTGAGATGCACGGGAATAATGGTTCGATGGATGGAGACCCTGCGGCTGCGATGCGATATACCGAAGCCCGGTTGAGCAAAATCAGTAACTTGATGTTGCAAGATATTGATAAAGGCACCGTGCCGATGACCTTGAACTTTGACGATACGGAAAAAGAACCAATCGTCTTACCCGCACGAATGCCAAACTTGTTCGTTAATGGGGCAACTGGGATTTCAGCGGGGTATGCCACCGAAATTCCACCCCACAATCTTGGAGAACTGATTGACGCCTTAATTTACTTATTAAATCATCCTCAAGCCACAACGGCTGATTTGATGGAATTCGTTCCAGGACCGGATTTCCCAACTGGTGGGATTGTTCAAGGAATTGAGGGCATTCGAAAAGCCTATGAAACTGGTCGGGGACGAATTGTTGTCCGGGCCAAGACAGCAATTGAAGAATTGCGGGGTGGTCGCCAACAAATTGTCGTAACCGAAATCCCATATGAAGTAAATAAAGCTCAACTAGTTAAACGAATTAACGATTTGCGGTTAGCGAAGAAGGTTGAGGGAATTGCTGACGCTCGGGATGAAACTGACCGAAGCGGGTTACGGATTGCCATTGAATTAAAGAAAAATGCGGATGCAACCGGGATTCTGAATTACTTATTGATGAATACCGATCTGCAAATCAATTACAACTTCAACATGGTTGCAATTGATGATCACCGCCCAGTTCGGGTTGGTTTGAAGCATTACCTAAGTTCTTACCTGGCTTTCCAACAATCAGTAATTACTAAGCGAACCGAATATAAGCAAAAAAAGGCCCGAGAACGTTTACACATTGTTGAAGGCTTAATCAAGGCCCTTTCAATTCTTGATCAAGTAATTAAAACTATCCGGTCAAGTAAAAACAAAGCCGATGCCCAAGCTAATTTAGTTAAAGAGTATGACTTTACTGATACTCAAGCCAGTGCAATTGTAGCTTTGCAATTATATCGGTTGACTAATACCGATGTGACCGCCTTGAATGATGAAGCTGATCGCTTAAGGCAATCATTGGCTGAATATCATTTGATTCTTACTGATGCCAAAGAACTTAATAAGGTCCTTCGTCAAGAATTGCGGACCGTTAAAAAAGAATTTGCAACGCCGCGGCGGACCCAAATTGAAGCCCATGTTGAAAAGCTGACGGTTGATACTAAGGTCACGGTTGCCGATGAAGATGTGATTATACTGGTTTCGGCTGCTGGTTACATCAAGCGGACCAGTCTTCGAAGTTTTAATGCTTCACCGCTAGAAGAAAATGGCTTAAAAGAGGACGACTACCCGCTGTTGATCCAACAGACTAATACCTTAGCTCATCTCTTTGTTTTCACAAGTCATGGGCACTTGATTTACCGGCCGGTTCATGAGCTTTTTGATGCCAAGTGGAAAGAAACCGGGGAACACCTTTCACAAACAATTGGCCTCCAAGATGATGAAGAAATTGTTAGCGCCATGCTCTTCGATAGTTTGAAGCAAGCAGGAACGATAATTTTGGCTTCGAGTGATGGTCAAATCAAGCGGACAGCCTTCAAAGAAATCGTTCCGGGATCTCGTTATAAGAGTCATGCAAGTCAGGTCATGAAGCTTCATTCTGATGCTGACCGGTTGGTAAATGCAATCTACGATGATCCAACCTATGCTAACCAAAGTATCGTTGCAATTAGTCAAACCGGGTATGCTTTGCGCTTTGCCGTTGATGAAGTGCCAATGCAAAGTACTAGGACAGCTGGAGTTCGAGCAATTAACTTGAAGGACAACGATTTGCTGGCTAACATTGCCCTAGTTAATAATGATTCTCGCTTAGCCATTGTAACCCAACGAGGAGCATACAAGGCAATGGCCGTTAGCGAGCTTGAAATTGGTACCCGAGCAAGACGTGGGAACTTAATTCTTCATCGGTTGAAGAATGCCCACTTAGTCATCGACTTCTTAGCTTATTCAGCTGATTTTACTGGCTCCCTTGAAATTATTACCAACCGCCCGGTTATTCAGGACGTCCAAGTTGCTGAACATCATCTTGGCTCAGCTAAGTCAAACGGAAGCTTTGTCATTGATGACGAAAGTCAGGGTCAACCGGTACGGCTTCAATTTAAGCAAGTGGTTGCTCAAGGCGAAGAGAGTTTGGTTTAACCGCTTAATTTTTTTGATTAGCCCCTGTTGAATAAGGCAAGCTCGTGATATCATTAAAGTATCGAGTGCAAAACGCACCAAAATTGGAGGAGGAATCCGCAAAATGAGTAAAGAATTAGTCTTCGGTCACCAAAAGCCAGATACAGATACGATTGCTGCGGCAATGGCTTACTCTTACTACCAAAACCAACTTGGCTTCGAAACTGAAGCCGTTGCTTTGGGCGAAGTAAATGATGAAACTAAGTATGCTTTAAAGGCTTTTGATGTGGCTGCTCCACGGGTTATTACCACTGCAGCTAATGAAGTTGAAAAGGTAATGTTAGTTGACCATAACGAACCACAACAAAGTGTTTCCGACATCGATAAGGTTCAAGTGACCCACGTTATTGACCACCACCGGATCAATGGCTTTAACACGTCAGCACCGGTTTACATGAACGTTCGGCCATATGGTTGTGTAAGTACGGTTCTCTACGAAATGTTTATGGAAAAGCACATTGACATTCCTGCTAACTTAGCTGGGATGATGCTTTCAGCAATCATTTCTGATACCTTACTTTTGAAGTCTCCAACGACGACTGACCACGATAAGGAAGCGGTTTACGCTTTGGCTAAGTTGGCTGACGTAAACTACGAAGAATACGGTTTGGAAATGTTGAAGGCCGGGACGAACCTCGCTGCTAAGTCCGACAATGACATTGTTGATGGGGATGCTAAGTCCTTTGAAATGGGTGATTTGACTATCCGAATTGGTCAAGTAAACACCGTTGACTTAAACGATGTCTTCGCTCGCCAAGCTGACCTTGAAAAAGCAATGCAGTCCTTAATGGATGCTAATGGTTATGACACCTTTGTTTTGATTGTTACTAACATTCTTAACAGTGACTCTGACCTCTTAGTATTAGGTAAGGATACCGATAAGGTTGCCCAAGCCTTTGGTAAGGAATTGAACGCTAACCACCGGATTAACTTACCAGGTGTAGTTTCCCGGAAGAAGCAAGTGGTTCCACCATTGACGGAAGCATTAGGCTAAGCGTAATTTAATACTAAAATGAAGAGAGCGGTGAGTGGGGATTGAATTTCTCACTTACCGCTTTTTTGTGAGATTAGAAAAATGATGAACCTTGCAATTTTAGTCGCTGAACAAGTCGGATTAGTAATTCTATTAGCTTTTGTCCTGGTTAATATTCCGCTTTTTCGCCGGATGTTGTTGAACTTGAATTGGCGAAATAAGATTGGTTTATACGTGATCTTTGCTTCTTTTGCGATTCTCTCAAACATGATCGGGGTTTTAATTTCGCCGAGTAATGAAATTATTCGCCGGACCCTATTGGTCACAATTCCACATGGCTATTCAGTTGCCAACGTTCGTGTTATTACCGTTACCGTCGCTGGGATTGTCGGTGGACCTTATGTTGGGGGAGCAGTCGGTTTAACGGCAGGGGGCTTTCGGGCCCTCCAAGAAGGCTTTAGCCCGGAGGCGTTATTTTATATTCCAAGCTCTTTTATTATTGGTGTTATTTCTGGCCTGTTTTATGATCAACGTCAACAACGTTTTTCACCCCTACGAGCGCGTAATGGCTTCTTTATTGGATTGATAATGGAATGTATTCAGATGTCCTTTGTTCTTTTATGTAGTCCAATGGGGTGGACCCTGGTAAAGTTCATTGCCTTGCCAATGATTTTAATTTCGTCAATTGGGACGACCGTCTTTTTGATGATTATTCGCTTCTTTTTTCAACAAGAATTAGCTGCTCAAGCTGCCCAAACGCGGACGGTCTTGAACCTCGCGCTTAGTACCTTACCAGTTTTTCAAAAGGGTTTTACCGCTGAAGCTGCCCAAACCGCAGTTCATTTGATCTACCAATATACTAGTTTTGATGCGGTTAGTATTACCGATCGCCGCCGGATATTAGCGTTTGAAGGGGCGGGGAGTGATCATCATTTGGTTGATCAGAAATTAACCACCGACATTAGTATTGAGGCGATGACGGAAGGAATTGTGGAAGTTGCCAATACTGAAGAACGGATTGGGTGTAAAAATCCAGATTGTCCTTTAAACTCAGCAGTTATCATTCCGTTGAGTTTAGGGGATGAAATCATTGGAACCCTTAAACTTTACTATACCCAGCGGTGGCGCCTAACTCCGGTGGAGATTCAGCTTGGAACGGGGATTGGTCAAATCTTATCAACCCAAATTATGTTGGGAAAGGCGAGTTACCAAAGTGAATTACTCCGGGATGTTGAAATTAAGTCCCTGCAGTCCCAAGTCAATCCGCATTTCTTTTTTAACGCCATTAATACGATTATGGCAGTCATGCGACGGGACCCAAAGGAGGCGCGGAAATTACTTCTGTCGCTAAGTACCTATTTCCGGGATAATCTAATGGGAGCTCGAGAAACGTTAATTCCGCTTGCTCAAGAATATGAACATGTCCAGGCTTATTTAACCCTAGCCCAGGCTCGCTTTCCTGGAAAATATCAGGTAACCTTTTCTGATTATCCAGCAGCGGCCTTGATTCCGCCGTTTTCAATTCAGGTCTTAGTTGAAAATGCCTTACGTCATGCCTTTGGGCAACGAAAAGAGGGGAATCGGGTGAAGGTCACCATTCAGCAACGTGAGACTGAACTTGAAATTTCGGTTGCTGATAATGGTCAGGGAATTGATCCCGATAAATTACCGGAACTAGGAAAAAAGGTAGTTGCCTCAAAGGAGGGAAGTGGCACAGCTCTTCAAAATCTAAATGAACGCCTCCATGGCCTTTATGATCCTCATACAGGTTTAGAAATTAAGAGTAGTCCAACTGGGACAACTGTCAAAATGAGGATTCCATACCAGACACACGAACAAAAGGAAAGGACTGAACAACAAGCATGAAAGTTTTAATCGTTGATGATGAGCCCCTTGCTCGTGAGGAATTACATTACTTAGTTGCAGATCATCCGGCTGTTGAAGAGGTTTTGGAAGCGGATGGGGTTGTTGAAGCCGATGCCACTGTTGAAGCAGAAAAACCAGATCTCGTATTTTTGGATATCAAATTGGGGGATGGCAATGGGATGGCCTTGGCAAAACATTGGAAACGATCGTCTGATCAACCTGCGGTGATTTTTGCAACTGCTTATGATCAATATGCTCTTGACGCCTTCGAAGCGGATGCCCTAGATTATATTTTAAAGCCCTTTGATGAAGATCGGGTCCAAGAAGCGATCGATCGGGTTTTACGAATTCATGGGCAAAAACAAGTTAGTGATCCTGTCAATCGTTTGAGTTCACAGGAAAATCCACGTTTATCAGTCATGGCTGAGGATCGCACCATTGTTATTTCAAAAGAAGAGTTATGTTATTTAGAGGCGCAAAGCGGGAACGTTTATCTCCATTTGATAAATGGAAAGCAGGTTGTTAGTCGCCAGACCTTAACAAGCCTAACCGAGCAATTGTCAGGAGAACAGTTTTTACAAGTTCACCGTTCGTATGTAGTTAACTTGAACCAGATTAGTGTATTGCAACCTGCCACCAATCATACCTATGAATTAACGATGGTTAATGGTGATAAGGTCCCGGTTAGTCGATCTTTTGTTGGTAAATTGAAGGTTGCCTTGGGATTACAATAGTTTATATCTTTATAAAGACAGAGTGGTTAGCGAATATTAACTTGCTTCCATTCTTTTTTTACATCGATTGATCAACGTTGAACAATCGACGAAGGCATTTTGCTTTATTTTATGGCAACTCGCCAAGCTAATAGGGCATTTTACCATTGATTTGGGTCGTTCTATGCTAAAGTTAATGCAAAGTAATGAAACTTGATTATAATATAATTGTTATCTGAGCGAAACAATTAAATTGATTTGGTTTGGAAAATGGTTCTGTGGTTAGTTTTTTGCTATTATTTTCGCTCGGGCAGGACCGCTTGTTGAGAGGAGGAAAATATTATGGAAAAGAAGCAACCCGAAAAGAAGGCTGCCCCTATTTTGGTTCAAATGGGTATTTTTGGGGCCATTCTTTTTGTTTCAGCTTTAATTTCCAGTTTATTCCCAAAGAGCTTCGTTGTCCCAACTCCTTTGATCGGGATGATCATTCTTTACATCTTGTTAGCAACTCACATTGTCAAGTTGGAACAAGTTGAAAAGTTTGGGGACTTCATGATCAGCTTGATTGCCTTCATGTTTGTGCCATCTGGTGTTCAATTAGCCGGTAGTTTGGATTTGATGAAGAAGGAAGGTCTTCAAGATATCATCGTCTCAATTCTTGCAACGATCATCATCTTGATTGCCATTGCCTACGTTGGTGCCTTAGTCATCAAGATTCATCAAAAGATTACTGGTCAAACTGATGAAGAGGAGGAATAAATCATGGCTGCTGCATTAGCTTTACCATTTACTGGGATTTTCATTTCCCTTATTGTTTACTTGATTGGGATGTGGCTGTTTGACAAGACAAATGGTTTCTTCCTTTTCACGCCTTTACTTGTTGGGATGGTCCTTGGGATCTTAATCTTGATGTGCTGGGCAAAGATTGCTGGTACCACGACTGCTAAGATCTACTTGACTTACTACAAGCCAGGTGGTGACATCATCTTCTGGTTCTTAAACCCAGCTACGATGGCCTTCGCTATTCCGCTTTACCGTCGGAATGACGTCTTCAAGAAGTACTGGCTTGACTGCATTATCGCATTGTTTGTTGGTGGTTTCATTTCCCTCTTCGGGATCCACATGGTATCAAAGCTGTTCGGCCTTTCCGCAACTTCAACGGCCGCTATGTTGCCACAAGCTGCAACGACTGCCGTTGCGATGCCAATTGCTGCTGGTATCGGTGGTAACCCTGCCGTTACTGCGATGGCATGTATCTTGAACGCTGTTGTAATTTACGCCTTGGCTGAATTCTTGATTAAGGTTCTTCGCCTTAAGCAAATTCCAAAGGTTGGTACTGGTTTAGGTCTTGGGTCTGCCGGACACACGGTTGGTTCTGCTAAGGCTGTTCAACTTGGTTCTATCCAAGGGGCTATGGCTTCAGTTGCCGTTGTTATCATTGCCTTGGTAATGGACATCTTGGTGCCTGTATACTCTAACCTATTCATGCACTAAAATAAACTTTGGTTTAGAAATCAAATTATTGTTAGTAAAGGGCTCGGGGAAACTCGGGCTTTTTATTTTGATCAATTGTTGAGCAGATCTTTATTACTTAAAGTAAGGGAAGCGTATAATAAGGGCCATTAAGTTAGAAAGTAGGGATTTAAATGCAATTAACGGTAACACCAGCTGCTCAAAAACGTTTAGCCCGGTATCTAAAACCGGGTCAAAAATTAGTACTTGATTTTGATGATGGGGTTGGTCCATTTTCTGATCTTGGTAATTGCTCTTTGGATGTTAACTTTAAACTTGTCATTCTAGATGGGTCGCAACCTTTACCAGCTGATTTTGATGCCCATTTCTCTTCAAATATTGGTGAAATCTATTATAAAGGTTACACAAAGCCTCAATACGCCGAAAAAATAAAGTTAGACTTTGAGCCAACCTACTTTACAATGCCATTAAAGTCACCACTTGCAACCTTGTGTGATAATGTTGAAGTTGTCGACTTAACGAATCAGCAATTTGGACATCTGGCACCGGCAACTCATGATTGTTAATGTGGAGGTAAGATTTAATGGATAAAGAAGAACGCTTAAAAGAACTCGAACCAATTCAATATGAAGTCACCCAAAATGCAGCTACTGAAAGACCCTTTACTGGGAAATATGACCACTTCTTTGAAGAAGGGATTTATGTCGACATTGTAAGTGGTGAACCCCTTTTTTCTTCCCATGATAAGTATGATTCAGGTTGCGGATGGCCGGCCTTCACCAAGCCAATTGTTAAGTTAAGCGAACATCGTGATCAATCATTTGGAATGGAAAGGACCGAAGTTAGAAGTCCTCAAGCCAATTCCCATTTAGGTCACGTATTTACGGATGGTCCGCTTGATCGGGGTGGTCTCCGTTACTGCATTAATTCCGCTGCTCTTCGCTTTATTCCTAAAGATCAATTGGTCGCGGAAGGCTATGGCGAATATACCAAGTTGTTTGAAAACTAGTTGATGGTGGGTCTGTCTTGCAAAGATGGGCTTTTTTTATTGAGAGTCCACAGTTGTTACTTTACTTATTACAACTATGGATATATAATCGTTCTTGTAAACGAATACTAATAAAAAGTAAGGAGGAAATTTTAATGGCAATAGAATTTTCAGCTTATGATCAAACTGATATTTTGGCATATTTAAAGGATAATGTCACGAATGGCGAAGTTTTAACTGATCACGATACGATGGAAAAGCAATCCTATAGTGCAAACTTGCCTGGTCAACATGGGTTAGCGATCGCCTTTGTCGAGGCAAAGTCAGTTGAAGATGTTCAAGGAGTAATGGCGACTGCACGGAAGTTCCATCTTCCAGTAGTGACTCAAAACCGCTTTACTTCAACCGTTGTTGGCGCTGATGCAGTTGATGGAGCCATTATTCTTTCAACTGCAAAGATGAATCAAATCTTGGAATTGAACCAAACTGACGCTTATGCGGTTGTTCAGCCAGGGGTAATTAACGCTAAGCTTGACGAAGCAGCTCGGAAGCAAGGACTTTTCTACGCTCCTGATCCAGCTTCCAAGCCATTGTCTGGGATTGGTGGTAATATAGCTACAAATGCCGGCGGTCTGAGTGGAGTTCGCTATGGTTCAACTAGGGATAATGTCCTTGGGCTAAAGGTTGTCCTAGCTGACGGTCGAGTTTTGAAGCTTGGCGGCAAGACGACAAAGCAAGCATTTGGTTATGACTTGACGCAATTGTTTGTTGGCTCTGAAGGAACCCTTGGGGTGATTGTGGAAGCTACGGTTAAATTAATGCCGCTTCCATTAGGAGATTCATTAATGGGCTTGGCTTTCTTCAAAGACATGCCAACTTTAGCCGAAGCAACTACTGAATTACGGATGTCAGGGGTTTATCCAGCTATGCTTGAAGCAATGGATGCTAACACTTTGAAGGCGATTGATGCCTATAAAGGAACGGACTATTCAAGCAAGTCTGGGGCAGCTTTAATTCTGCGGGTTGATTCAATTACTCCCGAGGGTGAGCGGATCATTAAGCAAATTTTGACAAAGTATCAGGCAAGTGATGTTCAATTAACGACGGATAAAAAAGAACAAGAAGCAATTATTGCGGTTCGTCAGGCGATGCTCCCGGCAATCTTTACGGGACGGAATGCGGTAATGGAAGATATGGCAGTACCAACTTCAAAGATGGCAGAATTAGTTGCCTACATTCAAAAGATTGGTGAAGAAAACAAGGTTGAGATCTTCACTGCAGGACATGCAGGTGATGGAAATTTGCATCCAACAGTAACCTGGCCCAAGGATGTGACAGACACTCCTGAAGCGGTTAAATTAGTTTTGCGGCAAATGTTTAAAAAGGCGCTTGATCTTGGTGGAACCATTTCAGGTGAACATGCAGTTGGGATGTTAAAGAACCAATGGAACAACGTTGAATTAGGACCAGATGTTGATTACGTTCAACATCAAATCAAGGCCTTGTTTGACCCAATGAACCTGCTTAACCCAAAGCGGAAGATCAACTAATTAAAGATTTATTGAAAACGACAAAAAAGCTGAGGGGGAAATCAGTGACACGTGGTCACAGATTTCTTCTCAGCTTTGTATTTTTAATTTCTTATTTAACTGCTTCCTTTCCTTGCTACTTTTTGATCCGTGTAGTTCTTTATCGATGAAGATTTTGGGCCACAAATGGGCTACAAACCATGAAAAAATGAATATCTATAAATGTACATACCGGTTCCCAATCGTTTTAAATATCAAAAACAATTTAAAAATCACAAACTTTATATTTTAGATCGATTGATAGTTCAATTTTATAAATTCCTCTAGGAATATATTGTTAGCGTTTTCAAAACGGATGTGATATCATAATTTCACAAGGTTTTATTATTGTTATTTACACGAGGAGGGACCATTATGAAAGCTGCTGTATGGCATGGTGTTAAAGATATTCGCGTTGAAGATGTTGAACTTAAGCCATTAAAGGCTGATGAAGTGCGGGTAAAGGTTGCTTGGGCCGGGATCTGTGGTTCTGACCTCCATGAATATGTAGAAGGACCAGTCTTTATCCCGGTTGATAAAGTTGATGAACTAACTGGTGGGGAAGCCCCACTTACCATGGGTCACGAATTTGCCGGGGTTGTTGAAGAAGTCGGTGACAATGTTGCCGATGTTAAAGTTGGCGACCATGTAACGGTTAACCCAACGATTACTCATGAACGCTGGGCTGATGATGTTGATGTTTATGACGGCTATTCCTTTATTGGTCTAAGTTGTGATGGGGGATTTGCGGCGCACGTTAACGTACCTGCGCACAATATCTATGAATTACCAAAAGACTTCCCATTGCAACTCGCTGCAACAATTGAACCAACGGCGGTTGCAGTGCAAGCAATTAAAGAAGGGGACCTTAAGTTTGGGGAAACAACCGCAGTTTTTGGAGCTGGTCCAATTGGTTGTTTAGTGGTTGCGGCTGCTAAGGCGGCTGGGGCCCGGAAGATTATCGTTGCTGACCTTTCCCAAAGCCGGCTTGAAAAGGCGCTTGAAATGGGAGCAACAGACGTCATTAACTCTGGAGAAGTTAACGCTGTTGAAAAGATTCATGAAATTGTCCCAAACGGGGTTGATGTTTCCTTTGAAGTTGCTGGGGTTCAACCAACCTTTATCCAATCAATTCAATCAACTCGAGCACGGGGAACGATGGTTATTGTTTCAATCTTTGCTCGCCCAATTGAATTTAACCCAATGCTGTTAACTAACACTGGGGTTAAGGTAACTTCAACAATTGCTTACTCTCGTGATACCTTCCAAAAGACGGTTGACTTAGTTGCTCAACGGGCAATTAATGTGGAACCAATTATCACGAAGGAAATCGAACTCGATGATATTGTTACTGAAGGTTTCGATACCTTAATCGCTGATAAGAGTCAAGCTAAGATTTCAGTAAAATTAAGTGGTGAATAATTAACTACGTCAATAAAATAGTTAAGGGGTTAAAAGCCAAAATAATTAGCTTCTAGCCCTTTTTTTATTTATCATCAGAGAAGGGTTTAAAACGGCTACCAAACTACTTTTTGCCAGTATTAGTCTAAATAGCAGAATTAATCTTATTCAACAAACTATCAAAAATAAAAAACTTTGAATGATTTTTTGGTCCTTGATTTAGATAAATTCCTTGATTAATTTTCAGAAAAGATAATAACTGATGGTTAATTGTGATATTATGATAAGAAAATTAGAAAGGGATGAGGAGTTGAAGCGAGTCTTAGTGATTGAAGATTTAGCAAGTTTAAATGCTATTTCTGGGGCGGCGGCTATTACCCTTTTGAACGCAATGCAATTACATCCTGCGTTGTTACCTTCAGTGATCCTCTCAACGCAGAGTGAGGGGTATGGAACCCCGATTACTTTGTCAACTGATGAGTACTGTCACCGAACTTTATCGCATTGGCAAAAATTATCAGTAAAATTTGATGGCCTTTTGGTTGGTTATTCACCATCTCAATATCTAGAATGGCTTCCCGGTGAACTGGCAAGGCTAAATCTAAGCACTTGTTTAATTGATCCTGTTTTGGGGGATGATGGCCAATTGTATCCAACGTTTGATGCTAACGTTATTAAAAAAATGCGCCAATTATTACCCTTAGCAACCGTAATTACTCCAAATTGGACTGAATTAGGATTTTTAGTTGGTGAAAATTGGAAGGATGAACCTAGTCAAGTGACGCTCGTACATAGTGCCCAAAAACTATTAATGGAAAATCCAAACTTAGCAATCGTTATTACTGGAGTTCACGTTAATAGTGAAATTGGGGTTTTACTTGTGTCCAATCAACAAATTGAATTCTTTGGCTCACCACCGGTTACTGGTCATTTTTACGGGACTGGGGATGTTTTTAGTGCACTTTTGTTGGGATACCTAGTTCAGAAATTACCTTTAAGTAAGGCAGTTAAGGCAGCCCAGATGGGAGTTACAGTCGCAGTCAATGCTTCAGTAAACTTATCCAGTCAAGAACGTTTAGACGGTTTAAATCTGCAACCGTTATTAGGAAAAATCATTAAAGGGGATCTGGCTTTTGAAAAGTAAGAATTTATATCATTGGGTGCTCGCCGCAATCTTGTTAGCAATTACAATCGTTTTCGGGCGTTTCTTCCTGTTGCCAATTCCATGGACGCACGGAAACATTAATCTTTCTGATGCTAGTATTTTCGTAGCGGGGGCCTTACTTGGCCCATTACCCGGCGGATTAATCGGGGGCTTAGGGACGGCCTTTCTTGATTTAATCTCTGGTTATACCCAGTATGCTCCGTTTTCTTTTGTTGCGCATGGGCTCGAAGGTCTATTAGCAGGCTGGCTATATCAGCGCTTTGGTAAACGTTACCTTGGTCAATGGTTTAGCTTAGTAATTGGGGCACTTGTTATGGTCGTTGGCTACTTATTCGCTGACACGTTGCTCTATAATTGGACAGCTGGAATTTTAGGGATTGGTACTAATCTCCTTCAAGGATTAGTGGGAGTGGTTGTTGCCCAACTATTAATTCCAAAATTGAAACAAAATCGAAGACGATAAAGATACGAGGATGGGATGACTTCCATCCTTTTTAGTTTGGATTGAATTGTAACTAATTCCGAAAAAAGTCTACTATAAACACTAATATTATGCAGATTAGCGGTTGAAAGGAATTTTCACTGATTGAATATCGAAATGTGGAGATGAAGTTTGGGAGTCAAGTCATTTTGGAAAAGCTAAACCTCCAGATCAAAGACCATGAACTCTTTGTCTTAGTTGGGCCAAGTAGAAGTGGGAAGACGACTTTAATCCGGATAATTAATCAGTTAACAATCCCCATGACAGGTCAGGTTTACAGTGATAATCAGCCAGTGAGTGAAATTAATTTATCGGGATATGTTTTACAGCTGAGTTCGTTGTTTTCCAATTTGACGGTTGGCAAAAATATAGTTATTCAATTGGAATAAAAGAAGGTTTCGTTGACAAAAAGCCGGGAACGGGTAGGTAAAGTATTATTTAAATGATGATCAGCAATTCTTCCCGCCTTATTAAGGTGCGCCCTTAATGAAGACAAATTTTGCAAAGCAACATCCGACGATTGTTAAGCAATTAAATAAGCTAAGTGGTCGGATTACAATGGTAGAGATGCAAGAAATAAACTCCCAAGTAACCGTTAAACATTAGAAGGCTAAAACTGTTGCTCGTCACTATTTGTTAAAACATCACTTTATTTCGCCCAAAGCATTTTGGAATATTAGGGTAAAACTCTAAACTAGAATACCTTTATCGATTTTTTATAAAAATATGAATTGGTAAAAGCTTTTATGTAATTAGCTGAGAATCAATTGTTATTCCAAGATTACATAAAATAATTTAATTCGAAAATTTATAATCGTGCTACAATTGAACCAACGATGATGTTTTGTCTTTTTTGAGATTCAAAGGAGCGCTAGTTATGGAAAAAGAATTAAAGATGCCTAAATTAAGTCCCAAGTCAACCGATTATTTTTTTGGTAGTTGGGAAAAACAGGTTGGTGACCAAGTCAAAAAAGGCGACATTTTATTTGAAGTTGAATCCGAAAAAGTAATTAGCGAAGTTCCAAGTGATTTTGATGGGGTTCTCAAAGCCCAATGCATTGAAGAAGGAAATCCAGTTTCTGCTGGGGATGTCGTTGCGGTACTCGAAGTTAGTGACTCATGAGGAGGATTAACGATGGATGCCAATTTAAAAAACAAACCAGCCTGGTTAAAGGTTCGTTATGATGAAGAGAAAGTTGACCATGTTAGCGATCTGCTTTCTAAGATGAATTTAAATACCGTCTGTTCAGAAGCTAATTGCCCAAACATTGGGGAATGCTTTGGCACCGGGACGGCAGCTTTTATGATTCTTGGTCCAAATTGTACACGGAATTGCCACTTCTGTGATGTTCCTCATAAACGTCCGGCTCCAGTTGATTTGACAGAACCACTCCGAGTTGCCCAAGCGATTAAACAACTCGGTTTAAAGCATGTCTGCGTAACTAGTACTGACCGGGATGATTTACCGGATTTGGGGGCAGATCAATTTGTGCGTGTGATTAAGGCAATTCGGGAAGTTTCACCGCATACGACGATTGAAGTCTTAACCCCCGATTTTCAAGGGAAAACTGATTTAGTGCAACGAGTGTTGGATGCAAGGCCAGATGTTTTTAACCACAATATGGAAACTGTTCGGCGGATTACGCCGCTAGTGCGGGATCGGCGGGCAACTTATGATCATTCCTTAAATGTTTTACACTACGCTCACGAACACGCCTTAGAAGGGACCTACGTTAAGACTGGAATTATGCTTGGTCTAGGTGAAACCGATGAAGAAGTTTATCAAACAATGGATGACTTAATTGAAGCCGGCGTTGACTTCCTCTCAATCGGTCAATACGTTCAACCCTCCCCAAAGCACTATCAGTTACGTGAATGGGTTCCAATGGAACGGTTCCAAACCTACTACAACCAAGCAATGGCCAAGGGCTTTAAATTCGTTGCCAGTTCACCATTAGTTCGAAGCTCCTACAAGGCGAGTGCTGAGCTAGCAGCTGTCGGGGTAAGCCGCTAATGTTCTATCTGCCGACAAACTCAAACGATGCCACAAAACTCTTTGCTTTGGAGGAATGGGTTGCTAAGCAGAACTGGGGTGAAACGACCTTGTTGCTTTGGTCAACAATTCCTACCATCATGATTGGCAAATATCAAGATGCTTTAGCCGAGGTTAACTTAGCAATGGCAGAACAACATCACTTAGCGGTTACCCGACGGAAGTCAGGTGGGGGAACAATTTATACTGATCCTGGTAGTTTGCAATATAGTTTGATTGCACCAAAAGTGGGCCAAGCAATTGACTTTGATCGTTTCTTAAACTTAATTTGCAAAGCTTTCCATCGAATGGGGGTCCCGGTTGAGCGTTCGGACCGAAATGACCTTTTATTAAAGGGGCGTAAATTTTCGGGAAATGCGCAATATAATTTGAATGGGTATGTTATCCATCATGGAAGTTTATTATTCGATACCGATTTAGATACGATGACGGTAGCACTACAAGTTGACAAGTTAAAACTAATTTCAAAACATATCAGTTCGGTTCACCAGCGGGTGATTAATTTAAAAGCGGCTTTACCTTATCTAGATACGGAAACGTTTAAGCAACAATTTTTAAATGAGCTTGATCAGCTTGTCGGTGGCTTAAAAATCCGTCATTTAACACCGCCTCAAGAAGCCGCAGTTGCCGAAATTAGTTTCGCCACCTTCGCTAATCCTGCTTTTATATATGATAAGGTTCCGTCGACCTTAATTACTAAAAAACGTTATTTTCCTGGGGGTGGGCTCGTTAAGCTCTCGATTGCGGTTGATCATGGAATTTTATACGACCTCAAAATTACTGGCGATTTTTTCAGTAACCTTGATCCGAATCAGCTAACCAAAGCTTTACTCGGGCGCCCATTTCGGCCGGATCAAATTCGTCCCCAGTTAACGGCAATTTTATCCAAAACGCCAATCTATCATATCCGAGTCGATGATTTAATTGATTTGCTTTTTGGATGAAAAAGATCACTGTTTAGTCGAAAAATTCGGCTAAATAGTGATCTTTTAATTTTTACCAAATTATCCCAAATTTCATCCGCATGAGTTGAAGCGGCTTGGCCCATATTTTGATGTTTCGCTCGTAAAAGGCAATCAAGTCGGCTAAACAAGTTAAAGCGATTCGTTGGCAACTAAATTGTTTCACGTGTTTAGCAATGGCATTTAATAATTGACTACCAATGCCTCGCCCTTGAAAATTCGGGTCAACAGCGAGGGTCAAAACCATTAGCGTACCACCAAGGGTGAGGTCAGATTCACCCTCTGCTTCGTACATCCAGTCTTCGATATAGTGTGCATTTTCGATTGGGCCAATTACCGTGTTATCATCAGCGCGGGCGACTAAAAAGCTTTCCTATAGCTTCTCAATTCGAGCTTGATACTGGTCTTTGGTTCCGGCTTCAGCGGGATTGAAATCTAAATTTTCAATGCGTAGAATATCCGGAAGATCAGTTATTTGAATAGAAGTGATTTTCATTTATTTGTCTTGCTTATGAATTTAAAAGCGTTTTATCTGAAGTTTGGGGGATTGCCTAATATAAAACTAGAAATGAGTTAGTTACCCTAAATTTAGAATTATGATGAAGGGATCGATAATAATGGATTATGAAACCTTGAAAGAACAAATCGAAATGGCGGCGCTTCAACATGGCGAAGTTTATGATTTTCTTGATCGCCGGACGGCGGCTTTAAAAGAAAGCGAAACTTTACCACTTCCACCTGAAATTAGCAATTGGCCTACCGAAACTGGCTTAGCTTGGGAAAATGGTACAGGGGAAGGCTTAAAGCCAACGGCACCTTTTGGAATTACGATGGTAAATTCGACAGCGATTGAAACAAATCTTCCTGAAAAATTCCGGGAACAAGGGGTAATTTTACTCGATTTTACAAATGCCTTTCGGGTGCATCCTCGCTTAATCGAGCGTTTTTACATGCAAAAAGCCATTCAGACTGACCGAAATCGTCTGACGGCTTTGCACTTGGCCTATCAAAATGCGGGCGCCTTTCTATATGTTCCGAAAAACGTTGAGCTTGACCAGCCAGTCGAAATTAATCTGATTCAGCAAACTGATCATCCTTTTCATGTTCACTGTTTAGTAGTTGCCGAAGAAAATAGCCGGGTAATTGTTAACGAACATGTGCAACTGGCAACGGCAAGTCCGGTAACTTTCTTTACGGAAGTAATCGCGCAAAGAAACAGTCAAGTTACTTATCATACCACCCCATTGGCAAGTAATGATCATTGCTATGTGCTTCGTGAAGCATCGGAACGCCGGGATGCTGAAGTAAATTGGGGAGAGGAAAAGTAAATGAAAAAGCAAATTTTAAAGTTGATTACTGGAATCGCAACCTTCGCTTTAGGGATAACGCCCTTGATGCCTGCGATACAAGCTGCCCAACCCCACACTGTGACTGACATGGACGGTCAACAAGTCAAACTTCCCCCCAAAGTAAACCAGGTGGCTGATCTCTGGCATGCTAATAACGAAGTGGTTTTATTATTAGGTGGCCAAAAAAAGTTAGTTGCAACGACGCCGATGATTAAGAAGACCCCTTGGTTTAAGACAGTTGATCCCCAAATTACCAAGGTGAAATCACCGTTTGCTGGCCAAGAAATTCAAGTTGAAGAATTATTGAAGACCAAGCCGGATGTGGTTATCGCCGCTGACCCGGCGCAAATCAAGACTGCTAAGGAAGCCAAACTTCCAGTCGTAAATGCGATGTTCCAAGATTTTGCTGGATTAAGAAAGTCTATTAAATTAACCGCCCAAGTTCTTGGCGGTAACGCGCCTCAAGTAGCCAAACACTACTTGAAGACTCTGGATTACAATATTCAACTCGTTAAACATAACCTCCAAAAAGTTCAAAGTCGACCAACGGTTTTGCATATTGTTGGTCCAACTGACTTAACTAAGGTTGATGGGACAAAGACAATTGTTGATGAATGGATTAAGTTGGCTGGAGGTAAGAATGCGATCCAAAAATCCGGGAATATGATCTCAGTTACGAGTGAAGAACTAGTGAAGGCAAATCCATCGGTTATTATCATTGGCCAAACCTCAACTAAGCATGCCCGCCAACTTTTAACAAAAGATGCCCGCTTTAAGAATCTCAAAGCGGTTAAAAATCACCGTGTTTACGGAAATCCACAGGGAGCGTTCCCTTGGGACCGTTATAGCGGGGAAGAAGCCCTTCAAATACTATGGGCAGCCAAATTATTGCACCCAAAGCAAATGCAAAAGGTTGATTTAACTGAGGAAACCCAAAATTTCTATCAAAAGTATTACCATTATCATCTTTCTAACCAACAAGCCCATGCAATCTTAGCTGGGGAGGAATAAATGTGTTAAAGTCATTGTTAATTAGAGCGGTTAAGCTTTGATTGGCAATGGCTTTTTACTAACGGAGGGATACGGGATGGTTAAACTTAAACGGATTACTGGAAGTCACCAGAAATATCTCTCCTTATTATCGATTGCCGATCCGGATCATAAATTAATTCAACCAAACCGTCAACAAGGCTTTAAGATAATGATCGTGGGAACTGCCAATTCAAGTTTGCAAAACTTAAAATTTTATCAACGCTTTGGTTTTCGTTTTGGTCAGGTAGTTTCTAACTTCTTCAATCAATTTATGAAAATGGTTTACAGGCACTTGATATGATCTGTCTGCATTTTAAACTGTGATATTATTCACTCTCGGAATTGAATTACGGTGTATAATATTCCTTTCGACAATGTGAAATATTCCAATTTGGAATATAGATAATCATTGATATACTGCAGTTGTAAACGGATTTTGTTTTGTGAAAAATATTTTACAATCCCCCGAATAGTTGTATAATAAAAGCGTGAAGAAATGAACTTACTAAAAAGAAGGGGGTGGCAGTCTAGTTAATTGTTAACTAGACGGTAACTATGAGTAAGCCACGTGTATGTATTTTTTCAACTTGCTTAGTTGATTTACTCTTCCCAAATGTTGGACAAGCAATGGTTGAAGTCTTAGAACGTCTGGGTTGTGAAACTTTTATGCCAGAAAAGCAAGTTTGTTGCGGGCAACCAACCTATAACAGTGGATACTCTAAGGGCAGTATGAAGACTTTCAAGAATGAAATTGATGCCCTTTCTAGCATTGATGCGGATTATATTGTTGGTCCTTCTGGTTCCTGTGTTTTTATGATTAAGGAATACGAAGAAATCTTAAAGGATGACCCAGTTTACGGTCCGAAGGCGAAGGAAGTTGCTGATAAGATCTATGAATTCAGTCAATTTATTTACCGGGTGCTCGGAATAGTTGACTGTGGGGCTGAATTAGATGCTAAAGTTACTGTGCACCGTTCTTGCCACATGACCCGGTTAATTGGTGAACGGACGGCGCCATTCGTATTACTTGACCATGTTAAGGATATGGAACGGATTCCGCTTAAAAATGTGCAACTTTGCTGTGGCTTCGGGGGGACCTTCTCCGCAAAGCACCCTGAACTTTCTGGGCCAATGGTTGATGAAAAGGTACAAAACATTGTTGATACTAATGCCGACATCTTGATTGGGACGGAACAATCTTGCCTAATGAACATCGCTGGGCGGATGAACCGGTTAGGTCACTCTATCAAAGTAATGCACATTGCTGAAGTTTTGAACCACAATGTTGATCCAAACCGGATTAAATACTTAGCTGATACGGATGAAGAAGTTGTCCCAGCTAATGGAGAAGGGGTGTTCTAAAATGGGAATTTCAACGAGTGACAAGCCATTCTTGGAACGGGTGGCTGAAGCCAAGGAAGACAAATTTATGCAGGCTGCTGTTGCCAAGGCACAAGATGCCCAATTCGTTAAGCGAACTAAGGCTCGACGGGAAATGGGTCACTGGAACGAATGGCGGGATTTGGCTGAACAAATCCGGCAACACGCCCTTAAGTACTTACCTGACTATTTGGAAGAATTTGCGGGGAACGTTGAAAAGCAAGGTGGCCACGTCTTCTTTGCTGAGACGGAAAAGGAAGCCCGGGACTTTATCACTGAATTAGTCGTGAAGAAGCAAGCCCACAAGGTTGTTAAGTCCAAGTCCATGGTTACAAACGAAATCGAAATTGATAAGGCTTTAACTGCCTTACCAAATGTTGATGTTTTGGAAAGTGACTTGGCCGAATTTATCTTGCAAGAAGATAACTGGGATGAACCCACTCACATTGTTTTCCCAACCTTGCATAAGAATCGGGATCAAATCCAAGCTGAATTTAAGAAGCTCGGTTACGATGGTGACAATGAACCAGCTCATGAAGCCCGGTTTGTCCGGGGTTACTTGCGTGACTACTTCATGAAGGCGGACTTTGGAATTACCGGTTGTAACTTTGCGATCGCTGATAAAGGGATGATCAACCTCGATACCAACGAGGGGAACGCCGACATCACAATGGCGATGCCGAAAACTCAAGTGGTTGTAATGGGGATGGAACGGATTGTTCCTACAATGAAGGAAGCTGAAGTTCTCGATAACATGCTTGCTCGTTCAGCGGTTGGTCAAAAGTTGACGACTTACTGTACTTTCTCTGGTCCAAAGAAGCAGGGGGAAATTGACGGTCCTGATGACTTCTGGGTTGTTATTGTTGACAATGGCCGTTCCCGGGCATTAGGAACGGAATTCGAACCAATACTGCAATGTATCCGGTGTGGGGCTTGCTTAAACGTTTGTCCAATTTACCGGCACATTGGTGGGAAAGGTTATGGTTCAATCTACCCAGGTCCAGTTGGAAAGGTGCTTTCTCCAATCCTTGGTGGTTACGATAACTTTGAAGAATTACCATATGCTTGTTCCCTTTGTGCAGCATGTACTGAAACCTGCCCGGTTAAGATTCCGTTACATGAATTAATTCGGAAGCATCGGATCGTTGAAATGGATCAAAAGCACATGGATCACTCCATGACGAACTTAATCTTGAAGACAATCGGTGTTGGTACTGGCTCACCAGCGCTCTTTGGGACGGCAATGACAGTTGCTCATACAGGAGCCGCTCCATTTAGCCGGATGAAGGAACCAGGCGATGTAGACGGAATGTACGAAGGCGGTAAGATTAATCATTTACCAAAGGCCGCTCCCAAACTGGTCCATGGTTGGTCAGACATTCGGGATATCCCAATGCCGACTGAAAAGAAGAATAATTTCCGTCACTGGTACAAGAATCACAAGCCAGTAGAACCAGCCCCAGTTGTTAAGGAAAAGGAGGCCCGGAAAGATGACTAGTTTACTCGAGCAAGCAAATAGCAAAGAAAATCGTGAAAAATTTTTAAACCGGATAGCGAAGGCTGCTGGCCGGCCACGACATGCTGTCAAGCCATTTGAACCATTAAATGATCTTCCAGACCAAGTTTTAGCTGACAAGAGTCCTGAAGAACTGTTAGCAACCGCGAAGGCTAATAGTGAATCAGTTGCAGCTAAATTTTACACTTGTACCAAGGCTGAATTAGCTGTTTTTTTGGACCAGTACTTGGCTGAAATCAAGGCGGGAACTTTGTTACTTCCTGGCTTCAAGGATGACAAATGGGCAAGTTATGGTTTAACGGATTGGGTTAAGAACCCCCAAGTTAAAGAAACGATGGTCTGGTCAACGGATCCAGCTGACCGGCGTAAGAACGCTGAGGCAGCTGATCAAGCTGATCTGGCAGTTGGCTTTGCTGACTACTTGATCGCTAATACCGGGACAATTACGGTTGTTACGAGCCCGGAACAAGGTCGGGCCTTTAACTACCTACCTGAGCACTATTTGGCGTTGGTTCCAAAGAGTGGGTTAGTTCGTTCGACCCGGCAAGCGGTTGAAAAATACGAAGCCAAAATGGCGGACGGCTTACAAACTTCAGCAATTAATTTCATTTCTGGACCTTCAAACTCTGGGGATATTGAAATGGAACTAGTTGTTGGGGTCCACGGTCCAGTGGACTGTGCCTACGTTGTCGTATCTGATCTTTAAGATTTCTTCACCCCCTCATTAAGGTCACTGCGGCAACAAAAAACGGTTAAGGAGAATCAGCTAGAATCTCCTTAACCGTTTTTGTTATTTTTTTACCCGAAGTGGGGTGATGAATTAATTCCGATACTTAGTAGTGACAATGGCGGTGGCAATAATTAAGAGGATCGCCCCACCAACGATACTTGGGGTGATGGAAATGGGAAAGAAGAAAGCGGAATAGGTAATTACAACCAGTGGTCCAAGCGCCCGAACAATATTAGCATGGCCAGCAGTGATGTATTTTAAGCTAGTGTAGAAAAGCAAGAGGGACATAAAGCCGTTGCACAGGGCACCACCAAAGTTAAAGGCGAGGCCAAATTTAACTCAAACCCAATGAGGGTTGAGGTTTTAGCTTTCGTAGCGTTAAATATAAACTACAATCGATCCTTCCAAATTAAAATTAAAGTTGTTTTTCACCTTTGAGTCATCGTAAGTTAGTTAAGCCTTGACTAACTGTTATTTACCAGTTGCATCATGTAAAGCATAGCATTCAATATGGATGAAGCGTTCCTGATGGAGTTCAAACCAAAATTCTGCTTTTTCAGGAGTACTGGCGTGGAAATTCTCAACTAAGGAGGTTATTTTAGGAAGCGGTGCGCGTTGATTTGAATCAACTTTAAGCTGGTTACCAATTTGATCGTTACTTGCCGCAAGTTGCGTGGCCAGTCCGTTTAATTGAAGCGCTTCATTAAGTGTGACTTCTGGATTGTGAAATAAATTCAGCTTAAGGGTATTCAGCGATCTAAAATCGTCTTATAATTGTCTTAGTTAGTAAATCGTTTTTGATTTAATCCTGTTCTACAAGGAGGAAACCACATGGCAACAGATGAAAATACTGGTGCGCCATTTTCAGAAATTGAAAGCCAAGTGATGAGTGCGCTTGAAGAAGTTATCGACCCAGAACTCGGGATTGACCTGGTTAACCTAGGTCTGATTTACGATGTGGTGGTTGACAAAGCCGGAAAGTGTACTGTTACCATGACTTTAACGACAATGGGGTGCCCGCTTGGAGACCTGTTAAATACGGAAATTAACCGGGCGGTTCTTTCTGTAGATGGGGTTAAAGAATGTGATATTAACCTAGTTTGGGAACCGGCTTGGGATATGTCTAAAATGAGTCGGTTTGCTAAAATTGCTTTGGGGATTCACGGTTAATCACAGGCTGAGGAGTGAATGTGTTGGATATTGAACGTTTTATCGAGCGTCGTAAACAACTCGGTTATTCACAAATCATGCTAAGTAAGGGGATCTGCACTCAATCAACTTTAAGTAAGTTTGAAAATGGGTTGCAGACCCCCTCTTTGGCTATTTTGAGTAAATTATGTGCTCGTCTTGGCTTTAGCATTGATGATTTGAATACTGCCGATCCATCTTCAATTCGATATCTCAGAGATTTATTGGGACTAATTGAAGAAAATCTAATGGTTGAGAATTTTAAACGAGCAACTGAGTTATTGGCTAAAGTTAATCCTGCTAGTATCGAAATACCGGAAGAACGAATGCATTACTATTACCTTGAAGGGATGGTTGGGGTATTAACTAATCAACCAACGGAAAAGGTAATATTTTCCTTTACGCATATTTTGGATGAACTAGATGAACGGCGTTTGACCATTTATTCGCAGCTCGCATACTTAGGAAAGGGAATTTTATACGTTCGTAAGGAAAACCTGACTCAAGCTGCCTTTTTCTTTGATAAAGTTACGGCTTATTTGAATGATCAGTTAGGTAATCCGGGGTTAAAGGGGAGTCATTATTTCCAGACACTAACACTTCTTTACTATTTAGCTGAGTATCATTCATTAGTTAAGGAGCTAATCGCTAGCAATGACTTGATTGGCATGGCGCTTGATATCTGTTCGGTAAAGCATGTCACTTACTTCTTGCCGCGCTTAAAGTTGTTACAAGCAAAGAACCTCCTGGAACAAGTAGCACCAGAGGAGCAAGTTGATGCTTGTCTAAACGATGCTTTAGCTTTTGCTCGCCTAAATCAAAATCAAACAGTTCAGGTACAGATCTTAGCTTTGCGACAACGTTTAAAGTAAACGAAAATATCTGGTAAAATTGAAGCACTTCAACTTCAAATTTACCAGATGTTTTTGTTTATTTAGAAGAAAAAAGTTAAAATGATTTCATAAC
>DHKFI23501__coassemble_637_pt1 | contig 27979 bp, 30 predicted proteins | sample DHKFI23501__metabat2_high_PE_018 | metagenome-assembled genome bin DHKFI23501 | reverse complement strand
ACATTTACGCTCAATTAATTGATGACGTAAAGGGTGTGACGCTCGCAAGTGCCTCAACTTTAGACAGTGAAGTAAGTGGCAAGACTAAGTCTGAAAAGGCAGCTGGCGTTGGTGCATTAATTGCTAAGCGCGGTGTTGAAAAGAACATTTTTAACGTTGTCTTTGACCGTGGGGGTTACCTTTACCATGGTCGTGTTCAAGCATTAGCTGAAGCCGCTCGCGAAAACGGTCTACAATTCTAAGAGAAGGAGGAATAACCCGTAATGGCATCATCATCATTTATTGATCCAGCTAAGTTGGATCTAGACGATCAAGTTGTTTCCATCAACCGGATTACCAAGGTTGTTAAGGGTGGTCGTCGTTTGCGTTTTGCTGCATTAGTTGTTGTCGGCGACCACAACGGCCATGTTGGTTTTGGTACTGGTAAGGCTCAAGAAGTTCCTGAAGCGATTCGGAAGGCTTCTGCAGCTGCTCAAAAGAACTTGATTAAAGTGCCTACTGTAGGTACTACGATTCCTCACGAAGTAATCGGTACTTACGGTGGTGGTAAGATTTTGCTCAAGCCAGCTGTTGAAGGTTCCGGGGTTGCTGCCGGTGGTGCGGTCCGTAACGTTATGGAACTCGCCGGGATTGACGACGTTACTTCCAAGCGTCTTGGTAGCAACACGCCAATCAACGTTGTGCGGGCAACCTTCGAAGGTTTAAAGGCTTTGAAGAGCGCTGAAGAAGTTGCAAATCTCCGTGGCGTTTCAGTTGACCACTTGGCAGAATAATAGGAGGACAAATCATGGCTAAAGTTAAAGTTACTTTAATCCGCAGTGTTGCCCACCGCCAACCAACTCAACGTCGGACTGTTAAGGCGCTGGGCCTTGGCAAGCTTCACAGCTCCGTTATCCTCCCAGATAACGCTGCAACTCGCGGAGCAATCTTTAAGGTCGCTCACTTAGTTTCTGTTGAAGAAGTTAAGTAATTTAAACTTAAATAAGGAGGTGCCAAAGAAATGAAGTTAAACGAACTACAACCTGCTGAAGGTTCTCGTTTTAAGCGGCTCCGTAAGGGTCGTGGTCTTTCATCCGGACACGGTTTCACGTCTGGTCGGGGGACTAAGGGGCAAAAGGCTCACGGTAAGACGCGTCTTGGCTTCGAAGGGGGCCAAATGCCACTCTACCGGCAAAAGCCAAAGCGTGGTTTCACTAGTATGAACCACAAGGATTACGCACTTATTAGCTTAACGACTTTGAACCGTTTTGATGACGGTGTTGAAGTTACGCCAGCTACTTTAAAGGAAGCCGGCATTGTTAAGAACGAAAAGAGTGGAATCAAGGTTCTTGGAAACGGACAACTCACCAAGAAATTAACGGTCAAGGCTCACCAATTTTCTGCTTCTGCTAAGGCAGCCATTGAAGCAGCTGGTGGCACGGCTGAGGTGATTTAATGTTTTCAACCGCCAGAAATGCATTCAAGGTTAAAGATATCCGTTCGCGGATTCTTTTTACTTTGTTTGTGTTGGTTGTTTACCGGTTAGGTGCATCAATTACAGTTCCAGGGGTTAACGCCGCTGCGTTGGCGCAATTATCTTCGTCAGGGTTAGCGTCAATCTTAAATACATTTAGTGGGGGCGGTCTCCAAAACTACTCATTATTTGCAATGGGAGTTTCACCTTACATCACCGCGCAAATTGTGGTCCAATTGTTACAAATGGACATTGTGCCAAAGTTTGTTGAGTGGAGTAAACAAGGTGAAGTAGGTCGGCGAAAGCTAAATCAAGCGACGCGTTGGTTAACCATTGTTTTGGGATTTGTCCAATCAATTGGGATTACCGCTGGATTTAATGCGCTAAGTACGATTAAGTTGGTGAACAATCCTGGGGTAGAAACCTATTTAACGATTGGTTTAATTCTTACGGCCGGAACGATGTTTGCCACCTGGATGGGGGACATGATTACCGAAAAAGGTCTAGGGAACGGGGTTTCCGTTCTGATCTTTGCCGGTATTATCGCTTCGATGCCTTCCGGAATTAAGCAACTTTGGAATGACCAAATTACTGGTGAATCCGGTACCGACCTCTGGATGGGGATTGGGTTTATTGCTCTCGTAGTAGTAGCGCTCTTGATTATCGTGGCGTTTGTTACCTGGGTTCAACAGGCTGAACGGCGGTTGCCAATCCAATATACGCGTCGGACAACGACCTCACCAAAGAATAGTTACCTGCCGTTAAAATTAAATGTTTCTGGGGTTATTCCAGTTATCTTCGCTGGTTCCTTTATTTCGACACCACAAACGATTCTGATGGCTTTCCAACGGACTCACAGTGGTGATACTTGGTACCAAGTGATGACAGAAATTTTTAATTTACAATCAACGGCCGGAATTAGTCTTTATATCTTTTTGATTGTGGTCTTCACTTTCTTCTATGCCTTTGTTCAAGTTAACCCTGAAAAATTAGCGGAAAACTTACAAAAGCAAGGGAGTTATATTACAGGGGTTTGGCCTGGTAAAGGAACTCAAGATTACGTGTCAGCTTTATTGATGCGCTTGAGTACCGTTGGATCACTTTTCTTAGGATTGGTTTCATTGATTCCGTTGCTCGCAAGTAATATTTGGAACCTTAGTCAATCAATTGGTCTAGGGGGAACAAGTTTATTAATTGTCGTGCAAATTGCTTTGGATGTAAATAGGCAACTGAATGGTTTAACGATGAAGCGTGAATATATTGGCTTCATTCATAAACCAGAAGCTTAGGGGGAAATCGTCATGAGTATGAACCTTGTATTGATGGGGCTCCCGGGTGCCGGCAAAGGGACCCAAGCCCAATATATTGTCAATGATTTTGATATTCCGCATATTTCAACCGGGGATATTTTCCGGGCTGCTATGAAAAACGAAACACCAATGGGACTTCAAGCTAAGCAATTCATCGATAAAGGTGAACTAGTTCCTGATGAAGTTACAAACGGAATCGTTAAGGAACGCTTAGCCCAAGATGACGTCAAAGATGGCTTCATGTTGGATGGGTTCCCACGTAACTTGGCCCAGGCTGAAGCTTTGAACCAAATGCTTGAAGTTGATGGTAAGAAGCTTGATGCAGTTATCAACATTCATGTTGATCCAGAAGTCTTAGTTGATCGTTTAAGTGGTCGTTTCATTTGCAGAAACTGTGGCGCAACTTACCACAAGCTCTACAATCAACCCAAAGTCGAAGGTACTTGTGATGTTTGTGGTAGTCACGAGTTTTATCAACGGGATGACGATAAACCAGCAACCGTTAAGAATCGGTTAGCAGTCAACATTAAACTCAACACGCCACTCATTGATTTCTACGAAAAGCAAGGCTGCCTGTATCAAATCAATGGTGAGCAAGATATCGATAAGGTTTACCAAGCCATTAAGGAAGTTTTGACGAACCTGTAAGCGAAAATAAGGTTAACCTTGCAACGCAGGATAACCTGTGTTAAACTATGCAAGGTTTATCTAGCTCGCAGTGGGTAGCGGATTCCGCTTCCCACCTTTTTACGTAAATTCTGAGATACGGCAAGGAGGAACCGTGCAGTGGCAAAAGCCGATGTAATCGAAGTTGAGGGTAAGGTTACTGAAACTTTACCTAATGCAATGTTTAAAGTTGAATTGGAAAATGGGGTTGAAATTTTAGCCCACGTCTCTGGTAAGATCCGGATGCACTACATCAAGATCTTACCTGGTGACCGGGTTAAAGTAGAAATGTCCCCATATGATCTGACCAAGGGCCGGATTACTTTCCGCTTCAAATAAATCTGGATTTTAGGAGGATTTTACAATGAAAGTACGTCCATCAGTAAAGAAGATGTGCGATAACTGCAAAATTGTCAAGCGTCGTGGCCGGGTTATGGTTATTTGCTCTAACCCTAAGCACAAGCAACGCCAAGGCAAGTAATTATTAAATAAAGGAGGTGCAATAATGGCTCGTATTGCAGGTGTCGACTTACCTCGTGACAAGCGAATTGTTGTCGGCTTAACTTACATTTTTGGGATTGGTGACTCTACTGCACACAAGATCTTAGAAGCAGCTGGTGTTTCTGAAGACGTGCGGGTACGTGACCTTACACCGGATCAAGAAGAAAAGATCCGGTCACAAGTGGAAAACCTTAAGGTTGAAGGGGATCTTCGTCGTGAAGTTTCCTTGAACATCAAGCGGCTCCAAGAAATTGGATCATACCGTGGGATGCGTCACCGTCGTGGTTTACCAGTTCGTGGTCAACACACTAAGAACAACGCTCGGACCCGGAAGGGGAAGGCTGTTGCGATTGCCAACAAGAAGAAGTAATTATTAGTAAAGGAGGTTAGTTAGTTTATGGCAACCAAAAAGGGTACGCGTAAGCGTCGTGCGAAAAAGAATGTTGAAACTGGTGTTGCGCACATTCACTCCACTTTCAACAACACTTTGATCATGATTACCGACGTTCAAGGTAACGCTGTGGCTTGGTCTTCAGCTGGTGTCTTGGGCTTCAAGGGTAGTCGGAAGTCTACTCCATTTGCTGCTCAAATGGCTTCAGAAGCCGCTGCTAAGCAAGCAATGGAACATGGTATGAAGACTGTTGAAGTTGAAGTTAAGGGTCCTGGTTCCGGTCGTGAATCTGCTATCCGTGCATTACAAGCTACGGGGCTTGAAGTTACTGCAATTCGTGATGTAACTCCAGTGCCACACAACGGTTCTCGTCCTCCAAAGCGTCGTCGTGTTTAATTTGCATCACCGGCGATCTTTATGTCGACCAGATGCCTTTTTTATGAAATACGATCCGCGTTTGAAAGGGGTACAAGAGTAGAATGATCGAATTTGAAAAACCAAACATTCACAAAGTTGAAGAGACCGACAACTACGGTAAGTTTGTTGTTGAACCGTTAGAACGCGGTTATGGGACGACGCTTGGTAATTCTCTTCGGCGTGTAATGCTGGCTTCATTGCCAGGGGCGGCAATTACGAGTATTGACATTGATGGGGTGTTGCATGAGTTCAGCACCGTTGAAGGGGTAACCGAAGATGTTACTCAAATTGTCTTAAACTTAAAGAAAGTTGCTTTGAAGATCGAGTCTGAAGACGCTAAGAACCTTGAATTGGATGTTAAGGGTCCAGCAGAAGTTACTGCTGCTGATATCCAAGGCGATGGAGACGTAACGGTCTTAAACCCAGATCTCCACATCGCGACCGTTGCTGATGGGGCTGAACTGCACATGCGGATGACCGCTGACACTGGTCGTGGTTACAATTCTGCTGATGTTAATAAGTCCCGGATGGATCTTGCAATTGGTGTTTTACCAATTGACTCAATCTATACCCCAATCGAACGGGTCAACTATACCGTTGAAAACACGCGGGTGGGTCAAAGTAATGATTACGATAAGTTAACCTTAGATGTTTGGACTGATGGTTCATTAACGCCAACTGAAGCAATTTCATTGGCGGCTAAGATTTTAACTTCTCACTTAACGATGTTTGTTAACCTCACCCAAGAAGCACAAGATGCTCAAGTGATGGTTGAACGGGAAGAAACGCACCAAGAAAAGGTTCTGGATAAGACAATCGAAGAACTTGATTTGTCTGTTCGGTCTTACAACTGCTTGAAGCGCGCTGATATTCAAACAGTTAAGGACTTAACTGAAAAGACTGTTGCTGATATGATGAAGGTTCGTAACCTTGGTCAAAAATCACTCGAAGAAATCAAGTTTAAATTAGCAGACCTTGGTGTTGGTTTTCGCCAAGAAGACTAATTAAATCAATAATTTAAAGGAGGGACACTCATGAGTTACCGTAAATTAGGACGGACTAGTTCACAACGAAAGGCTTTATTACGCGATTTGACGACTGACTTGCTTGTTAACGGTTCAATCAAGACGACTGAAGCACGAGCAAAGGAAGTTCGGAAGACTGCGGACAAGATGATTACCTTGGCAAAGCGAGGTGACTTAGCTTCACGGCGTCAAGCAGCTGCTTTTGTACGGAACGTTGTCGCTGACGTTAAGGAAGATGGCGATGATGTAAAGGTACAATCTGCTTTGCAAAACCTTTTTGAAGAAATCGGTCCAAAGTACGCTGACCGTAACGGTGGGTACACTCGGATCCTCAAGACGATGCCACGTCGTGGGGACGGTGCACCAATGGTTATTCTTCAATTGGTTTAACATCATAGTTAAATCTGCGTAATAAAATCACTACGGCTGATGGTATAGAGCGTTACGATGGTGGGGTGACCCTAGTCTAGCTTGAATGCGAGAAATCGCACACCGCAGTTGTAAGTGATTTTTTTGTATACATAAAAAACTAGGGCTAGGTTAAATTTTCTGTTAGAATAGATACCGTTACATTGGCAAAAAGTGTGCCTAAAACGGAAGAAAATCAGAAGGAATCATCCATGGAGAATGATATGATAAAGATCGAGAACTTAAATTTTAAGTATGCTCATCAAGATAAAAAGACCCTTGATAACTTGAACCTCCAAGTTCCAGCAGGACAATGGCTAGCAGTTGTCGGTAAAAATGGAAGTGGCAAGTCGACCTTGGCGCGTCTAATCGATGGCCTCCTCGAAACCCCTCAAAAGACAATCTGGGTTGATGGTTTAGAAGTTAATGCTGAAAATATTGCTAAAATCCATCAAAAGATTGGATTCGTTTTTCAAAATCCAGATAACCAATTTGTTGGGACAACGGTTGCAGCCGATGTTGCTTTTGGATTAGAAAATCGTCAAGCTTCAAGTAAAGAAATGCCAAAAATAATTGAGCATACGCTTGCCTTAGTTAAAATGCAAGCATTTCGGGACCGATCACCAGAACAACTTTCAGGAGGGCAGAAGCAAAGAGTAGCTATTGCTGGAGCGTTAGCTTTAAAGCCCCAATTATTGATCTTAGATGAGGCGACAAGTATGTTGGATCCAGAAGGGCGTAAAGATGTCCTCGAATTATTAGCAAGGCTCCGAGATCAAGGTCAACTAACAATTGTTTCCGTTACGCATGATCCCGATGAAGTGGCGCTATCTGATCAAGTTGCCGTCTTAGATCAGGGAAGAATTATTAAAAAAGCGTCGCCATCTGAAGTTTTAAATGATCAAAACTTAATTCAAAAAGTTGGGTTGGTCCAACCATTTAGTTTGGTCCTGCGTGATCAATTAAGGGCCCGCGGAATTAAAGTTCCAACGGACTATTTAGAGAAGGGAGCCCTCCGTGAATGGATAATTCAGCAGTTAGCTACCAAGGTGTAAAGTTATCATACGATGATGGGGTGACTTGGGCATTAAGAGATTTTTCGGCAACAATTCCCCAAGGAAAGGTTACCGCCATCATTGGCCATACTGGGAGTGGTAAGTCATCTTTAATGAATTTAACGGATGGCCTCCTCCTGCCGACTTCGGGTGAGCTAGTAGTAATGGGTCACAAACTTACTACCATGACTAAAAAGCCGGCACTTAACAAGTTACGGCATTCAATCGGCTTTGTTTTTCAATTTCCAGAACATCAATTATTTGCGGATACGGTATTGACAGATGTGATGTTCGGTCCCATAAACCTAGGCCTTACTACACAGGAAGCAAAGAAAGCTGCTAAAGTTGCTCTCAGTGAATTAGGGATTGACCAATCACTCTATGAACGGTCGCCGTTTGAATTGTCTGGGGGACAACAGCGACGGGTGGCGATTGCCGGGGTTTTGGCAATGAAGCCGAAGTTATTAATCTTGGATGAACCGACGGCGGGTTTAGATCCGGACGGTCAACAAGAGTTATTAGCCTTAATCAAAAGGTTAAAACAAGCGGGACTGACGATTTTATTGGTAACCCATCAAATGGAGCAAGTTGCGGAATTAGCAGATCGAGTCTTAGTACTAGTAGCTGGGCAACTAGTCTTTTCGGGAAGTCCACGGAAATTATTCGCAGATCCAGCGTTTTTGGCAAAGTATCATTTAGCGGAACCCCAAACGGTTACCTTTGCCCAGCAAATTATGGAAACCTATCCAGAATTATTTGAACATTTTCCGATTACCCCAACGGAATTAGCTGATACTTTAGCAAAGAACATTGGGAGGCAGGATCATGAATAAAAAAGTTCTTTTTGGGATGTATCTTCCTGGAACATCCCTAATGCACCGTTTGGATCCGCGTTTGAAGATTATGGGGTGCTTTTGGTTTGTGATCTTAGTTTTCTTCGCTAATAATCTTGCTACAAATGTCTTGATGCTGATTGCTTTACTGGGGATGATCCTTTTAAGCCAGGTTGCCCTCAAAAAGTACTGGCTTGGGATTCGGCCATTGATGTGGATTATTTTGTTTACGGCAGTGATTCAAGCCTTTTTCTCAAGTGGAGGTCACACTTATTGGCAATGGGGGATCCTTTCCTTAACCTCAGCAGGTCTAGTTCAAGCTGGTTTTTTGATTTTGCGTTTTTTTATTATTGTTACGTCTTCGACAGTTGTCACAGTTACTACCACCCCGTTAGCAATGGCGGATGGAATCGAATCATTAATGAAACCTTTCAAGTATTTAAAGGTCCCAGTTAATCAGATTGCGATGATGCTTTCCATTGCCTTACGATTTGTTCCGACAATTATGGATGAAGTTACTATGATTATGAATGCCCAACGGGCGCGGGGAATGGACTTTAATAGTGGATCATTGTTAACCAGAGCAAAACGCCTTGTTCCCGTGATGATTCCTTTATTCGTAGCTTCTTTCAAGCGAGCGGAAGAATTAGCCGTTGCAATGGAAGCGCGGGGATATGATCCTAATCAGCCGCGAACGAAGTACCGCCAACTGAAGTGGCAAAAAAAAGACACTTGGGGAATGCTTAGTATCTTCATTTTAACTGGGATTCTAGTTTTATTACGTCAGCTTTAAACGAGGTAAAAAATGTATCGCTATAAAATTACTTTTGCTTACGATGGAACAAATTTCGCTGGCTTTCAAATCCAACCTAATCAGCGAACGGTTGAACAAACTTTAAAAACAATCGTTAACCGGATGGCGAAGAATCCAACGCCTCCGTTAAGTGTTATTGGTTCAGGTCGTACGGATGCGGGGGTCCATGCCTTAAATCAAGTTGCTCACTTTGACTTGCCAACCTTAATTCCTGAAAAATCAATGATGCGGGCTTTAAATAGCCAATTACCACTGGATATTATGGTTAGAAAGGTCGAACTGGTAGATCAATCCTTTCACGCTCGCTTTAATGCTCACCGGAAACGGTATCGTTATCGGGTCCGTCAGGGAGAATTTGTGGATCCATTTCGGCGGAATTATACGGCCCATTACAAGTATCCAGTTGATATCGAAAAGATGAATACGGCCGCTCAGAATCTCTTAGGTGAACACGATTTTACCAGCTTTGTCGCTTCCGGGTCACAAGCCAAAAGTAATGTTCGGACAATCTATGAAGCAAAGGTTTGGCGTGAGGCATCTAGTGGCGAAATCTGTTTTGACTTTGTCGGCAATGGTTTTTTGTATAATCAGGTCCGGATCATGGTTGCTTTACTTTTGGAGATTGGTAATGGGCAGCGACCAGTGGATGACGTTAAGCGGGTAATTGCGGCTAAGGATCGGCAAGAAGCCCGGATGACGGCACCGGCAGAAGGATTATATTTAGTGAGTGTTGATTACGGGGAAAGTTAAGAAAAAGATTGACGTTTCGTGGAAGATAAAGTAAACTGTTAGTTGGTATTTCTTTTCCATTAATTACTCGGTACACAATTAATTGTAAAAGAAAGACAAAAATTGGAGGACTTAATCGTGAGAACGACATACATGGCAAAACCAGGTGAAGTTGACCGTAAATGGTACATCGTTGACGCCAAGGATATTCCTTTGGGTCGTTTGGCTTCTACTGTCGCATCAATTTTGCGCGGTAAGAACAAGCCAACTTTCACCCCACACGTTGATACTGGTGACAACGTTATTGTTATCAACGCTGCCGAAGTTAAGTTAACTGGTAAGAAGGCAAAGACTAAGATCTACTACCACCACTCCAACCACCCAGGTGGTTTGAAGCAACGGACGGCAGGAGATTTTCTTGCTAAGGACCCTGAAAAGATGGTTGAAAAGACTATCAAGGGGATGCTTCCACACACCCCATTGGGTCGGAAGATGGGCATGAAGTTGCATGTTTACGCTGGCACTGACCACAAGCATGCTGCCCAAAAGCCTGAAGTACTTGACATCACTAACTTAATCTAAGGAGGGAACGGAATTGGCTCAAGAAGTACAATACAGCGGTACTGGCCGTCGGAAGAACTCTACTGCACGGGTTCGCCTCGTGCCAGGTTCTGGTAAGATCACTATGAACGGTAAGGCAATCGAAAACTACATTCCGTTTGCCAACTTACGTGCCATCGTTAACCAACCATTTGACGTAACGAAGACTGAAGGTCAATATGACGTTTTAGTTAATGTTCGTGGTGGTGGGTTTGCTGGCCAAGCCGGTGCTACTCGTCACGGGATTGCTCGTGCATTGCTAGTAGTTGATCCAGACTTCCGTGATGCTTTGAAGAAGGCTGGTCTCTTAACTCGGGACCCACGGATGAAGGAACGGCGTAAGCCTGGTCTCAAGAAGGCCCGGAAGGCTTCCCAATTCAGCAAGCGTTAATATTTATTATCGTCTGCACCAAAAGCATCAGCTTCGGCTGGTGTTTTTTTCTTACCTAAAATAAATTAGTTTAACCAAAATTAAAGAAATAAATCATGAAATGCGTGAAAAAAATCTTGGGAATGCGGTAAGATTATATTAATAGAACTTTAGGGAGGAAGTATTTTGTCACGGAAACGAAAAAGCCATAAAAAGGGGCGTAACTTGGGGCTAGCGGTCCTTGCAATCCTTGTAATCTTTATGGGAGTTTACGTTGGTCACCATTTCTATGTCCGATATCAACAAGAGCAAATTATTAAAAAAGAACAGAATTCTAAGCGCTTGTTTATTCAAGCAATTGCTCCGGAAGCCCAAGCGATGCAGAAACAATATCATGTTTATGCTTCAATTACGATGGCCCAAGCAATTTTGGAATCCGATTGGGGAAGTAGCAAACTAGCGGCTGATTATCATAATCTTTTCGGGATTAAAGGTGAAGGTGCAAACTCCAAGGTTTTAAGCACTAAGGAATATACCAATGGTAAGTGGGTTGTAATTAAAGGCCGCTTCCGGGTTTATGATTCTTGGGCGGATTCAATCAAGGATCATACGCGGTTAATGATAAAAGGAACCGCGTATAATCAACAAAACTATCAAGAAGTGATTAACGCAACTGATTATCAGACCGCAGCTAAGGCCTTGCAAAAAGCAGGGTATGCAACTGATCCAGATTATGCTCAAAAGTTGATTAATGTCATCAAAACGTATAATCTAGACCAATATGATCGTTAAGCAGTTATCTAAGGAGGGGTTATTGATGAAAGAACTTAAAGAACGAATTCGCGAAGTTGGGAAAGTCCTCCCGGGAAATGTTTTGAAAGTCGATGCCTTTTTGAACCATCAGGTCGATCCAGTTTTAATGCAACGGATTGGTGAAGAATTTGCGACCCGTTTTAAAAATGCTGGTGTAACGAAAATCTGGACGGTTGAATCATCTGGAATTGCCCCGGCCTTAATGACGGGATTGGCTTTAGGAGTGCCGGTAATTTTTGCGCGGAAACATAAGAGTGTAACCTTGAGGGATGGTTTATATACGGCGGAAGTATATTCATATACGAAAAAGGTTGCAAATAAGATTTCAATAGCTAAGCAATACGTTACCCCTAATGAAAAGGTGCTGATTATTGATGACTTTTTAGCTAATGGTCAAGCGGTGAATGGGTTACTAGATATCGCCAACCAAGCTAGCGTTCAAGTAGTCGGAGCTGGGATTGTTATTGAGAAGGCCTTCCAACCGGGGCATCAGGAATTAGAAGCCAAGGGAGTTCCAGTAGTTGCCTTAGCAAAGATTAAATCCCTGTCAGACGGTAAAGTTGAATTTGAAGACGAGGAGGAACAATAATGGCGGGAACAGTTTTAGCACCAGGTCAAACGTTGGGGATTATCGGCTTTGACCATAATGGGCTTGCAATGTTAAATGCAGCTCATGAGTTGGGACTGAAAGTGTATGCCTATGTTGATCAACCCCGTCTGGAATTAACTAACCAGGCAGATTACACTATGGTCGGGAATTATCGCAATAAAGAAAAGTTGACAACTTTTGGGGAAGCTTGCGATGCGGTAATTTATGAAACGGCTAATATTGATGCCATTGTCTTTAAATACCTTAGTAAGTATACCTTGATTCCTCAAGGGATTGACCCGCTAGAAATTATGCAGGATCGCTTAATGGAACGGGCTTTCTTGGATCAAATTAATGTCAATATTGCTCCATATGTCACGGTAATTAGTCTGGAAGATGTTTACCAATCAATTGATTCAATTGGGTATCCAGCTGTTTTAAAACCAATCCAACGCGGAATTGGTGAAGAATCAATGATTATTTGGAAAGAATCTGATATCGCCCGGGCAGCCAACTTCATGGTCGCAGGAACGTACTTATTGGAATCTTGGATTGATCACTCAGCTGAATACGCGATGACAGTGGCAGTTTCGGGTAATCAAACGGTGACTTATCCAGTTGCTAAAATGCAATATACGGAAGATCGAAAGTTGGTTGGGATTCAAGCGCCAATTAACGTTGCTGATGATCTTGAGAAGGAAATGCAACGGATTATTAAAGCAACGGTCAATCAGTTAGGCTACCAGGGAATCTTAACCTTAGAATTTTACGTCACTGATTCTGGTAGTTTGTACGTTAAGGGGATTGAACCCGGTGTGATTACTGCCGGCAATGTCTTTAGGACGGCTGCGAACATTACCCCCGCCGCCCAACAAGTTCGGATCGTTTGTGGCATGCCAGCCCACCAAGTTTTCCCTAACCAGTTAACAATTATGATGTTGACCCGTCCTGCCCAACTAAAAGCAGTTTTGCGGCAACGGATCTTAAAGGATAATTGGTCTTTTAACTTCTTTGTGCCTCAAAATCCAAGCGCGGATCAAGTGGTGGGGTTAACTTGGGTTACCGGAACGGCTAACCAGTCATTACGGTCGTTAAGCCAACAGGTTGAAGCCACTTCAGTTTGGGCAGCCAAGCCGACTGACGAAGAAAAAGCTGAATAAAATTTACGAAAAATCTTAGCGTCATTGATCCCAAGTAGGCGAAGTTTTGTTTGGGATTGGTGGCGTTCTGCTGTTTAATTGAGCAGGTGAAATTGTTATAATAGAAGCCGATTTAATTTTGAAAGGATGAGTGACGGCGTGGAAATGCAATCAGCCTTAGCAGGGATGAATGAACAACAAAGACAAGCGGTTTTAACAACGGAAGGCCCCTTGTTAGTCATGGCGGGTGCGGGATCAGGTAAGACCCGGGTTTTAACGCATCGGATTGCCTACCTAATTGAAGAACAAAATGTTTTACCATGGAAAATCTTAGCGATTACCTTTACTAATAAGGCTGCTAGGGAAATGCAAGAACGGTTAACGGCTTTGTTAGGACCAAGTGCCAACGACATTTGGGTCTCCACTTTCCACGCGCTTTGTGTGCGGATTTTGCGCCGTCATATTGATAAACTCGGTTACAATACGGCCTTTACAATTGCGGATACTGGGGAACAACGGACCTTAATGAAGCGGATCTTTAAGGAAATGAATCTGGATCCTAAGAAATATGATGGACGCAACTTCTTGAGTGCTATTTCAAATGCCAAAAATGCGATGTTGACGCCGCAACAATATCAAGCTAAGTATAATGATCCTTACCGGAAGTTGATTGGTGAAGCTTATGTTCGCTATCAAAAGGAGCTTGAAGCTAACCAAACCCTTGACTTTGATGATTTAATCATGAAGACAATCGAACTTTTTAAGGCTGATCCAGAAACCCTTGGATTATATCAAGATAAGTTTGAGTACATCCATGTCGATGAATATCAGGATACCAACGACGCTCAGTACGACTTAGTCCACATGTTAGCCGCTAAATATGAAAATCTTTGCGTGGTTGGGGATGCCGATCAGAGTATTTACGGTTGGCGGGGCGCAAACATGAATAATATCCTGAACTTTGAGAAGGATTACCCAAATGCCCAGTCGATCATGTTGGAACAAAATTACCGGTCGACGCAAACGATTCTGGATGCAGCGAACCAAGTGATCGCCAACAACGTTAACCGGAAGGATAAGAAGTTATGGACGGCTAACGGTAAGGGTGACAAGATTTCATACTACCGGGCGCAAAGTGAACATGACGAGGCTTATTACGTTGTTAAGCAAATTGAAAAGCAACGCCAAGAACATGGTTATAACTACGGTGACTTTGCCATCTTGTACCGGACAAACGCCCAATCCCGGTTAATCGAAGAAACCTTTATGAAGAGTAGTATTCCTTACACGATGGTGGGGGGCCACAAGTTCTACGACCGGTTAGAAATTCGGGATATTTTAGCTTACTTGACTTTAGTAGCTAATCCCGATGATTCGATGAGTTTTGAACGGGTAGTTAACACGCCAAAACGGGGGATTGGAACAACCAGTCTTGATAAATTACGGGCGTTCGCAACAAGCATGGGGATGTCATTAATGAAGGCGGCAGAAAACGTTACGCTCGCCAATGACATTACCCCAAGTGCAAAGAATAAGTTGGGGGGCTTTGTCACTGAAATGGCAGCCATTCGTGACCAAGCTGAAGATTTGAACTTAACCGATTTAACCGATTTAATATTGGATAAGACTGGGTACCGTGCAAGCCTCGAAGCAACGGCAAATAAGGATTTACAAGCCCAATCACGGTTAGAAAACTTGGAAGAATTTAAGTCTGTAACCCAAGAGTTTGATAAGCAACATGGGGATGAAGTTACGACTACCCAAGAAAAGCTAACTCAATTCTTAACTGATTTGGCCTTGGTTTCACCTCAAGATGATATTGAAGATCAAGCCGATACGATTACTTTAATGACCTTACACGCCGCTAAGGGATTGGAATTTCCAGTTGTCTTTTTAATTGGGATGGAAGAAGGAATATTCCCGCTTGCTCGGGCTAAGGAAAACCCCGAAGAAGAGGAAGAAGAACGGCGGTTGGCTTACGTTGGGATTACTCGGGCAAAGCAAAAGTTGTATTTGACTAATGCTAATTCGCGGGTCCTTTACGGGCGAATCCAACGGAACCCGGTTTCTGAATTTGTTGACGAAATTGACGATGATCTCCTTGATTCTGATAGTCCACTTCCACGTCAAGCAGTGCCTTTTGAACGGCCGCGGCAAGGACACAGTTTCCAACGGGCAAACACATCAACTTTCAAGGCTCGGCAGACTCATTCGACCAAGAAAATTGTCAATCAAGGAACTGGCGCTGAAAAGGGGAGCTGGCAAGCTGGCGATAAAGTTAAGCACCGCAAGTGGGGAATTGGAACCGTGGTTTCGGTTAGCGGCACCGGTACGGACATGGAATTAGACATTGCATTCCCTAAAGAAGGGGTGCGGCGGCTATTAGCTTCCTTTGCACCAATTGAGAAGGTTGAGGATTAACCATGAATGAAGAACAAGTACCAATTAGCGAACTAACTGAAGACGTAGCCAAAGCTGAACTTGGGCCCCTCCGGCAACAATTAACTCAGTGGGGAAAAGAATACTACGAACAAGATCAGCCAAGTGTTGAAGATTATGTTTATGATCAGGCTTATCAACGGTTAGTTCAAATTGAAAATCGTTTTCCCCAATTAGTGACCTCTGACTCACCAACACAAAGAGTTGGTGGTCAAGCGGAGGGACAACTTGCCAAAGTGACCCACGAAATTCCAATGCTTTCGATGGGGGATGTTTTTTCACCAGAAGAACTGGTAGAATTCAACGCTCGCCAACAAGCTGGTTTGTCAGACCCAATTGAATATAATTTGGAACTTAAAATTGATGGGTTATCCCTTTCTCTAGTTTACGAAAACGGGAAGTTAGTCCAAGGTTCAACCCGGGGAAACGGGCAAATCGGGGAAGACGTGACGGCTAACGTTATGACGATTACGGATATTCCAAAGCAATTACCAGAACCGCTTTCCTTGGAATTTCGAGGAGAGTGTTACATGCCCAAAGAAGCTTTCTTGGCATTAAATCAACAGCGAGAAGCTGAAGGCCTACCAACCTTTGCAAACCCGCGGAATGCGGCTGCTGGGAGTCTCCGGCAACTTGATCCGAAAATCACCAAACAACGGCAATTAGCGACCTTTATGTACTACGTCCCTAATTTTCAAGCCTTAGGAGTTTCTACCCAAGCGGAAGCCTTGAAGCGGATGCACGAACTTGGCTTCCAGGTTAATGAAAATTCTGTGGTTGCTAAAGATGAGACCGCAATTAATGATTATATTGCTGAATACACGGCTAAACGGGATGATCTCCCATACGGGATTGATGGAATTGTTGAGAAGGTTAATGACTTAGCAACTCAAGTTGAATTGGGAAATACCATTAAGGTTCCACGTTGGGAAATTGCCTACAAGTTTCCACCAGAGGAAGCAGCAACTGTGGTGCGGGAAATTGAATGGACGGTCGGTCGGACCGGAAACGTGACCCCAACGGCAGTCATGGATCCAGTGAAATTAGCTGGAACGACGGTTTCACGAGCATCACTTCATAATCCGGATTACCTTGCTGAAAAAGGAATCCGCTTAGGGGATACGGTTCTCTTACACAAAGCAGGGGATATTATTCCGGAAATTTCCCGGGTAATAATAGAAAAACGCCTAGCTGAAAGTGAACCCTATGTGGTGCCAACGACTTGTCCGGTTTGTGGATCAGAATTAGTTCACTTAGAAGATGAAGTTGCCCTGCGTTGTGTTAACCCAATGTGTCCAGCTCAAATTAAAGAAGGCTTAGCCCATTTTGCCTCCCGGAATGCAATGAATATTGATGGTTTAGGTCCAAAGATCATTGCAGCACTTTGGGAAAAGCAAATGGTGAAAAATGTGGCCGACCTCTACCGTCTTGATCATGATGAATTATTAACTTTACCTAAATTTGGGGAGAAATCGGTCCAAAACCTATTGACAGCCATCGACAATAGTCGGCATAATTCAGTCGAACGTTTGCTATTTGGTCTTGGAATCCGTCATGTCGGGGCCAAAGGTGCCCAATTAATAGCTGAGCATTTTGGTAATCTAGTAGCTGTAATGGCGGCGAGTGAGGCGGAAATTGCGGCGATTCCAGGAGTCGGTGAGATTATTGGGAACAGTGTTGCCACGTACTTTGCTAACGAAGATGTTCAAGTATTGATCGATCAATTGGCAGCGGTTGGAGTGAACTTCGAATATGAAGGCGCTCAGCCGGTTACAGAAGGTCAATGGGTTGGTAAGCGGGTTGTTTTGACCGGAAAGTTAAACGCCTTTACCCGGGGAGAAGCAACCGCTTGGCTTGAAGCCCATGGAGCAACGGTTACTGGAAGTGTTTCCAAGAAGACGGACTTGTTGATTGCTGGTGAAAAGGCCGGTAGCAAACTAACGAAGGCCAACGATTTGCAAATTCCAGTTTGGGATGAACAACGGTTTGACCAAGCGATGAAGGAGGAAAACTAGACCGTGAAACTTAAAAAATTAGCAACCCTTGCGGCGGTCTTATCCGTGGCTCTGGCATTAGCTGCCTGTGGAAATAAAAAGGGCAACGATTATTCAACGACGGGTAGTGCTACCGGAACTTACCAAGCGGTAATTAAGGGTGGTCATTACCAAACGAGTAAGGCTCGGGGAGTTGCTGTGCAACAAAACGACAATACCTACAACCAAAAGAGCTTTGAAAATGGTTTGGTAAATATTGTCGCTAAAAAGTTCTTCTCAACGAAGAATTATATTTTCCAAGAAGGTCAATACCTGGATAGTGGAACTCTGACGGATTGGCTAGGCCGGAAGACGTCCAAAAACCCAACTGGACTTAATCCAGCTGAAGGGAAGAAGAGCGATCCCAATCCCCTTTACGTCCAACAAATTGAAGAACAAGACTACATGCAACAAAGTGGGAGTTCTTTAAAGCTAAAAGGGGTCGTAATTGGGATCGGGATTAACTCCGAATACCAGTACCAAAAGAAGACGGATGGTCCATATTACACGAAGAAGATTTCTAACGCGGAAGTACAAAGTGAAGGTAAGGCCGCTGCTGCGAAAGTTCTTAAACGGTTACGGGCAAAGCCAGAACTTAAGAATGTTCCAATTGTAATTGCACTGTATAAGCAAGCTGGTCAAGATAGTTTAGTTGGGGGGACCTTCTTTGCTTACACTAAAGCTAGTGGGAGCACCATTGGTTCTTGGACAGCGTTAGACTACAAGAATGCTGTCTTACCAAAGGCTAGTTCTGCTGCTAGCGCTAATTCAAATAGTACTGGGACAAGTGGTTCCTTCTCCAATTTTAAGAGCCAAATTCAAAACTTCTTCCCGAATATTAGTGGGGTTACCGCCCAAGCTCAATACAAGGATGGGACCTTGCAAGGGATGCATGTGACGGTGACGACCCAGTTCTATAGTCAAACGGAAATTAATAGCTTTACTGGCTATATTGTTCAAGCGGCTCGAAAGTACTTGCCAAATGGGGTCCCAATCGACATTAAGATCCAATCCGACTCTAATATCCAAGCAATTGTCTACCGTGACTCCGGTTCCTCCAAGTGGAACTCCCATGTTTTTGGTAGTTATTAGTAGGGTGCTTTTTTAGGGAAGATGCGATGATAAGAGTAGGAAAAGGTCGGGAGAAAACCTTCTTGACGGCTTGGGAAGGATGAGGAGGACGAAGATTGATTCTTAAGAATCGTTCTTTCGTTCGAACTTATCTTCTAAGGCCGTGGTTTGGAGCAAACTAGCCAACTTGCTTGGCGTTTGTGAAGCCCACACAAGGTCAAGGAAGATCGTGCGACTGGAGGGAAGACAATATCACTTGGCTACTGTCTTGACCGTAGTTTCTGTGTAACATTCGGAGGTACGAGAAAGTTTGGGAAGAAACACAAGTTTTTCCCAGCCTCCTATCTTTTATCTAGAGCATGATTTCGTAAGTTAAGATGAATTTCACCAATTAGTTTCGAAAATTAAAAGATTGGCTATTCTCTTGTGGATTCCACATTGAGAATAGCTTTTTTGATACAAACCGCAACATTTTCCCAAAATAATGCAAAAATTTAGGAGTAACTGCTAGTAATTCTGAAAAGTACTAGCGGCATGTGATAAAATAAAATGTTGTATAGAATTTGGAAAAGAGGTTAGGAGAATGGCTGAAAAGTTAGGCCGAGAAGCGGCCAAGCACGTTGCGGAATTAGCCAAGCTTTCATTTACGGATGAAGAGCTCGATCAATTCGTGCCACAACTAGAAGATACGATGCATTTGTTTGACGATCTTCAAAAGATGGATACAACGGGAGTTGAACCAATGTACTCCCCAACCCAAGAAGTAAACGTAATGCGAGAAGACGTTGCCGTACCAAGCGGGCAAAAGGATGCCCTCTTAGCCAATGCCCCGGAAACTGATAAGGGCTTAATCAAGGTACCAGCAATCATTGACGAAAGCGAGGATTAGAGAATGGCGTTTTATAATACCGACGTTGCTCAACTTCACGATGACCTCGTTAACAAGCGGGTTAGTGCAACTGAGTTGACGAAGGCGGCCTTTAAGCAAATTAAGGCGACTGACGACGACGTTAAGGCTTTTTTGGCGCTTAACGAAGAAGCCGCTTTGGACCAAGCCGCTAAGCTTGATCAAGCAGGGATTGACCCTAACCAACCATTAGCAGGGATTCCATTAGCGGTTAAGGACAACATTGTTACTAAGGGCTTAACGACGACGGCTGCTTCAAAGATTTTGGCTAACTTTAAGCCAGTTTACGATGCCACGGTTGTCGAAAAGTTATTGGCTGCTGGAGCAATCAATGTTGGGAAGACTAACTTGGACGAATTCGCAATGGGGTCATCCACAGAAAACTCCGCCTTCCAAACGACCAGGAATCCGTGGGACTTAACCCGGGTTCCTGGTGGTTCTTCAGGTGGTTCCGCCGCAGCCGTTGCGGCTGGAGATGTTCTTGGGGCCCTCGGAACTGACACTGGTGGTTCAATCCGGCAACCAGCATCCTTTAACGGGGTGGTTGGAATGAAGCCAACGTACGGTCGGGTATCCCGTTGGGGAGTTATCGCCTTTGCTTCTTCCTTTGACCAAGTTGGTTGGCTTTCCCAAAGTGTGAAGGACAACGCTTACTTGATGGAAGCCATTGCTGGGGCTGATAAGCGTGATATGACCAGCGCCAACCGTGAAGTGCCTAACTACGCAGCCAACTTAGCGAAGGCTGACGTCAAGGGACTCCGGATTGCCGTACCAAAGGAATACTTTGCTGACGGAATTGATGCTGATGTCCAAGAAGTCGTTGAAGCGGCCCTTGCTCACTACGAATCTCTAGGAGCAATTATCGACGAAGTTTCCATGCCACACACGAAGTACGGGCTTCCGGCATACTACATTTTGGCTTCTTCTGAAGCATCTTCTAACCTCCAACGGTATGATGGGATTCGTTACGGTTTTCGGGCTGATGATGTAAAGAACTTGGAAGACGTGTACGTTCGCACCCGGTCCGAAGGCTTCGGCTCTGAAGTTAAGCGGCGGATCATGTTGGGGACCTTCTCTCTTTCAGCTGGTTCTTACGATGCTTACTTCGCTAAGGCTGCTAAGGTTCGGCGGCTAATTACCGACGACTTCAACAAGGCCTTGAAGGATCACGATGTCATCATGGGACCAACCGCAGTTTCAACTGCCTTTAAGATTGGGGCCGAAGTTACCGATCCAACCAAGATGTACATGAACGACTTATTAACGGTTACGACGAACATGGCTGGTTTACCAGGGATGTCAGTTCCAGCCGGCTTCTCCAAGGAAAATGGGTTGCCAGTTGGGCTCCAAATCATTGGGAAGGCCTTTGATGAACAAACCGTCTACGATGCCGGTTATGTCTTTGAACAAACAACCGACTTCCACAAGCAAACGCCACGGTTAGGGGGTCAAAACTAAGATGAATTTTGAAACCACAATTGGGCTTGAAGTCCACGTTGAATTAAAAACTAACTCCAAGATCTACAGTCCATCACCAGTTGCTTATGGGTCAGACCCTAACGCCAACACTAACGTGATCGACTGGGGGTACCCGGGGGTTTTACCAAGCTTGAACAAGGGCGTTGTCCGGGATGGGATCATGGCTGGTTTGGCTTTGCATGCCCAAATCACTAAGCACATGCACTTTGACCGGAAGAACTACTTCTACCCAGATAATCCTAAGGCTTACCAAATTACCCAATCCGAAACGCCGATTGCCCATGATGGTTGGGTAGAAATTGAAGTTAACGGTAAGAAAAAGAAGATTGGAATTGCTGAAATGCACATCGAAGAAGACGCTGGGAAGAACACCCACACGGGTCAATACTCCTACGTTGACTTGAACCGGCAAGGGACGCCGTTGATCGAAATTGTTTCCAAGCCCGACATTGCTTCCCCGGAAGAAGCGGTGGCTTACCTTGAAGCTTTACGGCAACGGATCCAATTTACTGGGATTTCCGACGTGAAGATGGAAGAAGGTTCCATGCGGGTCGACACGAACATCTCTGTTCGGCCATTTGGTTCCGATAAGTTTGGAACGAAGACGGAAATGAAGAATATCAACTCCTTCAACTATGTCCGGAACGCCCTTGAATTTGAAGAAAAGCGGCACCAAGCCGTGATCCTTTCTGGGGGTCAAATCGTCCAAGAAACCCGGCGGTACGATGAAGCTACTAAGGGGACGGTTTCAATGCGGACCAAGGAAGGAAGCGACGACTACCGTTACTTCCCAGAACCGGATTTGCCACCACTGGATGTTTCCGATGATTGGATTAGCGAAATTAAAGAAGCTATGCCACAAATGCCAGGTGAACGGCGGGAACACTATGTTAAGGACCTTGGCTTAACTGATTATGATGCCATGGTCTTAACCCAAACCAAGGAAATGGCGGACTTCTTTGAAGTAGCTGTTGCCGATGGGGCTGATGCTAAGCGGGTTGCTAACTACTTGATGAACGATGTGAACTCCTACTTGAACGACGAACACATCGATTTACAAGATACGAAGTTAACGCCAGCTCACCTGGCTGGGATGGTTAAGTTGATTGATGACGGGACGATTTCATCTAAGATGGCTAAGAAGGTCTTTGCCGGGATTATTGACGGGGAAGAACCAGCTGAATTTGCCAAGGCCCACGGCTTAGTTCAAATTTCTGATCCCGCTGAATTGAAGCCAATTATTGAAGGGGTTCTTGATAACAACGAACAATCAATTATTGACTTTAAGAACGGGAAGGATCGGGCCGTTGGTTTCTTGGTTGGTCAAATCATGAAGCAAACCCGGGGAAAGGCCAACCCGAAGATTGTTAACCAGATCTTGATGAAGGCGTTGAACGAACGTTAATTTACAGGGGGTTAGTAAATGCGTAAACGAGCACGAATTATCTATAACCCCACCTCTGGCAGGGAAGCCTTACGAAGTGATTTAGTCGATATTTTGGCCGTTTACGAACAGGCCGGTTATGAAACCAGCGCCTACGCAACGACGCCAGAACCAGACTCTGCTAAAAACGAGGCAACTCGGGCAGCTAAGGAAGGCTTCGACCTAATTGTGGCTGCTGGTGGTGATGGAACCTTAAACGAAGTAATCAACGGCATTGCTGGCTTGGAAAAGCGACCAACCTTAGCGGTCATTCCAGCTGGAACGACCAATGACTATGCCCGAGCTCTTCGGGTACCGCGGGAAGATCCGATTGCAGCAGCCAAATTGATTTTGAATCCGGATAACCGGTTTAAGATCGACATTGGAAAAGCTAACGAAAACTACTTCATGAATATTGCGGCCGGGGGAACCCTTACGGAATTAACTTATGAAGTACCTTCGCAAATGAAATCGCTTTTCGGTTATGCCGCTTACTTTGCGAAGGGAGCTGAATTGCTTCCCCAAGTTAAGCCGGTTGAAATGAGCATTAAGTATGATGGTCAAGAATTCCGGGGGAAGGCTTCAACCATTTTCCTCGCACTCACAAACTCAGTCGGGGGCTTTGAACAAATTGTTCCCGATGCTTCCCTTGATGACGGGAACTTCTCCTTGATTATTGTTAAGGATAGCTCCCTCTTTGGGATGATGCAGTTGATGGCTAAGGCTTTGAAGGGAACCCACGTTGATGATCCCCGGATTATTTACGTCAAGGCCAAGGATGTTGTTGTGACCCCACTTGCCAAAAATGATCGTTTAATGATTAATTTAGATGGGGAATACGGTGGGGATGCGCCAATGCACTTTGTTAACTTACACCAACACTTACAAGTAGTCGCCAACATGGACGAAATCCCTGTTAATGCCTTAACGGCCGACATGCAAAAGATGGAAAATGACTTCGTTCGCGAAATTGGCGAGATGGAAGATCCAGATCCAAAATAACCAAAAGAGGTCGGGGAGAATATCTCCCAACCTCTTTTCTGTACATAAAAAGTAGGGAGGAACCACGGATGAAGGTGCAACTACCAGTGCACAAAAATGATCAAAAGATGGGAACGGTAACTGATTTAACTTATGAAGGCAATGGGGTCGTAAAAGTTGATCACTATCCAATTTTTATTTCCAACACGTTACCAGGTGAGAAAATTGAATACGTGGTAACAAAGGTAACTAAGAATTTTGCTTGGGGACGGGTCTTAGCCTGGCAAAGAAAGAGTCCTGACAGGGTTGATTTGGCCGATCAACGTTACCTCCAAACTGGGATTGCACCACTGGGTCATCTGGCTTATCCAGCACAATTACGTTTTAAGCAAAAACTAGTCCAGGATCTCCTGCAAAAGGCCCATTTGGATTTGGAAGTTAGTCCAACGATGGGGATGGCAAAGCCTTATCAATACCGGAATAAGGCCCAAGTGCCCGTTAAATGGGTTAAGGGGCAACTCCAAACGGGGTTTTACCGGCGGGGCAGTCATCAGTTAGTCCCAATTGAAGACTTTTACATCCAAGATCCAGTGATTGACCAAACGATTTTGGTAGTGCGGGATGCCCTCCGGAAGTTTAAGATTCCCCCGTATGATGAAAAGACTGGCAGAGGAATTATCCGGACAGTCATGGTGCGGCGGGGTTACTATTCTCATGAAGTGATGGTCGTTTTGATTACCAAGACCAAGCATTTACCTCACGTCAAGGAACTAACGGCGACGATTAAAGCCCAAGTCCCGGAACTGAAGAGTTTGGTACAAAATATTAATTTTAAGCAAACCAATAAGTTGTTGGGGGATGAAAATCACCTCTTGTGGGGTCAACCAACGATTGAAGATCAACTTCTCGGGATTAACTTTAAGATCTCGCCGTTGTCCTTCTACCAGGTTAATCCCCAACAAACCGAACGCCTTTACCAAACGGCGATTGATCAAGCCGGCTTAGATGGTAGTCAAACCGTGATTGATGCTTACTGTGGGATTGGGACAATTTCCTTGGCCGTGGCCAAGCATGCAAAACAAGTTTATGGGGTTGAAATTGTCCCAGCAGCAATTGAAGATGCCAAGCAAAACGCTGCTTTAAATGGGATTACCAACGCTGAATTTGTAGTTGGGAAGGCTGAAGAACAAATGGCCAAGTGGCAAAAGGCCGGCCTTAAACCGGACGTCTTAATCGTCGATCCACCACGGAAAGGTTTAGCCGAAAGCCTCATCACCGCTGCTGGCCAAATGGCGCCCAAGAAGATCATCTACGTTTCCTGTAACCCGGCCACCCTTGTCCGGGATCTCCAACGTTTCATGGATCAAGGCTACCACGTCACTAAGCCGATCCAACCCGTTGACCAATTCCCGCAGACGACGCATGTCGAGAGTGTTACTGTGCTGGAACGTACAGAAAAATAGCCGACAAGCCGCGTTCTGACGGCATTTATAGGTGATTGAAAGTGTACTTTTTCCTTTCTAAACGATAGGAATTAGTACACTTTTTCTATTTGAAGCTGGCGGGTCGAGTGTTCAATGTCCTATTTCGATAGTGGTGTGTACGAATGTCCATTTTGGCAGGTCGTGTTAATTAGGATAGTGGAAAGTGCTGGAATAGTTGGTATGGCGGTATTTGTCGCTGGTGCGAAAATGTGCTAATTTGGGGTTAAGGATTGAGTTAACGAGTTCAACATTAAATTTTAGCGATTTTACTGAAAAGGTTGAAAATTTGCAGGACGGTAGTGCACTCGACGTATAATATTAATAAAAGAAAATTTTTAAGGCGGGTAGCAAGATGGCAAATCGGCAAATTGAAATAGAAAATAAAGCGATGAAAGAGATTCTTATTGCAATGCATAATCTTGGTGGGCAAGTAACCAGAAAACAAGTGTTGCAAGAACTTCATGATAACTCAGAAGTATTCAGTGAAAAAGAGATCGATGAAACCCGAACCTCAAAAAAGAGTGGTAAAGTCTACCACCCGTTCCAATGGAAGTTTAATTTTGCAGTTAAGCATTTGATTCTTGCCAGATTTATTGATACAGAAAATGGCCGTGATTTAGAACTTTCCAAAAAGGGTCGCAATGTAGATATTGACAACTTTGATGCTGATAGGGATGTTAGAACCATTTCAGAGGGTAAGATGCCTCATCATAAGACTCATAATAAAGCTGAGAAAGTCTCTGCAGACGATCAGGATGATTCGGAAGAGGTAGATGAACCATGGCGTCAGCAGTTGCTGGATGCGTTGATCAAAATGAACCCTAAGAAGTTTGAGCTCTTTTGTCGTGGATTACTCACCAAAATGGGTATTGACGTTGATGATGAAATTGGTGTTCAGTATGTTGCCGACGGTGGCGTGGATGGCTTTGGCTATGTTCGTTCTGATGATTACAGGACTACACGGGTAGCTCTTCAGGCTAAGCGTTGGCAAGGTAAGGTGTCAGCACCTGAAATTGATAAGTTCCGTGGAGCAATGGACAAATTTAACGCTGAATTCGGTATTTTTATCACTAATTCAGATTTTACTAGAGAAGCAGTTAAGACTGCTCGTGAAGGTACTCGAATCATTACTTTGATTAATGGCGACCAGATCTGTGATTTAGTAGCTAAGTATAACTACTATGTTGAACCAGTGACGACTTATCGCTTGAAGGATTTTTATTTGGATAAGGATTAAAAGTAGGGGGATATTCTATTGTCTATAGTATCGGATTCAATAAGCGTTGCTGAAAAAGTACAAGAAATTGCTAAAAAGTATAAGGATAAAGAGCTAAATAATGAAATCATTGCACTTCAGCAAAAAATAATTTCACTTGGTAACGATAATCTTAAATTAAAAGAAGAACTAACTACGCTGAAGTCTGAAGTTTGTAGTAATAAAACAGTTAAGATGGATGATAACGGCTTTATTAGGAAAGAAAAAGATAATAAAAAATACTGTCCGAAGTGTTGGAATAAGGATAGAAAACTATCTATAATGCCAAATCACGGCATAAAAGAATTTGACGGAATAAATGAATATGCTTTTGAGTGTCCGGCATGTGGATATATAGTTTATAGCAAGGATAATTTTACAAATACTACCAAAAACGACACCCAGCCAAAATAGCTGAGTGCCGCATAGATCAAATATTCATTTATTAACTTTAATAACTTCACCATCTTTGAACGTGAATTCCATGTAGCGTTTGAAAATGGTGATTTTTTCTACTAAGCGACGAACTAGTTGTTCATCAAAGTCTACTAAACCATATTTGTGAAATTCGACCAGCTTATTGATTTCATCAATGCTGTGTAGTTTTGTTTGCTTGTCAGTTTCACGACTCTGTACTTTTTCTTTTTGTTTCCGCAGGTCCATAATTTGTTGGGTCAGGGCATCGCAATTTTGATGTTGGTTGGCAGCCTGGATGAGCTGTATTTGCACTTCTTTCAGTTGCTTACCGAGTTGATCAAGGGTTGGACCTTTAGAGTTTTTGATGACCTTCATGATGTTAGCCTTGATCTGCTTGTCAGCTAACTTATGTCCTTCAATGAGCTGATTAAAAGCTTGTACAGTTGCTTCTTTGAGAAGAGGCTCTTTGACATTTCTAATCATGCATCGCCGTCCAGATTTACTTCGCTTTATTCGGCTAGCACAGCGCCAGACTGCTACCTTTTCTGGCCAATACCACATATTCCGTTGAAAAATATCGCCGCATTTTCCACAGAATACTCTTTGAGAGAAACAATATTTGCCGTTAAGTCGACGGTGCTTACCATTCTTAGTAGTGATCCCGTTTTGCCGTTGTTTGATGAGCTGCTGGACTTGCATGAATACCGGCTTGGGAATAATCGCTGGATGGTCGTTTTCCACATAGTATTGGGGCATAATCCCATTATTCTTTACGCGTTTCTTGCTTAGAAAATCAACAGTGTAAGTCTTTTGCAATAGAGCATCACCCATGTACTTCTCATTCTTTAGGATTCTTGAAACACCGCTGGATTGCCAGTTCTTTGTTTTACCACCGGTTAAAATACCATCAGCTTTGAGTGAATCCGCGATTTGTTTCATACTCATCCCGTTTAGATAGCTATAGAAGATCCGTTTGATGACTTTAGCTTCTGCCGGTTCAATTACCAGATTACCCTGAGCATCCTTGGTATAACCGAGAAAGTGGTTGTGATTGACGAAGACCTTACCTTGTTGGTAGCGGTACTGAATTCCCATTTTAACGTTTTGCGATAGGGACTCACTTTCTTGCTGGGCGAGGGAAGCCATGATGGTAATCAGCACTTCACCTTTAGCGTCCATGGTGTTAATGTTCTCCTTTTCAAAGAAGATTGCCACGTTGATAGCTTTTAAGTCCCGGATATACTTCAGGCAATCGATAGTATTTCGGGCAAACCGACTAATTGATTTAGTAACAATCAAGTCAATCTTACCGGCTTTGCAGGCTGCAATCATCTGATTAAATTGTTCCCGCTTCTTAGTGTTAGTCCCTGAGATTCC
>DHKFI23501__coassemble_629_pt1 | contig 29644 bp, 28 predicted proteins | sample DHKFI23501__metabat2_high_PE_018 | metagenome-assembled genome bin DHKFI23501 | reverse complement strand
CTAGTATAGAAGGCAGTGTGTTCATTTTAAATCCATCTGTTCAAAGACTGCTTACTTAAGCACGTTTCTTCGTCCCCGTCGCTTTTTAAAACTCACTTGCTAATAAGCAAGATTTTCATGGTTAAAAGCATCAGTTACTAAATCACCAAGCAACTTAATCGCCGCTTGTTGGCTAATTTGAGCCATTTTATTATTAACCTCAGTTAAGTAAGCCGGAATATTTTCCTGAAACCTTGCCCGTTGGTCGGCTTGTAATTGTAAATGCCGACACTTGGCAACCACAGTTTGTTCAAAGGCTTCAACTTTCCCAGCTACGGCTTGATAACGCCGATCACCAAGGGCAGCTAAGGTATTAGTTAACCAATACATATTCGTCGGGTCATATTGGCGACTAGTCTTTTCGTATGGCGCTGGGGTCGATAAAACATTCGCATAGAATGGCACGACCGCATTAAAGGTATTCGGACCAAAAGCCAACCAGTGAGTAGCCGCTAGACTTGCTGGAACATGCGCACGAATTTCAAGAATGTGTAGTTCCAAATTACGGTTTAAAGCAATTGGCCGGAACTGCTTCCCAGAAGCCCCACCATAAGGATCGTAAACTGTATTTTGGTAATGAGAACTCAATACTTGCTTGATGTCTTCAACCGCAATTAAATGATCGGGATGGCAAAAGAATGGTTGATCCATTGAAGTTGGATCCGTCATCGGAGCCCCACCAAAAATTTTTTGTACATACCAAGTCCGAGGATTGTTATAACGGGCATCCTGCATGGTCGAACTACCAAAAATATGACGGAGATTATAACCTTTTTGGTCAGGATTAAGGTGATTCTTTTCAATCAAGGTTTGCAAGTCTGGACTAGCCATTGTATCAGCAGAATTAAAATTAAAGTCGGTAATGTTAAACCTGTTTGGCGCGACCACGTAGGAATCATCCGGAACTTTAATCGCCGCCCAGTGGTGACCACCAATTGTTTCGACATACCAAACTTCATCTTGGTCGCTAAAAGCGATCCCATTTGATTCATAGGTTCCAACTTCAGCCAATAATTGCCCTAAGCGTTGCACCCCTTCCCGAGCACTATGAATATATGGAAGAACCAAAGTAACAAAATCTTCCTCCCCGATCCCGCTCTCTTCATTGTAAGGATCAAGTCCTAGGATTCGGGAATTGGTAGTACTAGTTTCAGTGGCCGTCATGGCAACATTGGCCTCATTAATTCCAGCTGCTCCAAAGATCCCGAAGGACGGATCCGCATCAGGATCAGAAGTATAACGAAGCGGATTATCTGGTAAAGTACATTTAAAACCGGTCGTCTTTGAAGTATATTCCCGTGGTTGCTGGTCTGGAGTCACTAAAACGAACCGTTGTGGGTTTAAGGCTTGACCATAGTCTTCTTGCCGCGCAATTATTGTGGACCCGTTCAAACTTGCTTTCTTCCCAACTAAAACCGTAGTACATGGCATTGATAGCCCCTCCTTATTATCAAGTTAATTATATCACGAATTAATCATCGTAATTAATTAACTTGTGAAACTCGCTGATTTAAGTAATCACTAATTATTTGGCTAAACAAAGCCGGATTCTCCAAGTGGACGCAGTGACCGCCGGGGAGTACTTGGTGATGTAATTGGGGCGCCGCTTTCTGCATTGCCGTTGCGATTCCCTGGAATTTAGCATCCACTTTTCCCGTAATTAAGAGCCCCGGACAAATTTGAGGTAGTCGAGGCCAATAATTTGCTTGCTGACCAGTCCCCAGCATCATCAAACTCATCGCTAACCCATAGGGGACCTGGCTCAATCGCTCCTTACGAACCCGGGCTTGAACTGCGGCTGGTAATTGGCGTTGAGTTGCAAACAAGGGTAAGTTCTCCCAATCATCAACAAAAGCCTGCAAGGGCTGGGTTAAAAGCCGAGTTGCAAGTTGATTATCCTTAAGTTGCCGTTCTTGGCGAACTTGTTCGCTATCAATTCCTGGCCGAGAACTTTCTAAAATCACCCGAACAATTTTTGGATCGCTTAAAGCCCAAGCTAGAGCAATGCGGCCGCCCATTGAGTAACCAAGTACGGTGTAGTTTCCAATTCCTAGTTTGACCATCAAGTTTCGTAAGGTTTGGATAACTTTTGGCATGCGGTATTCATCGGGGTGGACAAAAATTGGACTTTGGCCGTGGCCAATCAAATCAACGCCTAAAACATTCCAATTTGGGGGCCAATTTAAACTGCGAAAAGTATTTAGCGTCCCCGTGAACCCATGAAGGCAGACCAAAGTCGGTAGCTTTTCACCTTGCCACTGGAGCCATTCAGAATGGAAAAGTTTAGTTTTCATTGGTTTGCGCTACCCTTTCTTGATAATCCTGGACCATTTCCTGCCAAGCATCAACTGGTGCCTGTTGGTCATCTAAAATTTCAATTAGATGTTGCCCTGGTCGGTTTAATAATTGGGCAATTTCCGCTTGTGATTGCGGGCGGTGATACTTAAAATCATACAATTCAGCGACTTTTTTAAAATTCAAATCCTGCGGAGTACCAAATAAGGCCAGATATTCATCTTTTGGAAGCTGACTTTGGGACAGAAAGGCAAAGATTCCGCCGCCATTATTGTTTAAAAGAATGACCGTTACCGGTAAGTGATACCGTTTAATCATCGCTAAGCCATTCATATCATGGAAAAAGGCTAAGTCCCCAATCAAGAGTGTCGTGGCTCGCTGACTTGCTAGCGTAATCCCCGCCACGGTCGAGTTTAGGCCATCAATCCCATTAACGCCCCGATTTCCATATACCTGAACCGACTGGTTATGACTTCCTGCAAGACGATCGACTAAGCGAATCGAATTACTGTTAGCCAAAAACAAATTTTGTTGCTTTAACTGATCACTTAAACTTGCAGCCACTACAGAATGTCCGAAGGGAAGCTGAGTAATATGCTCTTGAACGACTGCTTCTGCAAGATCTTGGTAAGCTTGCCACTTTAGTTTCCAAGTATCATCAAGCGGTGCTAAATTCAGCTTATTAATTGCTGTCATAAAATTAGCTACTGAGCCATTCACCAAATAGTTGGCACGATGAAGTTGGTCCTTCATTTGTAAGCCGTCTTCAACTAAAACCGTTGGGCAAGTTTGCCTAGTCAACCATTGTATAACTGGTTTTGTCACTGGTAAGCGGCCAAACCGTAAGATTACCCTTGGAGTTGGGACCGTTGCTTGAAAAATTAGGCCTGCTTGACGTAAATAAACGGTACTTTGATCATGATCTATCAAATTAGTCAAGGGATCGCCCAATAAAGGCCAATTGAGTTTTTGAGCTAGTTGAACCAATAATTGGGCTTCTTCTTTCGAGCGTTCCTCGCCGACGATAATTAATCCTGGTTGGGTAAAAAGCTCCTTTAGTGGTGTCAGATCAACTTGACGCTGGGTCGTGAGGTTTTGAATTGGTCGTAACACTTGAGAATCAACTGACGCTAGATTCGCTGGTAATAATGGTTCACGGAAAGGTAAATTAATTTGTACCGGTCCCTTAGGAATCGTCAAAGCATCCGTAGCAGTTGCAAAAGCTTGCCAGTGCGCATATTCCACCATTGATGTGCTTGCTTCCGGCAAGGCCAATTGGACCATTCTTTTGACATGACTAGCATATAAATTAACTTGATCCATTGCTTGGGGAGCGCCAACCCCTTGGAGCTCTGCCGGTCGATCCGTAGTTAGGATAATTAACGATTGATTAGTCGCTTCCGCTTCACAGATTGCTGGATAATAATTAGCAGCAGCACTCCCAGAGGTACAGACCAAGGCAACTGGTTGGTGATTAACCTTCGTTAGGCCAAGACCAAAAAAGGCAGCAGAGCGTTCATCAACGTCTAGATAGGTGGTAATTTCCGGATCCCGATGCAACATAATTGCCAATGGGGTGGAACGGGAGCCAGGACTAATTACTGCTTGAGAAACCCCTGCTTCTTTCAAACCCTGAATAAATGCTGATAAATACTTGGCTAAGTTTACTTGAGTATCCATTGATCACAAATCCCCCTTAACATTGGTTGAAATTTCAACCGGGTTTCCACCCGCTCTTTTTCTGGAATTGAATCAGCAACAATCCCACAGCCAGCGTATAAATAGCCGGTATTTTGACTAAATACTCCTGACCGGAGTCCAACCGCAAATTCACCTTCATCACGAATCAGGTCTAACCAGCCAATCGGGCCACCATACATTCCTCGCCCGGCATCTTCTTCAGTCGCTAACCAAGGTAATGCTTTTGACCGGGGTTCCCCACCTAAAGCAGGAGTTGGGTGGAGAGCTTTGACTACGGTTAGTAACGGTTGGTTTGCCAGTCGTTTTCCCATAATTGGATGGTAAATGTGTTGAATATCATGATTCTTTAAAAGTTGGGCAGGACCAACGATTACGTTTTCAACAAAAGGTGCGAGGGATTGTTTAATCCGATCGACAACAATTTGATGCTCAAGTTGATTTTTAGCATCATTGAGTAACTGATTTCCCAGTTGATCATCTTCAACTGGCGTCTGCCCGCGCCCAATTGAACCAGCAACACTCGCCGTCACAAACTGATCCTTTGTTGCTCGAACTAATCGTTCTGGGGTGGCCCCAATAAAGAAAGTATCGCCATCTTCGAGGAGAAAATGATAGGTATTTGTTTGTTGCTTCATTAACCGACCTAAAATCACTGCCGAATTAAATGCTTTTTCTCCAGTGACCTTTAGTCGTCGGGCTAGGACCACCTTTTTCATTTTGCCAGCTTTGATTTCGGTAATACTTCTTTCAACCAAGTTTAACCACTTAGTAACGGCGAGCTCTTCGCCCGTGATTGGCTGGGTCGGTTCAGTGATTGGAGCGTCTTCAAGGATCCTTTCAACCTGTTTTTGCAAATTTTGAAGTTGCGCTTCTAAATTTGCATCCGCAATGGTGGTTAAAACGACCTGGGCTTTCTTTGGGGAAAGCAAAAACAAAAGTTGCGGTAGCATAAAATAACCATTTTCTAAACGATGCCATTCAGTAGTTGATTGGTCCGCTAAATTAAAGGCAAAACCACCCAATAACCGCGGAGACAAGCCTCCTTCGGGAGTTAAATTTAGCCACTTAGCCTTAAATTCAGCTTGAAAATTTTGTATCTTTTCAAAATCACAGTTAAAGAGCCGTTTTAAAGGTAGCAAACCAATCATGGTTAATTCACCATCATTTGTTTGCCAAAAGCTACGTTGCCCTTGATAAGCAGATGTCCGTTGGAAGAGCTGGAGAGGCTTTTGAAGTGGAATTTCATAAGTATAAGAAATATATTTCCCTTGACTCGCTTGAAGCTGGTCAGAAATTAATTTAATCATTGCTACTTGTTCCATGTCCTTTTCTTGTTTGTACGCAAAAAAGAGCAGAAAGAAAACCACTGCTTCTTTCTGCCCTCCCTTAATTTAATAACTATTCTAAGAAGTCCTTTAGTTGCTTAGAACGTGATGGGTGCCGTAATTTTCGTAAGGCCTTAGCTTCAATTTGCCGGATCCGTTCCCGGGTAACCCCAAAGACTTTGCCGACTTCTTCCAAAGTACGAGTCCGCCCATCATCCAAACCGAACCGCAACCGAAGCACATTTTCTTCCCGGTCAGTCAAGGTGTCCAATACGTTTTCAAGTTGCTTCTTCATCATTTCATAAGCCGCATGGTCGGCTGGACTAGTGGCATCATGATCTTCAATGAAGTCACCCAAGTGAGAATCGTCTTCTTCACCAATTGGGGTTTCCAAGGAAACTGGTTCTTGAGCAATCTTTAAGATATCCCGAACCTTCTTAGTTGGCATGTCCATTTCAGCCCCAATTTCTTCAGGAAGCGGTTCCCGACCTAGGTCTTGAAGAAGTTGCCGTTGAATCCGAATCAACTTATTAATAGTTTCAACCATGTGAACCGGAATCCGAATCGTCCGCGCTTGGTCGGCAATTGCCCGGGTAATGGCTTGCCGAATCCACCAAGTAGCGTAAGTTGAGAACTTAAATCCCTTTCGGTAATCAAACTTCTCAACGGCCTTCATCAGCCCCATGTTACCTTCTTGGATCAAGTCAAGGAATTGCATCCCCCGACCAACATACCGCTTGGCGATTGAGACCACTAACCGTAAGTTGGCTTCCGCTAATTCTTGCTTAGCTACTTCATCACCTTTTTCAATCCGCAAAGCTAAAGCGACTTCTTCGTCCGCTGTTAAAAGGTTAACTCGCCCAATTTCCTTTAGGTACATCCGAACGGGATCATTAATCTTTACTCCGGTTGGCGCTGACGTGTCATTATCCTTCAAAGCTTTGTTGGATAATTTTTCAGTTGCCTTAAGGGCCCGAGGATCTGGATCACCGTTTTCGTCAACCACACTAATCCCGGCATCTTCAACATTTTGCATCAAATTATCCATCCCATCAGCGTTCAACCCAAACGGTGTCGCGATTTGATCAGTTAATTCGTTATATTCGATCTCTTTTTTTTGCTTGTAAGTCCGGATTAACTTACCAACAGCCTTATCATATTCCGCTTGGTCAAAGTTTTCCAAGTTCGAAATTACAAGATCTTTTTTCATATTCTTTACCATTATTAATTAATCTCCTCCGTCTTCATTGACTGCTGACGTTGATAGAGTTGCACCAACTCAGTTGTAAGGCGTACCAATTGCTCGGTATCCCCGATCATACTAGCTTCATTAATTGCGGACTGGGTTTTCTCAATTTGTTGAGCCAAAGGGAATTCCTCATCAAGAACAAAAAGGCAATCCTTTACAACCTGTTGTTTCTCTTCCTCATTTACCAATTGCTTTTCAATTTGGCCTAAAAGCGTTTGTTCAGCAGGTGCTAGACGATCCATCACCGCTGCGACATCAAACTTTTCTTGGTCACTAAAATAATCTTTAATTACTTCATATAGATGTTGGTAACTAGCCTGTGGAAACCGGAATTCAAGCAAAGCATCAAGTTGGTAACGGATATCTTGATCACTACAGTAATACTTTAACAATAATTGTGCAGCCCGATCAGTTTTTGATAGCAACTGGGCAACGGGTTGCTGATTGCTAGAAATTACTTCTCCCGGTGATTCTGGTGCCGGTGGCGGACCAAAATCAAGTTGTGTCAATTCTCCATCATCTTCAATTGGTGGCGGCGTAATGGTTTGCGGTTGCGGTATTTCCGCTAGTTGCCGTTCCAGACTTCCTTGATCTAAACCAAATTCGGACGCTAACTTTTTAATATAAACGCTTTGCCCAAGCTGATCAGGAATTGCCCGGACGACTTGTAAAGCCGTCTTTAAATAAGCGATTAAATCACTTTGCTTTTTCAAGTTCAATCCGTTACGGAGATAGCTAAGGCGAAAATCAACCGGCGTTTCTTCACGGTGATCCATGTAATCTTGGAACTTAATCGCCCCGTACTTTTGGATGTATTCATCAGGATCGAGGCCAGCTGGTAATTGAACAACGCGAAGTTTTAAGTTAGGGGCTGTATCCTCAACCAACTTAAGGGCCCGGTCAATTGCCGCCTGTCCCGGCTCATCTCCATCATAGGAAATATTAAGTTGCTTCACCTGGCGGGCAATGATTTGAACTTGTTCACTCGTAAAACTTGTTCCCATTGAAGCAATTCCTGTTTTCACCCCAGCGCCGTAGGCAGAAATTACATCCATAAAGCCTTCAAACAACGTTAAATAACCAGCTTCTCTGGCCGCCTCCCGGGCTAAATTTAAATTAAAGAGGGTTCGGCGTTTATTAAAGATATCTGTTTCAGGGCTATTCAAATATTTAGGAGTATTAGCTGGTGCCTTTTTGCTCAGAATTCGCCCAGAAAAAGCAATCACTTGACCACTACTATTCTTGATTGGATATATTACCCGACCACGGAAGCGATCCCTTAATTGACCATCATTTCGTTCAACAAACAACCCTGACTTACGAAGTAACTGATAATCAAAACCGGCCTTTTGGGTGTATTCATATAAGATTTGCTTATCCGCCCCTAAATCAGGAGCAAAGCCAAGCTCAAACCGATTAATTAATTCAATCGTCATCCCCCGCTGCGTCAGATACTGCAAAGCTTCTTTACCTGCCGGCGTATTAACTAAAACGTGATGATAAAGTTCAGTTGCTTTAGCATGGATTTTAAATAACTGGGCTTGTTCCGGATTCTCCGGGGTAGTTTGTGAATGGCCTTGATATTCCTTTGGAATTTGGATATTAGCGAACTTAGCAACCTCATCAACCGCTTCAGGAAAGCTTAAATGGTGATATTGTTGCAAGAAACTAAAAACATTACCACTACGGTGACAAGAAAAACAATAGAAAAATTGTTTCTCGGGGTTAACCGAAAAGGACGGGGTATTATCTTGATGAAAAGGACAATGTCCCACCAAGTTTTTTCCTTGCTTTTGTAATTGAACATCTTGACCAATTACATCCGCAATATTAACGGCGCTCCGAATCCGATTAATTAACTCCTCTGGGATCTTTGGCATTCAGTAACCCCCCGTTAATGCAACATAGTTACGAAAGGTCGCCCCCGAGATGGAATGCGACCTTTCGATTAAATACTACCTAATAATACTAGTCTAAATTTTAACACAAAGTAAATAAAACACAAGCAAAGTTGATGCTTTAATTTTATTACTTCACAATCAATTGATCTAAGTTCCCTAACCGACCCGTTAGGTTAGCTAAGATTGAGAGTTGCGCTAACCGGTTATTCTTAATTGCTTCGTCCTTATCCATAATCATGTTTTCATCGAAGTAGTTAGTAATAACTGGTTCTAAGCTCAACAATTGTGATAGTAAGTCAGTTAGGCTTAATTGTTCAGCCTGATTTGCCAAAGTATTTACTGCCGTGTGTAACTTTTCTTCAGATGGGTTAACAAATTTACTTTCATCAACCGTTTCAGGTAAGTTAGCTGGCGCTTTCTTGGCAATCCGAATTACCCGTGTCAAAGCTTCAATTTGATCCTTGAAGCTTTCGTCATCCTGATGGTCAGCCAACAACCTAGCGGCCGCAACAATGTTAACTGGGTCAGCTACCCGAGTGTCCGTAGCAGCATCAATGACGTCATGACGGAGAGCTTTGTCACTCAATAATTGCTTGATCCGATCCAAGAAGAAGGTCCGCACTTGATCCGTATTCTTTGCGTAATCAAAGCTTAGCTCTTGGTTAGCCATTGCCTTTGCTGCTTGGTTTTGGAAAGCAAGAATTGGCAAGTGCCATCCTTGATCAAGCAAGATCCGCATAATCCCAGCTGCTTGACGTCGCAAAGCGTATGGGTCGTTTGAACCAGACGGAATTAAATTAACCGCAAAGAAGCTATAGATTGAATCTAATTTGTCAGCAATTGCCAAGAGGGCCCCCAACTTGCTAGTTGGCAGTTCCCCGTCTGCTGAAATTGGTAAATAATGTTCCCGGATTGCTTGGGCAACGGCTGGTTTTTCACCAGCTAGGTTAGCATAAATTTCACCCATTATCCCTTGTAATTCGGCAAATTCTCCAACCATTTGGGTCGTTAAGTCAAACTTGTAAATTTCACTTGCTCGCTTAAGGTCAGCTAACTCTTCGTCCGTAAAACCAAGTTTCTGCCCAAGGTCTTGGGCTAGAGCACTAACCCGGGCCATCTTTTCGGCCATCGAACTAATTTGGTCATGGAAGCTAACCTTTTGAAGTCGTTCAGCATATCGGTCAATACTAATCTTTTGGTCTTCTTCATAGAAGAACTTAGCATCCTCAAGCCGTGGTACCAAGACCCGTTCATTTCCCTTGATCACATTGTCAAGGTGGTCTTCGTTCCCATTTCGAACTGAGATAAAGTGGGGTAATAACTTACCTTCGTGATCGCGAACGCAGAAGAAACGTTGGTTATCCCGCATAGAAGTAATCAGGACTTCTTCAGGAAGAACGAGGTACTTTTCATCAAAGGCTCCCGCAAATGCGGTTGGCCATTCAACTAAGTTATTAACTTCTTCCAAAAGATCAAAGTCCTCATCAAGAACCCAATTATTGTCTGCAACAATCTTTTGAATTTGTTCTTGAATTAAAGTCTTCCGCTTTACTTGGTCAACAATAACAAAGTCATCCTTAAGGGCAGCTTCATAATCAGTTGCCGACTTCAATTCAATATCATGACCTAAGAAGCGGTGCCCACGGGTTTGGCGACCAGCTTGGACGTCTAAAATGGAGAATGGGACCACTTCATCATCCAAAAGTGATACCAACCACCGAATTGGCCGAATAAATTGTAAATTGTGGTGTCCCCACTTCATTAAAGTTGGGAAGTTCATTGCCGTAATTACATCTGGTAAGGCCGTTAATACTTCCGCAACCGGCTTCCCGCTGACATGCTTATTGACAAAGACGTATTCAATACCTTTGACTTCTTTAAATTCAATGTCATCAACCGTCACACCTTGACCCCGAGTAAAACCTTGCGCGGCTTTAGTCCAGTTACCATCAACATCTTGGGCAATCTTCTTTGCTGGACCTTTGACTTCTTCATCAACATCTGGTTGTTTGTCAGCTAAACCAGAAATTAAAAGGGCTAGCCGTCGGGGAGTAGCGAATTCTTGAATCGTATCAAAATCAATCCGTTCTTCCTTCAGAAAATCAGCAACTCGCTGGTGCAATTGCGCAATACTCTTTGTTACCACGTGAGCTGGCATTTCTTCAACGCCAACTTCTAATAAATATGAATGCGTCATTACTTTTCCCCTTTCTTTGCTTGCTTAGCCGCTCGAGCAGCCGCCTTTTCAGCCGCCTTTGTGTACTTGGCAACGACTGCTTGCCGTTCTTTTTCATCGTGAATTAATGGGAAGCCTAACTTCCGCCGTTCTTCGACAAAGGCTTTAGCAATCATCTTGGCCATAATCCGAATCCGGTGAAGGTAGCCGGCCCGTTCCGTAACTGAAACCGCTCCTCGGGCATCCAGTAAATTAAAAGTGTGGCTACACTTCAAAACATAGTCGTATGCCGGGTGAATCAAGCCAAGCTTAATCAAGCGCTTAGCTTCACTTTCAAAATTGTCAAAATCCTTAAGAAGCATTTCTTGGTTGCTTTCTTCAAAGGCATACTTAGAGTGTTCGTATTCTGGCTCTTTAAAGATATCCCCATAAAGCACCCCATCTGACCATTCTAAGTCATAAACAGAATTTACATTTTGAATGTATTCAGCTAACCGTTCCAAACCATAAGTAACTTCGGCTGCCACTGGATCCATTTGAAGTTCCCCAACAACTTGGAAATAGGTAAATTGGGTGACTTCCATTCCGTCAAGCCAAACTTCCCAACCAACACCGGCACAACCCATTGATGGGTTTTCCCAGTTGTCTTCAACGAAGCGAATATCATGTTCCAGTGGTTCAATCCCAAGTTGCCGCAAACTGCCAAGGTAAAGTTCTTGGATGTTGTCTGGAGATGGCTTCATTAAAACTTGGAATTGGTGGTGTTGATATAACCGGTTAGGATTTTCACCGTACCGACCGTCAGCAGGCCGCCGGGATGGTTCAACATAAGCAGCGTTCCATGGTTCCGGCCCAATTGCCCGTAAGAAGGTGTACGGACTCATCGTCCCCGCCCCCTTCTCGTTATCATACGCTTGCATCAACATACATCCTTGATCTGTCCAATATTTTTCCAAGGTGAAAATGATTTCTTGGACCGTCATTTTTTTGGCCATGCTGTTTCTCCTTTCAGACCCTGTTGGTGAAAATTTAAAAATCCCTGTAGCTACGGTCAACCCGTAACTACAGGGACGATTACTCGCGGTTCCACCCTGTTTTTTTGCTCAAAAGCAAAACAACTTAATTTTATGATTGCTCCGGGTGCTCCGAAAATCGTGTAGGCTTCCACCATTTCCTACTCGCTAAAGTAATTTTCTTTTTCCCATCATCGCCAACAGTTATTCAAATTATACGATGTTAATAGTACCCGTCTCGAACTGGAAAGTCAATTCTTCTCGCAATATAAAACGGTTTCAAATCAAATTTATTTTGATTCTCGGGGTGGTAATGATAATTGATCTTGCCAGGTCGTTAATGAATCAATAAAATGCTTACTCTTCAATCGAAGGCCAACCTGATCAGCATAAATTTGATCGAGTGCTTGGCGGAGACCCCGTTGGGTTGCTTGATCGACCTTAACGTTAGAAACTTTTTGTAAATTTAGGTGGGCAAACAGCCGGAGATAATTAACCATCTTGCGTTGCAAATGTAAACGGTGGGGATCCTTTGCCCAATGTTGCTGGCAAAGGACACCACCGAAAGCTTCTGAATAATCAAAGGGCAAATCCTGACGCCCACAAATAACACAACCATCCCAGATTGGTGCCACCCCAAATCGCCCAAGTAGTTGAACCTCAAGAACATTTACAATCACCTGGGGATCTTTTCCGGCCTCGATCAATTTTAAAGCTGTTAAAATCTGATCATACCAAGCCCCAATCCCTTGACCCTCTTCAAAAGCCACGCCAACTAAATCTAACAGGTATGTTGCATAGGCATTCGCCTCCAGATCGGGGCCAATCCGTTTAAATTGGTGGGTCTCCTTTGCCGCAACCAAGTAAGAAAGCTCACCAGCTTCAAGCCATCCAACATAAGTTCCATACGAAAAAGGGAGTAAGGAAGAAGCAATCTTTGATCCCTTCCGTCGACCACCCCGGACAAAAAACATTGTTGGCCCTAAATTCCGAGTTAAAAATTTAACTAATAAATCGTGTTCGCGATAATCACGCCGAAATAAAATTAAGCCTTCAAAATCAGTATTTACGCGAGCCACAATTTTCTCCTTAATAATCAGTATTTCGGTAACCGTAATCTTTTAACATGGCTGATTTATCCCGCCAACCAGGTACAACTTTAACCCAAAGTTGCAGGTAAACGTGGTCACCTAAAAGGTGTTCAATATCCTGGCGAGCTAATTGGCCAATCTTTTTAAGCATTGAACCTTTTTTACCAATGATAATTCCTTTTTGACCTGGCCGTTCAACCACGATGTTGGCACTAATATGAACTGTGTCTTCGTTTTCTCGTTTCACCGAGGTCACATCAATGGCGACTGAATGGGGAACTTCCTGCCGCGTTAATTGGAAAACTTTTTCCCGGATCATTTCCGCAATCACAAACCGTTCTGGATGATCAGAAATTTGTTCTGCTGGGTAATATTGCGGTCCTTCAGGTAATTCAGCCACTAAGTCATTAATTAACTGGTTAACGTTATTTCCTTGAAGAGCAGAAACCGGAATGATCCCTTTGAAGTCGAGGACATCTTCATATTGGGCAACAATCTTTGGCAAATCGTTTGGATGCACTAGATCAATCTTGTTAACCACCAAGTAAATTGGCTGGTGAACCTGCTTTAGCCGCTCGATAATAAAGTCATCCCCCGGCCCTTTTTTCTCATTGGCTGGGACTACAAAAAGCACAGCATCAACTTCATCCAAGGCAGATAAAGTTGACCGTTCCATAAAATCGCCGAGTTTTGTCATTGGTTTATGAACACCAGGGGTATCAATAAAGACGATTTGCGCATCTTTGGAAGTATAGATTCCTTGAATCTTGTTCCGGGTAGTTTGCGCAACATCACTCATAATCGCCACTTTTTGACCAACGACATAGTTTAATAAGGTCGACTTCCCAACATTTGGCCGACCAATCAAGGCTACAAAACCGGAACGAAAATTATTTTCAGTCATTAATTCCATCCTTTATTTTAAAAATTTAATTAGGTAGGGTGTTAGGACTAAAAGCCCAATGATTACCGCTAACCCTGCTGCTAGTAAAACCAACCCTGCTGCAACATCCTTGGCAATTTTGGCATTTGGATCAAATTTTTCACCAACAATTAAATTAACAATCGCTTCAATCACCGTATTCAAAAACTCCGCGAACCAGACCAGGGCGATTGCTAATGTAAGCCAGCACCAAGCATTTAGATTAACATGCAAAATAAAGCCAGCGACAACAACAAAGGTTGCTGATACTAGGTGGCTTCGCATGTTACGCTCGTTTTTAATCACCGTCCCAATTCCAACGATTGCGTGATAGAAAGCTTGTCCAAAATGACGGTTCTTTTGGGTTTGACGCTTATCTGGTGAGACCATAGGCAGTTAAAATCTCTTCTTGGAGCTTGAACATTTTTGTTTCATCAGTTGGGTTTTCATGATCGTAGCCATTTAAATGCAGAAAGCCATGAACCAATAAAAAGCCAAATTCTCGATCCTCGGAATGGCCAAGGAAAAGAGCTTGTTCTTGAACCTTATCCAAAGAAATAAACAGGTCTCCTAAATCCATTGGCAATTCTGCTTTCAGTTCTTCTGGCACTTCAAAATCTTGGTCATCGTTAATCGCAAAAGAAATGACATCGGTTGCCCGATCAACACCTCGATATTCCCGATTGAGGTCCTTCATTTCCGGATTACGAACCAAAGTTAACGAAAGTTCCGCATTGACAGGTAAGTTAATCCTCTCTGCGGCTTGAGCTAATAAATCTTTAGCTAAGGCCTCTTGGTGTTCACTTAATTTTCCTTGGCTGTGATCAAAAATTGTCAATTCCATTTTATTGTTTCCCTTCTGCCTTTTCATAGGCGGAAATAATTTTGGCAACTACTGGATGCCGCACAACGTCGTCGGCCTTAAAGTAAACAAATTCAACTGCATCGATTCCTTTCAAAATCTGCTCAGCTGAAAGGAGACCGCTTTTGGCACCCCGCGGTAAGTCAATTTGCGAAGCATCCCCATTGACCACCATCTTTGCCCCAAAGCCAAGCCGGGTTAAGAACATCTTCATTTGAGCCTTAGTCGTATTTTGAGCTTCATCTAAAATCACAAAAGCATTATCAAGGGTCCGCCCCCGCATATAAGCCAGTGGCGCAATTTCAATCACGCCGCGCTCCATTAATCGTTCCGTATGGTCAGCCCCAAAGATACTATTTAAGGCATCATAAATTGGACGCAAATATGGATCAACTTTTTCCTTTAAGTCACCCGGTAAGAATCCAAGGTTTTCACCAGCTTCGACGGCAGGTCGGGTCAAAATAATTCGTTCAACTTCACCGCGTTTCAAAGCGGCAACGGCCATTGCAACTGCTAGGTAAGTTTTCCCGGTCCCGGCTGGGCCAATCCCAAAGGTAACGTCATGGTTCTTCATTGCATGAACGTATTGCCGTTGACCAAAGTTTTTAACCCGAATTGGTCGCCCCTTGCGGTCGTTAATAATCTTTTCCTGATATAGGTCCGCAAAGTACCCCAGCGTTCCCTTATGAGCCATCTTCATTGCGCTCACGATATCGGTGCTGGCGATAGTAATTCCTTGCTCAACTAAAGCAACTAATTGGTTGAGAATCGCAATTGTTAAATGGACGGCTTCATCTGGCCCGCTAATTTTAAGTTGATTACCAAACGGATTAATGGTTACGCCCATCCCTTCTTCTAGAAGGCTAACGTATTGGTCTTGCGTTCCTAAAAGAGCAATTTGAACCCGTGGATTATCAATTTCAAATTTCATCTCAATGTTTTTTTCTGCTTCTGTCAAAAAAGTATTTCCCCTTTTTTTCTAAACTATCTTTAAAAATTATAGCACAACCCAGTTTATGGTGAATCAAAAAGGCAAACTGAGATTATAAGAAAAGACTAGCCGAGGATGGAAATTTCTCCAACCGCAACCAGTCTTTAAAAGTAAACCTTATTCATGTAAGAAAAGATCACTTTTGCAGTAGCTTCTTAACTAATTCGTTAACTACCTTACCGTCGGCCTTACCTTTAACCTTTGGCATAATGGCACCCATAACTTTACCGAAATCTTTCATACTTTCAGCCTTTACTTGAGCTACCGTTTCCTTAACAATTTGCGCAACTTCACTTTCGGATAATTGCTTTGGCATGTACGCTGAAACAATTTCGAGCTCATGCTTCATTTGCTTAATCAAGTCTTCTCGACCGGCCTTTTCAAATTCAACTAACGATTCCTTCCGTTGCTTAAATTCACGGGCTAGGACACCATTAGCTTCGTCATCACTAAGGTCGTGACCCAACTTAATTTTTTCATTCGCAACCGCAGCTTTTAACATCCGGACAACGCTTAATGTTTCCTTGTCCTTTGCCTTCATTGCGACAACCATATCCTTAGTTAATTGATCTAACAAACTCATTAATCTGCATCCCCTTTGATATCAAAAAAGCCCCCATTCAACCGAACAGGAGCTTTGAGCCAACTAGTAACGACGGCGCTTATTCTTACGCTTCCGTGCCGCTTCAGACTTCAACTTGCGTTTTACACTTGGCTTTTCATAGTATTCACGCTTGCGGTATTCTTGAAGCGTTCCGTTCCGTGAAACCGTACGTTTAAAGCGCCGAAGAGCATCGTCTAATGATTCATTCTTCCGAACGATAGTCTTGGACATATTTAATTCCCTCCCTCCGAGCTTAAAATCGTACTGTTATAACCAGAAAGTTCTGGTTTATCCATTACGCAATATATTTTAGGCAAGGCCGCTAAGAAAGTCAATGGAAAGTTTCAATTTTGCTCAATTTTTTGTTGATAAATTGATGATGTAAACCTTAAAAGTCAACTAGGCCAAGCATTTCAGCATAAACCGATTCCGCGAGTTGCTGGCGCTAAATAAAGCTTTTTTAAATAGAACTTCTATTTTTCTTCGTCATCCTCAGTCGTTGAACTTTGAACTGTTAAGTGTAATTCATCAAGTTGAGCTTGATCAACCGTTCCTGGAGCGGCCGTCATTGGTTCAACCCCCTTGGAGTTCTTAGGGAATGGAATGACGTCCCGAATGTTATCAGCACCAGCTAAGAGCATTACCCAGCGGTCAAACCCAAAGGCAAGCCCCCCTTCAGGCGGCATCCCATTTTCAAGTCCCCGAAGCAAGAAACCAAAACGAGCATTAGCTTGCTCCTTCGTGTAACCAAGGGCTCGTAAAACTTTCTCTTGGACCTTTGGATCGTGGATCCGGATTGAGCCTCCACCAATTTCGTTCCCGTTCAAAATGATGTCATAAGATTGGGCATGCGCCTTGTGAGGGTCTTCCCCATCTTCAAGGTAATGCAAGTCTTCTTCATTCAACATCGTGAATGGGTGGTGAGCCGCAATCCACTTACCAAAGCCTTCGTCGTATTCAAACATTGGCCAGTTAACCACCCAAAGGTAGTTCCATTGCCCAGGATTGATCATATCAAGTTCCTTCGCAATCGCTTCCCGAAGATAGCCAAGGGAATCGCAAACAACATGGAAGGAATCAGCAACAAAGAGAAGCAAGTCGCCTTCCTTTGCACCAAGGCGATCATTGATTGGGGTTGCCAAATCATTTAAGAACTTCGCAATTGGTCCATTGTAACCATCAGCTGTTACCTTTACCCAAGCGAGTCCCTTGGCATTGTAACGCTTGATGTATTCTTCCTTTTTGCTAATATCTTTCCGGGAATACTTATCAGCCCCACCAGGAACACAAATTGCCCGAACGTAGTTACCATTTGCAACCGTTCCAGAGAAGACCTTGAAGGAAGAATCCTTAACAATATCAGAAAGGTCGTGAATTTCCATCCCAAACCGGGTATCAGGCTTATCTGAACCAAAGCGGTCCATGGCTTCTTGCCATTCCATCCTTGGGAATGGAGTCTTGACGTCAACCCCTAGCGCTTCCTTCATAACTTGCTTAATCAAGCCTTCAGTAACTTCTTGAATTTCTTCCGCCGTGGCAAAGCTCATTTCCGTATCAATTTGGGTAAATTCAGGTTGCCGGTCCCCCCGCAAGTCTTCATCCCGGAAACAACGGGCGATTTGGTAGTACCGGTCAACTCCCGCTGCCATCAGTAATTGCTTAAACAATTGCGGTGATTGTGGTAAAGCATAGAAATGACCATCGTAGAGCCGGGAAGGAACTAAGAAGTCCCGCGCCCCTTCAGGAGTAGAACGGGTTAGGTTTGGTGTTTCAACGTCCATGAAATCGTGGTTGTCATAGTAATTGTGAACAATTGAAGCCACTTTGCTCCGCAACTTCATATTCTTCATCATCTGTGGCCGCCGCAAGTCCATGTAACGGTACTTCAACCGTAAATCTTCTGATGCATCAACATCATCTTTAATTTCAAAAGCAGGGGTCTTTGACCGAGCAAGGATATTTGCTTCCTTAACTTCAACTTCGATTTTCCCAGTTGGAAGGTCAGGGTTAGCTTCTGCTCGTGCCCGAACTAATCCCCGAATTTCAATAATGTATTCACTCCGGCATTCGTTAGCAACATCAAAAGCTGTCTTATCTTCCTCTTCATTAAAGACCAGTTGGACAATTCCCTCCCGGTCACGAAGATCGATAAAGATTAGGCCCCCAAGATTCCGGCGCTTAGCGACCCAACCCTTTAGGACGACTTCTTCGCCAATTTGTGATTCATTCGTTCGACCTGCATAATTCGTTCGTTTCATTTTTTATTCTTCCCCCAATTGTGCTTGGTAAACACCGTTAAAGTCTGCTAATAAGTCCGTCAACTTAAGTGAGACTTCTTCTTCGCTAGCCATATTCTTAAAGTGAACATTACCATCTGCTAATTCACGCGCTCCAACCGTAATAACTACCTTAGCGCCTGCTTTGGCAGCAGTTTTAAATTGAGCCTTTGGTTTGCGATCAAGATAATCCCGTTCTGCGATTAGTCCAGCTTGCCGGGCCGTCTGCACGATCTTTAAGCATTCAAGGTTAGTTGCTTCACCAATTCCAACTACGTAAAGGTCGAGCTTAGGTTGGGCTGGCAACCAGGCTTTTTCTTCTTCAAGTAACAAGATCAACCGTTCCAAGCCAATCCCGAAACCAACTCCTGGCATGTCTGGACCGCCGAGTTGTTCAACTAGGCCACTGTAGCGACCACCACCACAGATCGTCGTATAACCTTTACCTAAGGACTTAGCTTGCACCATCACCTCAAAAATCGTGTGGTTATAGTAGTCAAGTCCCCGAACCATGGTGTCATCAACGACGTAGTCAATTTTCAAGGCATCAAGCATTTGCTTTACCATTTCAAAGCGGTCATGAGCCGTTGGAGTGAGGTAGTCAAGAATTGATGGGGCATCATCAACAAATTGCTTATCGCGTGGATCCTTACTATCTAATACCCGGAGCGGATTCTTTTCCAACCGTTCTTGTGAATCTTCACTTAATTCATCATAGTGGGGTTTTAAGTAGTCAATTAGGGCTTGCCGGTAGTTATCCCGACTTTCTTTATCCCCTAATGAGTTAACAGCCACCCGGAGATTGCTTAAACCAAGCTTTGCAAAAAGTTGACAAGCCATGGCGATGACTTCCACATCAACCGCCGGATTGTCACTTCCAAAAGCTTCAACCCCAATTTGGTGGAATTGACGTTGCCGACCGGATTGAGGCCGTTCATAACGGAACATTGGTCCCATGTAGTAAACCTTATATGGCCGCTTAAATTCTGGTCCATAAAGCTTATTTTCATTAAAGGCTCGGACAACCCCAGCTGTTCCTTCTGGTCGCAAGGCAACATGGCGGTCCCCTTTATCCTTAAAGTCATACATTTCCTTCGTTACAACATCTGAAGTATCACCGGCTGAACGAGAGAAAACTTCATAGCTTTCAAACATCGGCGTCCGGATTTCTTGATAATCATAAGTTTTGAAAATTCGCCGCGCTTGGTCTTCAACATACTGCCACTTAATTGATTCACCTGGTAGAATATCAGCCGTTCCTTTTGGTCGTTGATAACGCATTTCATTTCCCTCCTAGCTTCTTTAACCATTATCCCTAAAAATAAAAAACACCCCTGCTTTCACAAGGGTGCAAAAAAAGCACGGTACCACCTTGGTATCACTCAGGGATAACGTCGCAAAACGACGATTATAACCTCAAAGGGGTCACTTAGTTTTCGCTTAACTGGGCTTTCACCATCTCCAGTTCGCTAAGTAAGTTCTAACTAATCAATCCTTCTCACTGGCTACTTTTCGCTATTTGATCCTCATCTACAATACTCGTTTTTACCAGGATCCGTCAAGCATTTATTAGTAAAGTTGATCGACTTTATTAAAGGGTTAACTAAAATTAATAATTTGGTAAATTTCACCACTTCATTTTGCTTATCCAACGCTTGCTTTTTTTAATTCGCGCCGTAAACTTATTGATAAGGAAAACTTAATGAAGGGGTCGTTTTGCTTGAAGTCCACATTTGATCGTCGTCAACTTTTACTCTGCCTAGTTCCACTCTTGCTTGCGCTCTGCTTGATTTTTGTTGTTACCAAGCAAAATCAAATTACCGTTCACAAAAACGCGGTTATTTTGCGACAAGGTCCGGGCTTAACTTATGCCCCAGTTAAGCAGGAAACAACGGAAACCGTACGGATTATTGGTCAAAGCAATAGCTGGTATAAATTACGAATTGGTGATCATCAAATTGCGTGGGCGCCCGCTTGGCGGTTAAAAAATCAAACCAAGTTTGGCGCTCATAACGCTTTAAGCGAGGCAACGATTGTGGTCGATGCCGGTCATGGAGGTTCTGATTCGGGAGCTGAATACCATGATAATAGTAATAACCCTAAATATATGGAAAAAACCTATACTTTAGCTCTCGCCAAACGAGTTGCCAATAAATTACGAGCGCAAGGCGCCCGGGTAATAATGACCCGGGATAATGACCAATTTGTTGATCTTAAACCGCGGCCGAAAATGGCGGAAGAAGCGAAAGCCGATGTCTTCATTAGTTTTCATTATGATTCTTCACCCCAAGCAAATGAAGGAAGTGGGGTCACCACTTATTATTACCATCGGGGAGCAAGCAGGGAATTGGCGCAAATTGTTAATCGCCAGTTCAGTGCACTTCCCTTGAAAAACTTAGGAATTAACTTTGGTGACTTCTTAGTTATCCGTGAAAATACCCAACCAGCGATTCTCTGCGAAATGGGCTACATTAATACTAAAAAAGATTTTCATCAAATCAAAACCGTTCGTTACCAGAATCAAGTCGCAAACGAAGTTGTGACCGGGTTGAACCAATTTTGTCAAAATCGAGCTGGAAAATAGTTTAGAAAGAAGATTAGTAGCATGCTAAATGATCAATGGTTTGAACAATTACCTTTAGCAAAAATTACAAGTCATCAACCAGTATCTGGTGGGGATATTAACCTTGCCTTTAAGGTTATTGCTGATAATAAGCCTTACTTTATCAAGGTCCAACCAAACCGTCCCGCCACGTATTTTGATCACGAACGGGATGGCCTCGCCGCCCTCGAACAAGCAATTAAGGTTCCCCATCCAGTTGCTCAAGGGGAAATCGAAGGCAACGCCTTTTTAATTCTTGAATGGATTGAAAGCGGCTGGGAAGACCAATATAAACTTGGCCAAGCCGTCGCAAAGTTGCACCAAATTACTAATGATAAATTTGGCTTTTCAACTAACCATAAGACAAAAGTCCTAGTTAAAAATAACCAGTGGAATCCCGACTGGGTCGACTTCTATGTGCATCAACGTTTACTACCTGAAGTTGAAGCTGCTAAGTCAAATGGTGTTTGGAACGACTGGCGAGCCCAACACTTTGACAAGATGGTCACTGCCTTTAAACATTACTACGCTAACCATTCAGTTCAACCAAGCCTCCTTCATGGCGATCTTTGGGCCGGTAACTTTATGTTTGATGATCAAGGCCAACCTTTATTAATTGACCCTGATGCCGTCTACGGTGATCGGGAATTCGATATTGCCACGACCACTATCTTTGGGGGCTTTGAAAAGGATTTCTACAATGGTTATCAAAGCGTCTTACCCCTTGGACCAGGTTTAAATGACCGCCTCTCATGGTATCAGTTCTATTACCTGTGCATGCATTTAATCCTGTTTGGGGAAAGCTATGGCCCAAGCGTTGATCAAATCTTGGGGCGGTTTTAATTTTTTATAAAGAAGCTGGACAGAAACTACTAAGGCCACTAATTTGAAGGTTGGAACGTAGCCGGCACAGCATTGAATTTGACATTCTTCACTAACGTCCAAAATGTTAAAATTTCAATGCTTAATCTTATCGTAGGCAGACAAGCTACTAACGATAAGTTGGTTACTTAACCTTAATTAGTGGCCTTTTGTTGTATCTATAATCACTAACTAGCCATGCCAGAGCAGTAGCTGAATGAGCTCACTCGTTCGCTGGCTAATGGATGAGGCTTTCCCATCCTCTTATTATTTCTCATAAAAAATCGTTACTGGCCCATCGTTTTCCAGTTCGACTTTCATATCAGCACCAAAATGGCCAGTTTCAACATGAATCCCAGTTGCTGCTAGCTTTTGATTAAATTCTTCATAGAGAAGTTTGGCCAAGTCCGGCTTAGCTGCATTTGAGAAGCCCGGCCGATTCCCCTTTTTTACGTCAGCGTAGAGAGTAAATTGGGAAACTGAAAGAATCTCACCATCGACATCTTTGAGACCTAGGTTCATCTTCCCAGGTTCGCTTTCAAAGACCCTTAAATTCGTAATCTTATGGACTAAGTAGTCAACCTTATCACTGGTGTCATCAGGGGCAAAACCAACCAAAAGGAGGTAGCCTTTCTTGATCTTACCGACCACTTCACCATCAACTTTGACTTGGGCGTGATTAACCCGTTGTAGTAATACGCGCATATAACCTCCTAGTGAATGACCCGTTTAACAACATAAACATCTGCCAAGTTCTTCAAGGCAGCTTCAATTAATTGGAGATGGTTTAAGTTCCGTACACCAACAGTTAAGGAAATCGTTACCATTCGGTTGTGATCAACCTTTCCGTTAATTGAGTTAAGGTACCGGGTTTTATTATTAACCGTCCGCACAACATCACTCAGTAAGCCATTGCGGTTATACCCTTGGACTTCAATGTCAGCATCGTAATTGGTTTTATCACCCTGTGGATTAGCCCAGTAAACCGAAACTAACCGTTGCCCACTTTGTTCACTCGCCTTAACGTTCGGGCAATCGCGCCGGTGAACCGAAACGCCCCGGCCTTTCGTGATGTAACCAACAATGTCATCCCCCGGAATCGGACTACAACAATGACTCAATCGGGTTAATAGATTATCGACCCCTTCGACGATAATCCCGTCATTTGAAGTTGTTAGCCGCTTCTTTTCCGATTGTTGATCAAGGGTTTTATGTTCTTCCAACAACTCTTTTTCTGCTTGCCGTTGCCGATCCGCCTTCTGTTGCTTCCGGATATCTGCCGTAAAGCGGTTGACAACCCCGAGTGGTGGTACATCCCCAAAGCCGATGGCGGCAAACAAATCCTCCGCCGTATTGTAATGCATTTGTTGGGCAACTTTAGCTTCTTGTTTGGCAGTCAAGAAGTCACTTGAATTAAAGCCGTGATCACGAAGCAAATTTTCAATCATCCGCAAACCAGCTTCAATGTTTTCTTCCCGATTGTGTAACCGGAAGAATTGGCGAATCTTATTCCGAGCCCGCCGCGTTGAAACAAGATCAAGCCAGTCTCGGCTGGGCCCTGCAGATGAGGAAGAAGTTAAAATATCAACAATATCCCCATTTTTAATTTCGTAATTAAGCGGGACAATCCGACCGTTGACCTTGGCACCAGTGGTATGATTACCAACTTCGGTATGGATTTGGTAAGCCATATCTAAGGGGCCGGCCCCCTTGGGCATTTCAATGGCATCTCCCTTTGGAGTGAAAGCATAAACCTTATCAGCGAAGATATCACTTTGGACTCCTTGCATGAATTCGTCAGTACCGTTGCTTTCTTGGCGTAATTCGAGGATTTCTTTAACGACGTTTAATTTTTTGCTATCGCGACTAGTTTGGTCAACCCCATTGGTCTTCCCTTCCTTGTAAGCCCAGTGGGCAGCGACCCCAAATTCAGCCACTTCATGCATCTTATGGGTCCGAATTTGGATTTCTAATGGGCGCCCTTCTGGTCCAATTACCGTGGTATGCAAGGATTGGTAACCATTAGCCTTTGGCATGGCAATGTAGTCCTTAAAGCGCCCAGGCATTGGTTTCCAGCTCGTGTGAATAGCCCCCAAAACCGCGTAACAATCCCGAATCGAATCAACTACAACCCGGATCGCAAGTAAATCATAGATTTCACTAAATTGCTTATGTTGGGTCACCATTTTCCGGTAAACAGAATAAATATGTTTTGGCCGACCATAAATTTCGACATTTCCGCCTAAATCAAGATCACCAATTACCGCCTTAACTTTCTCGATCGCAACGTTAATGTAGTTAACCCGTTGGTCCCGCCGAGAATTCATCAAGTGCACAATCCGGTAGTACTGTTGAGGATTAAGATAACGTAAGGAAAGGTCTTCTAATTCCCATTTAATGGTACTAATCCCTAACCGATCGGCAATTGGAGCATAGATTTCCAAGGTTTCGTTTGAAATTCGCCGTTGCTTATCTGGCCGGAGATGTTGCAAAGTCCGCATGTTATGAAGTCGGTCAGCAAGCTTTACGATCATCACCCGGATATCTTTACTCATCGCAAGCAAGAGTTTTCGGTGCGTTTCCGCCATCTGTTCCTTATTTGACTTATAGTGAATCTTACTAATTTTGGTATCGCCATCAACAATTAAAGCAATCGTTGGGCCAAATAATTCTTTAATATCGTCAAGGGCGGCGCCAGTATCTTCAACAATATCGTGCATATAACCAGCACATACCGTTTCGGGGTCCATCCGTAAGTTTGCCAAAATTCCCGCAACTTGAATTGGATGAATAATGTAGGGTTCACCGGATTTCCGGACTTGGTTTGCATGGGCAACCGCCGCAAAGTGATAAGCCTTCTCAACGAGGGCAACGTGCTCCCCATTCATATAGGAAGCGACCATCTTTTTTACGTCATCATGAGTTAATTCTTTTTTGCGTGACACGTGACTCCCCCCTTAATCCGTTTTTGCCATTGACCAAGTAAGGTAGCTAATTCCGAGGTAAACAAGTGCGAATGGCCACATATAACGAGGTGCAAAGTTATAAGCACCAATTAAAAAAGCTCCCGGGAACCAAAATAACATTCCCCAACTTCGGTTAACTGAGCGTTTTCCGAGCCAAATACTGAGTAAAGAATTAACAATTAACAACAAAATACCAACCATCATTACCCGACTAACAAAAGCTAGCTTTGCCGCTAAACCGGTAACAGCAATCCCCATGATTAAGCTCGTAATAATCACTGTCCAATCAGCTTTTTGCCACCATTGCTTCAACTTTTCCATTCTCTTTTCCTCATAATTAAAAATTAGATTGTTCTTATTTTAGCACAGCTTTTTCCCGATTTAATGCGATTTGCCCGCATTTAGCAATTCTAATTGATAAGAAAGAGCCGCTAAGAAGTATAGCGGTGCCGTTTCCGCACGTAAAATCCGGGGACCAAGCCCCGCTGAAAGATACCCAGCTTGCTTTAAATTCGCAATTTCCGCCTCGGTAATTCCCCCTTCTGGTCCAAATAAGGCAAGAAGGGTTTGACCAGGACGTAGGGATTGCAAAGTTTTAACTAGGATGGCAGTTTCGCCTTGCTTTGCTGATTCTTCCCAAGCAACTAGCTTAACGTCAGCCTTTAGGTTCACGACCGCTTGTAAATTAGGGAGATACTCAATTGTTGGTAAAGCATTCCGGTGGGATTGCTCAGCCGCTCCTTCAATAATTTTTTCAAGCCGGGCAAGTTTTTTAGTGACTTTCTTTTGGTCCCAATGACTAATCGAGCGTTCACTCTCAAAGAAAACAAAATGGGTTGCTCCTAGTTCCGTCCCCTTTTTAACAATTAACTCTGGTTTTTCCTTTGTTTTGGGCAAACCGCAAGCGATGATAACTTGAACTGGTAGTTCTGCATCCGTTGCTAACCTTTCTTTGATCATTACCGTGGGCACCGGATCAATAGCATTGACCTCGGCTTGGTAAACGCAATGATCAGCAAGGACAATCTCAAGTGGAGTCCCAACTTTTCCTCGTAATACCGTTAGTAAATGATGCGCCTGTTCTTCAGGAAGCTGAATTGGTTGCGTAATTAAAGTTTGATGAGGTAAAAAATACCGTTGCACTAGTCATCTTCCCCCTTTTTGTGGGCAATAATCCCATACCAGTCTTTAATCCGCATAGTTTCATCAATAATAAAGCCAGCCTTTTCTTGGGCGGCCAAAACTTCTTCAAACTTATCCTTAATAATTCCCGAAGTCAAAAACTTTCCGCCTGTTTTAAGATTTGTCATTGCTTGGGGAATTAAAGGTAAGATGATTTCTGCCAGAATATTAGCAACTACGACATCAACTTGGATTTTCACCCCGTCTAAAAGACTATTTTGACCAACGAAAACATCTTTATCCATTGAGTTTAAAGCCAAATTTTTCTTTGCGGATTCAACCGCAACGGGATCTAAATCATAGGCTTGGATCTTACCTACTCCTAATTGCTTAGCGGCAATGCTAAGAACTCCAGAACCAGTTCCAACGTCTAATAAGCTTTCACCACCCCGAATCGTCATTTCCAAGGCTTGGAGCATTAACTTCGTCGTTGGGTGCGTCCCCGTACCAAATGCCATCCCCGGATCCAATACAATTTGTTTTTCGTTCTGGTCACTTGGTTGGTAATCAACCCAAGCCGGGACGATCGTTAATTGGTGAGTAACCCGAACCGGATGATAATACTTTTGCCAAGCTAGGGCCCAATCATCATTAGTGATTTGGTTAACGCTCACTTTAGCTGGTGCTGGGTCGATCCCATACTCAGCCAACTGCTTGACAGCTGCTTCAATTTCCGCAACTACTTCGGGAACGAAAGTCGTTGGGGGAAAATAACCGGTTACCGCTGCTCCGCTTTCTCGGTGAGGAAGATCAAAGGGATCCACAATCTCGCCATACTTGCCGTATTTTCCAACCGTTAGCTTGGCAAAGTCAGCCGCATCATCAATCTTAACGCCAGTCGCTCCATGATCAGTTAATTGATAGGAAACTGCTTCAACCGCTGCCGTACTTGTTTCAACCGTAATTTCTGTCCAATCAGCCATTTTTATTCCTCACTTAAATTTTTATTAAAAGTAACGGAGCCACGACAAAATAGCTTTGCCGCAGCTCCGTTATCAAGTATGATAGCCACAAATGAGGTTGATTAATCCTTTGAAGCCTCATTTTTTTGCCCATCCACAATCTGTTGGCGTTTCTTTTCCAAATGATTGGTTAAATAAATAATCAAATCACGTTCGGTCTTGAAAATCCGGGGATGGTGTTGATGGTGGAGACGGACATCAATTTCATTGATTTTTAACCGTCCCGTCCAGGTATGAGAGTAACGAATGATTACCCGGTTATTAAGTTTATGCTTGCCAAACCGGAAGATATAGACATGTTCCGGCGTCATCATCGGTCGGATGTAATCTTTCTTATACGTAAGATCATTATCACGCATAAACTGTTTAGTCCGATTTAGAATGGTAATCACCTCCTCAGCTCTTAAGGACACAGCCTTTTACAATGGTTTTATTTTAACATAGCTTTAGCTTACAAGCCAAAAACTATGCCATAGTTAAGAAAATATTTTACCATAATTAAAAACACTTGAGGAGACCAAAAATGTCAATTTTAATTGCCCTTTTATTAATTTGGATTTTATGGAAACTATTTAAGTTTTCATTTTGGTTATTAGGGATCATTCTGCTGATTACCTTTGTGGCTATCTTTATTAAGTTGTTACTAATCCCGGCGATCTTATTACTTGGTTTAGCCTGTTTTGGTTTATTCAACCACTAGTTATGCTTTTTCTTCACAAATCACTTACGTTTTGATAGTGAGTTGCTTTATTATTAACAATTACCTTTAAATAATATGTGAATGATTTTTTAGACCTACCACCATTTTAAAAATTACTAATTTGATAGGCTTTTAGCTTAAGAAAACAAAAAAGTTTGATAGATTTTACACAAATCGATCCATTTTGTAACAAAGATGGTATAATTACAACCGTAGCGATATTGTTACAAATACGCAATGGAAGAGAGTGTTATTTCATGTCAAAGAATCATCAAAAAGTTGTTCTTGTTGGGGACGGCGCCGTTGGTTCAAGTTACGCATACGCAATGGTTCAACAAGGTCTTGCTGAAGAACTTGCTATCATTGATATTTCTAAGGAACGTACTGAAGGGGACGCTTTAGACCTTGAAGATGCTACCCCATTCACTGCTCCAAAACTTGTTTACTCAGCTGACTACGACACTTGCAAGGATGCCGACTTGATCGTCATCACCGCTGGTGCTCCTCAAAAGCCAGGCGAAACCCGTTTGGACCTCGTTGACAAGAATTTGAAGATTATGAAGTCTATCATCGAACCAATCAAGAAGTCTGGTTTCGATGGAATCATCTTGGTTGCTGCTAACCCAGTTGATATCTTAACTTACGCTGCTCAAAAGCTCTCCGGCTTACCAAAGAACCACGTCTTTGGTTCTGGTACTTCTCTTGACTCTGCGCGTCTTCGGGTTGAAATGGCTAAGCGCTTTAACGTAAGTCCAGTTGATGTTTCCGCAAACATGATGGCTGAACACGGTGACTCCGAATTTGCTGCTTACTCCACTGCAACGATCGGTGGCAAGCCATTACTTGAAATGGCTAAGGAAGCTAACATTTCAATGGACGAACTTTACAAGATTGAAGACGAAGTTCGTCACAAGGCTTACGAGATCATTAACCGGAAGGGGGCTACCTTCTACGGGGTTGCTACTGCTTTGATGCGGATCTCACGGGCAATCCTTCGGGACGAAAACGCTGTTCTCCCTGTTGGGGCCCCAATGACCGGTGAATACGGTTTGAACGACATTTACATTGGTTCACCTGCTGTTATCAACGCTAACGGAGTTGAACGGGTAATCGAAGTTCCACTTGATGACCGTGAAAAGAAGGCCATGGCTGACTCTGCTGCAACCTTGGAAAAGATTGCTAAGGACGGAATGGCTAAGCTTCAAAATTAATTAAAATCAACTAACCATAATCATGGAAGATCAAGATTTATTTCTTGGTCTTTTATTTTATTTTTCTTAGCAGTCCTGATACTAATCATAGCCTTCACATCAATTAATAATTGCTAATTTAATCGGTTAGTTAGAAATTATAACTTTTCAAATCTAAAAATTTCCGTATAATGTTAAATGTTGATTGAATATTAGGTTAATAAATGGAAAGGAAGTTTGATTATGCTCAAAGAATTCAAAGAGTTCATTAGTCGTGGTAATGTTATGGATCTTGCCGTCGGAGTGATTATTGGTTCTGCCTTCACTGCCATCGTTACTTCATTAGTTAAGAACTTAATCAATCCTCTAATCGGGGTTTGCTTGGGTCGGATTGATCTTTCAAATTTGGTGCTTTCAGTTGGAAACGCCCACTTTAAGTATGGTGCCTTTTTGAATTCTGTGATTAACTTCCTAATCGTTGCCTTCGTGGTCTTCCTTTTGGTCAAGGCAATGAATAAGATCATGCCAAAGCCAGCTGAACCTGAAACACCAAAATATGCCAGCGCTGAAGAATCCCTTGAAAAGATTGTTAAGATGCTGGAAGAAGAAAAGAAAGCTTAATGATATAAGAACCTTGAGTTGTAATTCTCTAGGTTCTTTTTTTATTTTCGGTCAATTAAAACGTTTACAGATAGTAATAATTAACGAAAACATAAAGCGATACACATCATTGTAC
>DHKFI23501__coassemble_628_pt1 | contig 29647 bp, 24 predicted proteins | sample DHKFI23501__metabat2_high_PE_018 | metagenome-assembled genome bin DHKFI23501 | reverse complement strand
CATGACGAATAATCTAGCAAAATTTGGAATGTTACAAACTAGCAATTGACGTACTGATAATTATGTATTTGTAATGCCTATGGCTTAGACATAATCTGGCTTCATGATACTCAAACAAATGATGATAAACTCATTTTTCCGGATTATCCATCAGAAGTAGAGTATCCTAATTCCAATACGCCAGGTGATTTATTTAGAGACAGCTAAAGTGCTTAAAGACTCACCACAAGCATCTGCTGCGTTATCCCATCTGGCAATAGATCAACTACAAAAAGACTATCAGTGCACCTAACTTGAACAAATGAATCAGTGATTTAGCAGCTAAAGGCCTTTCACGTCAATTACAGTAATCACGTAAGAATTGCAGTACATCCTGGTGAAATTGACTTAAAGGATAATCAAGAAATAGCAAAAATCCTTCCGAAGCTATTGAATATAATCACAGATAGTTTAATAACCTAACCAAAACAAATTGAAGCTATGTATAACAGCCTATCTAAAACCTAACTGAAACACATTGAAGAACGTAATAAAAAGCAAAAGTAATTTTAAAGATGTGCAATTTTGAACCATTTTCGACACACATATGTTGAAAACGCTTTGGCTAAAATTAGTGACTTATTTATCCCAAAGGTGTTATCATAACATTTGAAACAGGCGATAGTTTGTTGCTATGATCGGAGAACACCATAGTGCCTGGTAGAGGCTTGGTATCTGACCACTAGTCTCGGCGAAAGACGTCTTTTCGCCCGTTCTCAAAACCACTAACACTTTTGTGTTGGTGGTTTTTTTACTTTTTCGAAGGATAAAATGGAAAACTATTATAAAGGGAGCTACTTTACGCACAGAAACGGCCCACAATAACGACTACCTCAGACGTCGCAGAACTAATATTAAACCAATCAATTGGAAGCCAACTAGGATTTAATTAAGTCACTATCCCACCCTACAACATTTGAATCTCAGAACTAATGCTTTTCCCTACTCAAAAAGCCAAGCTAAGTCCCCCTTATTGAAGGTGCTTAGCCTGGCTTTTTAATTAACTACCGTCCCTCATCAACTGCTTTTAAGCGTTGATAACGTTCGTTAGTTTTGGCAAGCTCTGCTGGATGACCATCCATTGCAAGCTCACCGTCTTCAATGAAGAGTACCCGGTCCATAGCATCGATTCCTTGCAAGTGGTGGGTAATCCAAATTAAGGTCTTCCCTTGTAGATTACTAAAGAAGGTATCCATCACTTCACGTTCAGTTACTGGATCAAGACCGACCGTTGGTTCATCTAAAAGGACAATTGGAGTATTGGCCAAGAGAATCCGGGCTAAAGCGAGTCGATGCCGTTCCCCACCAGAGAAACGCAACCCAGCAGAATCAACCATGGTTTCAAGCCCTTGGGGAAGGCTTTCTATCATTTGCCGCAAACCAACTTGGTCCAAGATTTGCCAAACATCATCAATCGTCGCATTTTCATTCCCAATGCGAAGATTATTTAAAATCGTCGTGTTAAATAGGTAGGGGCTCTGGTTAATCACTCCAATATACTTGGCAATTTGATCGCCATAATCGTGAGTTGGAATTCTAGCAAGGGTTATATCCCCAAGACTTGGTTGACGGTCCCCTCGGATCAAACTCGCTAAAGTGCTCTTTCCAGATCCACTCTTACCAAGAATTGCAACTTTTTGGCCAGTGGGGATTGATAAGTTCAAGCCTCGTAAGACTTCCTTATCTGTTCCTGGATATGTGTAGTGCAAGTTTTGAATTTTTAAATCAAGTGGCTTTTGAACGGATAACTGTTCAGCCTTGCCTTCTGATACTGGTGGTAATTGATTGAGGCGCTTAAGCGAGTCGACATAGACATTCGTTTCTTGCGCAGCGGCTGGTAAGCTAGCTAAAGCATCTTCCAGAGGGAAGACGGCCAATACAAAGGCCGCGATCCAGTTAGCAGGGCCACCATATTGGCCACCTAACTTCGCAGCTCCCCAAATCATGAGGCTAAGCACAATTGCCAAAATCACCACTTGCATCAAGAAATCACGAAATCGTTCAAACCGGTGTAGCGCCTCCTGGGTCGCAAATAATTTATTTTCACTAGTCAAGTGTTCATCAACGTATTCTTGGTTACGTTGGGCAAAGACCCAATCAACGATCCCCATGACGTTATCGGTTAAATCAGCGTACAGATCGTTCTTAACTTGTTTTTCGTACTCTTGCCGGGCCCCGTTGATCACAACTGACCAAGCCGGGATCGCAAAGATCATCAACCCGAAGAGGATCAACGTTGTCAGTCCCATCAGTGGTGAGATACATCCAAGGCCAACGATAATAATTGTATAGACACCCCAAGCCACAAAATTCGGGAAAATCGTCCGTAAATATAGGTTTTGAATATGGGCCACGTCTTCAGAAAGCAGTCCCAAAAGGTCCCCTAAACGGTACTTGCTATTAAAGAAAACCGCATCCTGTTCCAAAGAATCATACATTTTCTTCCGGAATTCAGAGGTCATCTTAAAGACCCAATTATGACTGGTTAGTCGTTCCGCATACCGGAAAACCGGCCGAAAAATCCCAAAACCTCTGGTTAAGACAATTGGAACGTAGACAAGCAAGATGTTGTCAGGCCGGGTGGCGGACTTTGAAATTAAGAACCCAGAAGTGAACATTAGCCCCCCAGCGCAAACGAAGGTCAAAATTCCTAAACTAATCGCCAATACGAGGGTCCGCTTGTAATGCTTTAAAAAAGGCTTAACCCATTGATCATGTTTTAAGGTTTTTAGTAATGGTAAGTGATCAAGCATTGGCTTTTTCTCCTCTCATTTGACAGACCATCCGGTTAAATGCCCCGTTTGGATTAACAAGCAATTGGTCATAGGTCCCTTGTTCAACTAGCTTTCCTTGTTCCATTACAAAGATGTAATCCATTTGTTTCATCCAGTGTAACCGGTGGGTCGCAAAGAAAACCAGGTGATCCTTCATTAAGGGTAACATCTTTTCCTTTAATTCCAACTCAGTTTCAATATCCAAGTGAGCCGTTGGTTCATCAAAGACCATTACCCGCCGACTTTGGTCAAGAAAAGCCCGGGCCAAAGCGATCCGTTGAGCTTGCCCACCAGAAAGAGCCCGTTTTCCGGAACCAATTTCCGTATCAAGACCTTCTGGTAATTCATTGACCAAATCAGTCAGGCCAACCACCTTGATGGCTTCTTGAATTTCAACATCGGTTGCTTCGGGATGATAAAAAGCGATGTTTTCCCGTAAACTTGTCGAGAATATATATGGAGTTTGTGGAATATAAGTTAATTGTTTTTGCCAGTTAGGGTCGTTTAAAGTGGTTAACTTTTGACCTTCAATAGTAATTTCCCCTTCATTTGGGGTCAAGAAACCAGCTAATAGGTTAATCAATGTCGTCTTCCCGGAACCACTCATTCCGATAATTCCGACTTTTTGGTAGCCTTTAAGCTTCACTGATAGTGGTGCTAACCCCCGCTTAGTTTCAGGGTAGACAAAGCCGAGGTTGCTTAATACTAATTCATCATCAGCTTGCCATGAGTGCAAGAAAGTTTCCGCTTGCTTAGTTGGCTTTTCATTGATTAACTCCATAATCTTATGGAAAGAATTCTTTCCATTCAAGGTGGCATGATAATCATTAGCGAAATTTCGAATTGGTAAGAAATATTCCGGAGCCAAAACTAAAATCACTAAGGCTGGATAAAGAGTTTCTTGTCCATTAATTAAACCAACCCCTAAGAAAACCGCTAATACCGCAATTGATAAAGTAGTAAAGAAATCCAAAGCAAAGGTAGAAGTCATCGCAATTCGTAAGGTCGCCATGGTTGCCTTCCGAAAATCTTCACTCGAGCGGTAAATACTCTTGGAATAAGCCTTGCTTAAGCCAAAGTACTTCAAAGTGTCAATTCCCCGCAAAGAATCAATGAAGTGGTTAGATAACCGTTGGAAAGTTTCAAATTGACGGTCGGCTTGAGCTTGGGCGGCGTAACCAAGAACAATCATAAAGAGGATAATTAAGGGGTAGACAATCGTCATGATTACCCCAGAAACCCAGTCAAGATAGTAGGCCACAATCAAAATTAAAATTGGCACTACCATCATATTAACTAACTTATTCAGTACCAATTCAAAGTAGTCTTCAACCTGGGAAATTCCATCCAAAGTCAACGTTACCAGGTTCCCCGTTCCTTCTCGTTGCACCATACTTGGGCCAAGTTCAAAGGTCTTTTGGAGTAATTGGGTCCGCATTTCTTTTGCTTTTCTCCGGGCAAACTTATCCAGTATCCCATTAATTAGCCAATTTTCGGCGTGGCGCAGAACAAAAGTTATGATAAAAAGCCCAACCCAACGGAGTTGACTGTGAAACGAATTCCCTTGCCATAAACCAACCAGGACTGCTGAAAGCGAAAGTGTCTGACCAATGATAAGAAAAGCTTGTAGGACTTGAAGTCCTACAAGCTTTCCCATCATTGATCGAACTCCTGGAATTTTAAATAGGAGTTGATCAACCATTAATATCCCTCCAAGGACTTACTAACCGTTGGCATGGCAATCCGCTTCCGGAAAATCCAGTAAGCCCAAATCGTGTATGCCAAAATAAATGGCAGTAAGCAAACCGTTGCAATTGTCATCACCGTCAAAGTGTATGGCGTTGATGAAGCACTGTTAATTAACAAGTCGTAACTTGGCTTGATTGATGAAATCATAACCCGTGGGAATAACCCAACAAAGATCATGGCAACCAAGAAAACCATCGTTAAACCACTTGAAATGAAGGCCATGACTTCGTTGTCCTTAAAAAGCGAAACGTGAGCCAGAACCGCAAAGATGACGATCAAGACAACTGTAATCCCCGTTCCAAATGGATGGACACTAAAGAAGTCAGTTTGGAAAATCAACAAGAGGGCAAAGACAACTAAACCAACGTAAAGCATGTAATAAAGAGCCTTAGCAAAGTTCTTCGCCGTTTCCCGCATTTGTCCAACCGTCTTCAAAGCAATATAGTTCAAACCGTGGAGGTAGGTCAAAAGCATCAAAGCAATCCCACCAACAACTGAGAACCAATTGAAGTAGTCAAAGAAGTGGGCGTGCATGTTACCATTGACATCGATTGGCATCCCTTTGATCATAGAGATAAACATTACCCCTAAGAAGAAAGGTACCCAAGCACTAGAAATCCCAAGCAACTTTGTCCAAGCCTTCCGCAACTTACCGTTACTCTTGGCTCGGAATTCGAAGGAAACCCCCCGAAGAATTAACCCACAAAGAATAGCTAATAAGATTAGGTAGTAACCACTAAAGAGGGTGGCATACCAGTATGGGAAGGAAGCAAACATTGCCCCACCCGCAGTAATTAACCAAACTTCATTAGCATCCCATACCGGGCCGATCGTTTGAATAATTTGACTTTGTTCCGCATCATCTGAAGTTAGGGTATTAACAGCCATCCCAACCCCGTAGTCGAAACCATCAAGGAAGAAGAAGCCAGCAAACAACACCCCAATTAAAAGGAACCATAAAATTTGAAAGAAACTCATTTTAGAAGGCCCCCTTATCAAATGGATCTAATACCTTTTCAAGTAATTGTGGATTATCCAGGTTAGCTGGATCCTTACGCAATTCCTTGACAACTAGGTAAATCATTACAATCGCTAAGGTTGTAAAGAGAATAAAGTAAACAATGTTAGACGTTAACAGTGAAGCCACTGAAACCGTTGGCGAAACGGATTGTTGGATCGTGAAGAGTCCGTAAACCGTCCATGGGTACCGCCCAAATTCGGTAACGAACCAACCAACTGAGTTTCCAATAAATGGAACAAAGGTGGTTAAGGCAACTACCCAAAGCATCCACTTATGGTTGTACAAGGTTTCTTTTTGCTTTCGCGTAAGGAAGAGTACCACAAGTGAAACTAAGGCAATCCACATACCGATACCAACCATGATCCGGAAGCTCCAGAACATCGTGTTAACTGGTGGGTAATAATTTACCCGGTGACCTGCGATATACTTACCATACTTCTTGGTCAAATCTTTATTAATTTGATCCATCCCTTTGATTGAGCCAGAGAACTTATTGTAGGACATGAAGCTCAACATTCCAGGAATTTCAACGCTCCCCTTTAATTGGTGCGTCTTTTGATCAGCAACCCCAACCAAAGCCAAACCAGCTGGGCTCTTGGTAGTCTTGTAAACCGCTTCAGTCGCAGCAAACTTCATTGGTTGTTCCTTGATCAAGTATTGCATCTGGGCGTGCCCAACTGCGATCGTCAAAACAGAGAAAATCAAAGCAATACACATTCCAAAACGCATTGAAGTCTTGTAAACCTTCTTGGTTTCATCAGAAACTGCTTGCTTCTTAGCCTTTAACATTTGGAAACCAGTTAAACCAGCAACGATCACTCCACCCATCATCAAGGCAGCGAAAACAACGTGACCATATTCAAACCAAAGTTGTGGGTTCTTCAACAAGGCAAAGAAGTTAGTCATTTCAGCCCGACCATCTTTAATCGTGTACCCCACTGGGTTTTGCATGAAGGAGTTGGCTGTTAAAATCCAAAGTGCAGAAGTTAAGGAACCAATACTCGTCATCCACATAAAGAAGGCGTGCAGACCTGGCTTAACCTTATTCCAAGTGAAAGCCCACAAACCAATAAAGGTCGATTCCATAAAGAATGAAAGCAAAGCTTCAAAGGCTAATGGAGCCCCGAAGATATCCCCCATGAATCGGGAGTAGTCTGACCAGTTCATCCCGAATTGGAATTCTTGAATCAGCCCAGTAACGACCCCGACAGCAAAACTTAATAGGAAAATGTTCCCCCAGAAGCGGGCCATTTTCTTATAAACATCGTTCTTGGTATGGACGTAAATACTTTCCATTACCGCAATGGCGAAGGCTGTCCCAATTGAGAATGGAACAAAGAAGAAGTGGTAAACCGTCGTCATTGCAAATTGGAAACGTGCCAAACTAACAATGTCCACTATTATCCCCCCTATATAAATTTTTATCGACAAATAAGCCAAAAACAATAGCAAATCATATATCCGATATTCATTCCATAGTTTACTCTTAAAAAGTTAGTATTTCAACAAAAGTTTAAGCAACGATAAATTATTTTTTGAGTTTTCAACGAATAAGTTTTTCCTCTATTTGTGAATTACAAAAATGAGCTTCTTCTATTTTCGAAACCGCTATCTAATACATTAATTAACAAATCTACACGTCTAAATAAACTTTTTTCGGCAAAAGTCAGCTTTTTTATTTTTCACAAGCCCATTTCCTTGTTATAATTATTACATCAATAAATAACCATCAACTTAAAACTTAATTTTCGCGGGTTACCTTTTAAGTTGATAAGTCATTGATTGACTTTTTTGAGGGGGAATTTTTTATGAAACAAATCGTTGTATTAGGTGCTGGTTACGCCGGTTTAAAGACTGTCCATGAATTGCAACGCAAAGCAGACAGCAGTTTTAAGATTACTTTGGTAAACAAGAACAGCTATCACTATGAAGCAACCGATCTTCATGAAGTGGCTGCCGGAACGCAACCAAAGGAAAAGATTACTTACGAAATAGCGGACATTGTTGATCCAAAGGTGACAACTTTTATCCAAGATGAAGTTACGAGTTTTGACCCAGAAGCTAAGACGGTTTCCTTAAAGAACCACGATGACCTTAGCTACGACTACTTAGTTGTTGCGCTTGGTTTCATTTCTGAAACATTCGGGATCAAGGGAGCAGAAGAATTTGCTTTACCAATGACGAATGTTAAAGAAGCCGAAGCAATTCATGCTCACATCTTAAAGGTTATGGATGACTACAAAGAAAATCCGGATCCAGACGCCTTGAACATCATAATTGCCGGGGCTGGCTTCACCGGGATTGAATTAGCTGGGGCCCTTGCTGACGGTCGGAAGGAATACGCTGAACACGCTGGCGTTACCCCATCCGAAATTAAAATTTCAATGATTGATGCCGGAACCCGTTTGTTACCAATGTTTAGCGACGACTTAGCTGAATACGGGGTTAACTTGGTTAAGAGCCTCGGAGTAGACATTATTACGGACGCTCGAGTTCAAGAAGTTACTGATGGCAAAACAATCTATGTCTTCGGTAAGGATGAAGAAAAGACACCACATGAATTGACTGCTAAGACCATTATTTGGACAACCGGGGTTTCCGGAAGCCCATTGGTTGATGAAGCTGGTTTAAAGGCTCGTCGTGGTCGTGTTATCCCTACTGAACACTTAACAGATGCTGATCATGATGAGATGTACATCATTGGTGATGTTGCTGCGGTAATGCCACCTGATGGTCAACGCCCATACCCAACAACTGCTCAAATCGCCTTGGCAATGGGTAAATATGTTGCTAGCGACTTAGTAAACGTTGTTAAGACGGGTAATCACCTTAGTGAAGGCTTCGTTTACAAGTCCCTTGGGACGGTTGCTTCAGTTGGTAACACCCGGGCCTTCGGAGTTGCTATGGGTCATGAGACCCGTGGTTACATGGCTTCCGCTACCAAGAAGATGATTGCTAACGAATCCCTCTTTAAAATTGGTGGTTTGAAGGAAGTCTTCAAGAAGGGACGTTTCGATCTTTACCACTAGAATTAAGTTTAACTAAATATTAAAGCGGCGAGGTAGAACTCAAGTTTCTACCTCGCCGCTTTATTAATTTTAATCTGTGAAACTCTCTTAAAATACCCAATTAAGTAACAAGCCTAAAGCAAAGGTTACCACTTGAACTAACGAACCTAAAAGAAGAATCCGAATCGCCGCAGGGAAGGTCTCCTTCTTGACTTGCCGCGCCATTAAAATTCGGGTCTGCTCGATTACAAACGGGATTAACAACAGGGTTAATAAGGTGGTCCAAGGAGTAAAACCAAGAACAACCGCTAAAATAATTGCTAAAAAGGCAATTACGTTCTTAACGGCAAAGGCCCGCAATGCCATTTTTTTACCAACAAAGTGGACAATTGTAATCCGCTGATTATCTTCATCTTCTTGGGCATCACAGATATTATTTGCTAATAATAGATTCGAAATCCAGAGTTCGTCTGGTAAAGCAACCAAGAAGATCACTAACAAACTAAAAATATCCCATACGAAGTGTTGATAAGCATTAATATAAACACTAATCAAAGTGATCATGAATCCCATGGTAAAACCAGAGAAAAATTCTCCCACTGGCAATCCAGATAATGGATATGGTCCCGAAGAATAGGCAATTCCGACCGCAAAACAAAAGATTCCCATCCATAGGAGTGGTAATCCAACCTTCGTAACTAAGAAAATTCCAAGCAAGGCTGCTACCGCCACAAAAGCGACTAACATCCAAAAGACAAGCTTTGGCGATAGCCCTTCCCTACCGATAATATTGGTATTTTGTTTATAATTCTCAGTATCAACTGCGTGAGTGTAATCATGATAGTTATCAAGCATATCAACTGACATGTTAAAAAGTAACATTGCGACAAAGAAAATCGCCATCAGTCCCCAGTTCACACTATTAAAATAAAAAATACTCAAACACAGTCCTAACATGCACGGTAATATACTTGCCGTCTTAGCCTTAATTTCAACTAATTCTAAAAATACTTTTAATGACAATCTTATCCCTCATTTCCATCAATCATCTTACACGAAAATGAAAATGAAAAAAAGTGTGAAAGTAATTTAAAAACCCGCTAATTTGATCACTTCAAAACGTAACCAAGTTAGCGGCTTATTTAATTATTTTCCAAACTTTATTCCATATTTACCCCTTTACGGCGGCCATTTTGAAGGATATAAATAGCCAGTAGGACAAGAACGATCCCAATTACTTCAAAGAAGGTAATCTTCAAGTGGAAGAAGATCACACTCAAGATCGCGGTCATAATTGGTTGTAAGGCATCCATGATACTTACCACATCCGCTGGGGCCATCCGGCTAGCGTAAAGTAACATTCCGAATGGAAAAATCGTCCCAAAGAAGATCACGGTCGCAACTGACGAAACCAGAGTGGTAGTCAGCGGTGGAACACCAACCCAGAAAGGATGCATTACGTTAAAGGCAATGCCAGCAATCATCGTTCCCCAGCCGAGAACAACCAGCGGTGGATTATCTTCAGTAGCTGTTTTTGGTAAAACAACATAAAAAGCAGCCGTAATCCCAGAGCCAAGCCCCCAGAGTAATGATACCAACGGTACTGCTAAGTGGGTTAAATTACCTCGCGTAATACAGAGAAAAACCCCAAATAAAGCAATGATAAAGGCAATAATATCACTTCGGAGTGGCCGATGGCGATAGAATACGACCCCACCTAAGACAATAAAGAGCGGTGATAGGTATTGTAAGATCGTTGCCGTTGAAGCGTTCCCGGTTTGAATTGAGTAATAAAAGGTCAATAGGTTGGCCGCAAGCCCAAACAAACCATAAGTAATCACTGAAAGGCATGCCGGCTTAGTCTTAAAGACATTAAAAATCTTACCCCGGTAAATGATGGCACTCAAAAGTAGTAAGAAAACCCCAGTGATCGTAGTCCGGGTTGAAAACATCCACGGACCAGGAACAGCAAGGTTTTGAGAAATCAGTTGTAAAACGGTTCCTGAAATCCCCCAACTAAATGAGGCTAACCCGGCCCAGGTCATCCCCTTTAAAACATGGTTATTGTTCATTTTTTCCCTCCGAATTCAGCAATACAAAGATTTTATCATTTTTAACTTTTACCACGCTAATTTTTTGCACCAAAAAAGGCTTAGATAAGTTTTCTAAGCCTTTTGCTTTAAAATCTTAATTTTGTTGAAAGAATCCCTTTATCCAATTAACCAACCGTTGGAACCAATTAGTTGCTTGGCTCGTCGCTTGCTTACCAGAATCACTATTTAACCAATTCTTGGCCTTATTCATCAAATCCCCCGTCGAGTTCTTAACGTTATTAATCGTGTTGGAAACATTCGTGACGTAGGTCTTTGATGACGAAATTGGTGAATTTTGGAAGTTAACTAAGGCACCGGCAATCTGACTTTGTTGATTAGCACTCGTTTGATCCGCCACCCCTCGCTTTTGGAGGGCTTGTTTTAGGATCACTTGAATTTGCACCTTAGTAAGATGCTTACCGTTTTGTTTTTCTTGGGCAACTTGCTTAGAAGTATCACCGACAGCTGCCATCAATTTCCCAGCATAACCACTGTCGTTACTGTTTGCGTCGATCGCACTTTGGGTCGCTGTTAAGACGGAGTTAGCAGCGGTGGTGTTTTGAGTATTTAACTGGTGACCATTGGCTGCAAATGCCTTGTAGACCCCAGTTAAAGCGGATTCACCAGAAACTGCCCTGTTCGCCGTGACCGTGATGGTAATATCAGTAACCCCTGCCATTTGGGCAACCATGGCATACTGTTGAGCCGTTACCTTGGTAATATTACTGTCACCATTATATTTTTTGATATTAACCTTAACCCCTGATCCAGGATCCGTTGGGGTAATTGCGACTGATGAGATCATGGAAGCATCACTAGTCGTACTCCCATTTCCAATGTAGGTGGCGTAATCCTGCCCAGTTGCCGTCAATTTGGTAAAAGATGAATCAACGTCCATCACATCATTTAAGTTAGCATAGGCACTCTCAGGAGCCCCGGCCCCATAAACCACGTATGCCTTCGTCAAGGTTGACGTTTGTTGACCTTGATCCGTAGTTGTATCCGCATGAGCAACAACTACCGGTTGATTAAACGCCGCACTTGTCATTACCACTGGGGCTGCTAAAGTCGTTGCGATCATTAAAGAAACGGCTAACTTTTGTTTCTTATTCATAAACAAAAAATCCTCCACTAATAAGTTCTAATCCTATTATATCCAAAAACCAAATTTTAATAGTTTTTAGAAACGAACTTTACTGATTCTTACCTTTTGGCTGATCGGCCAACTTAAAGATTGGAATATGGGGTGTTGGCATTTGGTTAGTTGAATTTGAATTAATTGCGCTTCCCGCCCGTTGTTCAGCATAACTTTTCAAATCCGTCTCAACTGCTTGAACCGTCGTCAATTTTCGCCGCCGCCAATTCAAAAGGATCCGATCCATGTACCTAAAATTATATTTACCGTTTAAAACCGTTTCCCGCAAGGCTAGTTCAATAATCGCTGGATCATAATGGTCATCATCAAGCCAATTATTAACCAGTCCGATTTCCATTGGACTTAATAGTCGGCCAAAACCACTCTCTAATTTTTTAAAAAGCTCTTCCTTCGTTACCTTTTGTTGGGTAATTTGGGGCGCTTGAACCTTCATTAAAAAGGTAGCAATTTTATTTTCTAAGGGGGAAAAGTCATAAACTTCAGCTTCTTGACCACTCTCGTTTTTCTCTAGAGTCTGCCGTAAAAATTGATGACTAACTAGCTCATGAATAAATTCATAGACTTGGTCTATTTCCGTCCCCAAGTAACCCGCAATTTGTTTAATATTGGGAACTTGCCCGCGATCCAAAAAACTCTTTAATTCGAGATAAACCATGAATTCGCTAGTACTCATCCCCAAGTCATGGTAGTGGTGCAACAAGACATTACTAATGGTCGTCTGGCCAAGTGCCAAATACTTAGAAAGAATATTTTCTGCCATTTTTCCTCCTTGCTCCCAAATTACGGGCAACCGAGTGTAGATAGGAAAACCACCAACTTCAGCAAGAAATGATCACTGGGATCCGCCTAAATAAAGCGCTAGTTTCCTCCTCAAATTGGTGGCCTATTCAATTTAATTAACTTCTGAATTAAGGGTAAAGCCGGTTAAGCATCCGTGGGAATGGAATCGTCGTCCGCAAGTGATCTTGTAAGGTAATCCAACTTAAGAACCGTTCCAAACCAAGTCCGAAGCCAGAGTGCGGAACTGAACCGTATTTCCGTAAGTCAAGGTACCAAGCGTAATCCTTTGGATCTAAGCCGGCATCCTTAACTGCTTGAAGTAAGGTATCGTAATCTGTTTCCCGTTCGGAACCCCCAATGATTTCTCCGTAGCCTTCTGGAGCTAAGAGGTCAGCACAGATGTAGACATCATCTCGAGTTGGGTGATTCTTCATATAGAACGGCTTGATTGACTTTGGATAGTTCAAAATAAAGACTGGCTTGGAGAAGTGATCTGCCAAGAAAGTTTCTTCTGGTGAACCAAAGTCGTCCCCCCACTTCACATCTAAGCCACCTTCTTGCAACAATTCGATGGCTTCATCGTAACTAATCCGTGGGTATGGTGTTTGGGTAAATGGCTTTAAGGTTTCTGGATCTCGGCCAAGAACTTCAAGTTCATGGCTACAGTCTTCAATCACCTTTGCAACCAAGTAGGCCACGTATTCTTCTTGAATTTCCAAGCTTTCTTCTTGGTGCATAAAGGCCATTTCAGGTTCAATCATCCAGAATTCGATTAAGTGCCGACGCGTCTTGGACTTTTCGGCCCGGAAGACTGGCCCAAAGGAGTAAACCTTATTTAAAGCCAAAGCACCGGCTTCTTCATAAAGTTGCCCCGATTGAGAAAGGTAAGCATCTTGTTCGAAGTACTTCGTGTGGAAAAGATCAGTCGTTCCTTCTGGAGCATTTCCAGTCAAAATCGGTGGATCAATCTTCGTAAAGCCATGACTACCGAAGTATTCGTAGTTAGCCCGGATAACCCGGTCCCGAATCTTCATCATGGCTTGTGGCTTACTGGACCGTAACCAGAGGTGACGGTTATCTAATAAGAAGTCAATCCCGTGTTCCTTATTACCGATTGGGTAATCTTCACTCTTGTCAATTAGTTCAATGTCTTCGATTTGAATTTCGTACCCAAACTTAGACCGCTTGTCTTCATGAATTTCCCCAATTACCCAGAAACTAGCTTCTTGGTGTAAATCATGCTTTGCCATTTCAAAAATTTCGGGGGTAACCTTATTCTTTAATAAAACCCCTTGAAAAAAGGCCGTCCCGTCCCGTAATTGTAAGAAAGCAATCTTTCCACTGGAACGCTTATCGGTTAACCAAACCCCAATTTTTACTCGTTCGTTGACGTGCTTAGGCGCATCAATAATGTTAATCGTTTGCACTCGTGATTCCTCCAAATATTTTATAGGTTGTTGATCCGTTGAACGTACTTGCCGGATTTAAAGTTTAACAAGTCATAACAAAGCGACCCCTTCGCATTACGATAGGAAACTTCCCAAACCACACGGTCGTTAAAAATTCCTGGCGCAACCCGCAAGACCTTTTTGATGTTATTTTCTGACCGGACCTTAGCAACTGCTTCTTGCTTGGTCAAGCCACTCGCCTGCTTAACCACCCGGAGATTACCGCCTTTTTGGGGCACGATCACTAGAATGGCTTTCCCTTGCCGGTCCTTACCGCTAACCGTGTAATAGGTATGGTCACGATTATAGGTATAAAAACCATTGGCGGTCTTCAGACCGGCATACTTCTTAGCCAAATGGATTGCTTGGTGTTGGGCACTTCGCATTGGCTGGGTTGCTAAAGCAAAGGTCCCCCAAAGCACTAGCATTGCTACCAAGAGAAACATTAAAGTCCGGACGACCAGTTTTTTTCCAGAAACCCGACTTTTTTGACGTTGAACATCTCGCCGACTTTGCATAAAAGCCTTCCTTCCTAAACAATATCAGTAAAAGTTTATCATAGATTAGCCCTGCTTAGTAGGGATTAATTTATTTTTCGCTGACTTTCCCCGCTTTCTGGGCTAAAAAAGTCGCCGTCGTTTCAGCTAATTCACTAGTCTTTAAGTTTTCTTTATTTAAAGCTGATGGTAAGGCATTTTGCATTGATTTTCCATACCGTTTCGTTGTAATCCGGGGATCCAAAACCACAACGACCCCACTATCAGTTGGCGTCCGTAACAAGCGACCGACCCCTTGCCGAAGGCGAATCATTGCTTGCGGTAACTCATAGTGATAGAAAGGATTCTTCCTAGCTCGCTTTAATAATTCATGACGGGCTTGATGTTCAAAGCGGTTAGGCGCTTCAAAGGGAAGCCGAGTAATAATTAAGAGCTGTAATTGATTATCCGGTAAATCGATCCCTTCCCAGAAGCTAGCGGCCCCCAAGAGAACCGTGTTTTGCCCCGTACTAAACTGCTTTAAGAGTTTATCACGATTCCCATTAATCCCTTGGGCCAAGATGTCCCGTTGGTTAAACAGGCTCGTCTGTCGGAGTTTAGTATAAACCTGTTCGATGGTTTGTAAGGAATTAAAGAGGACAATGGTCTGACAATTTGTTGCTTCAGCTAATTCGGCAATCGTCTGGGCCAAGTAGGTTGTTACTTTCTCATCGCTTACCTCAGTTGGCGAAGGAGCATCCATCGCCATCAGTAAGCGGGCTTGATGTTCATAATCAAAGGCCACTGGGAGGCGTTTAACCTTAACCTTTTCCCGTTCAAGATCCAGTTGGTCAAAAATGAAGGCGGACTTATTTGAGGTAAAGAGCGTTGCCCCCACAAAGAGTTGCCGGTTGAAATGGGCATAAACTCGTTCCCGCAAGAAATGGTTCACAATGAGATTGCCACCAGTCAAAACCAAGGTTGACCGCTCACTTCCTGCCCGCATTGTCAGCCAGAAAAGAGGCGCCTCCTCCTGTTTCTCCAAAGTGGCCCGAATTTCTTGGAAACCAGTCTCAATTGCCGTTAACAGACTTAACTGACTGGCAAACTGATTCATTAAGTAGCGATCGCTTCCCAACCACCGTTCAGCATGATCATTGAAAAGATGATGTAGGGTGGTAAAATGCAACTTTAGACTCGCTACCGCTTGCTCAAAGCTTTCCATTAAGGGATTACTTGGATCTAACAAAATTGCCAGTTCATCATTGGTCAAAACTTGTTCAATAAAGCCATCCAGGGCCGGTCGCTGATTAACCTTCGTCAAAAAGGCGAGGGTTAATTGTTCGACCAAGTCTTTTAAAGCCACTAAATCATTCCGCAAGAGCTCAACATGATAAGACCCAATTGGAAAAGCTGTGAAGAGGGTTACTAAATTAGCGTTACTACTAGGGTTCGTTAAGATCTGTAACTGATTAATTGCGGTTCGTAGCTGGTTAAAGGTAATCTGTTGGCGGCTTTCTCGTTGAGCATTAGTCGCCAAGTGTTGAGCTTCGTCAACTACCAAGTAAGTTTCATTGGCCAAGGTCCCTAATTCCGCCGCATGCGCCACTAAATAGGCATGGTTAGTAATGATTACATTCGCGTGACGCAGTTGCCGTTGGCGGCTAACCAGAAAATCATCCCGGTAGAAAGGATCATTCGTTGAAAGATTAATTAATCCCGTATGACTAACTTCGCTAAGGTATGGGATTTGTTGGGCGTTTAGATTTAATTCTTCCAGATCCCCCGTCGTGGTTTGCAAAAGCCAGATTAAAATTTTAGCTTTTAAAAACTGGCTTAACTGTGAATCCTCATCGACCGTTAAGGAATGGGCAAACTTGCTAAGACTAAGATAATGGGAGTTACCCTTAACCGTCACGGCATTGATCCGACCAGGTAATAATCGTTTCAGTTGGGTTACCCCCTGGGTAAGAAGTTGACCTTGTAGCAAGTTAGTCGCCGTTGAAACAATGATCTTCCCGTTCGGCACCGCCAAATAGGTTAGTGGTAAAAGATAGCCAAGGGTCTTTCCCACTCCAGTTCCAGCTTCAATCATCACTTGACGAGCCTCATCTCTGATAAAGGAATTGTAGATGGCATTCATCATTTTGGCTTGAATTGGCCGGTAAGTTAATTGATCCCGATAAAGGCGGATTTTTTGCCGCTTTGTCATTGGGTAAGTCAGTTGGGCATCCCCCTCGCTCATCGTCAAAGGCCGTTTCTTATGCAAAACCAAGCCGTGGCTAACATACAAGGCTTCTGAAAGGGGCTGCGGCTTGCGTTTCCGTTGCCGTAATTCTCTTTCAAATAAAAGCTTGGTTTGTTGTGGTAAAACCAGCTCCATCCCCACCAATTTTTCCAAGGTCAAGGTTGGCAGTTGGTGGAGCCGAGTGAGCAAGTCGACTAATAAATGAGCTGTTGCTTCCGCATCTGAAATTGCACTGTGTGGTTGGTCGTGTTCAATTTTCAAATTGGCACTTAAATCCCGTAGCCGATAACTTTTCGCACTGGGATATAAGAGCTGACTCAAAGTAACCGTATCAACTGCTGGAATCCGTAAAGGTTCTTCGCCTGCCGCCATTAATTCCGCATTTAAAAATGGAAAATCAAAATTCACGTTATGGGCCACAAACACCGTATCAGCAAGCATACTAGCTAGGACCGGTGCCAAATCTTCAAAGATTGGGGCACCTTCAACGTCCTGATTACTAATCCCAGTAAGTTGGGTAATTGCCCGCGGAATTGGTTTTAGGGGATTTACCTTAGTTTCAAAACGATTGATGATTTCTCCATCGCAAATTAAGAGACACCCGATTTGAATAATCCGGTCCCCCTCTTTGACATTTGTGCCGGTGGTTTCTAAGTCTACCACCGAATAAATTTGACCGTGGTCGGCTTGCTTTTTTTTCATTTCAATTCGTTCTTTCTTCTTTTGATCTCCATCCATCATACTATGATTAAGCGAAAATAACCACGATCTTCCCGGACCATTTCTCATCTTTAGCTTTTTAATGGTAAAATGGGGGAAGTTATTTTAGAAAGTAGGTTTTGGACTTTGAAAACAATGGGTTATGGTGAAAGTCACGCCAAGTTAATTTTGATCGGTGAGCATAGTGTGGTTTACGGGCAACCAGCAATTGCCCTTCCCCTTCCTGATATTAAAACCAAAGTTCAACTAACGCCTCAGCGCGGGGCTGCTCAGATTGAAAGTCGCTACTATACTGGTTTACTTGCAGATCTGCCAGCTCAAATGCAAGGAATTCAAAAACTAATTACCGCCTTACAAGCCCATTTTAAAGATGATGGGCACTGGGCAATGACGGTCACTTCCCAAATTCCGGCTGAACGGGGAATGGGATCTTCCGCGGCAGCAGCAGTCGCAATTATCCGCGCCTTTTTCGATTATTATGACACCCCTTTAGATCGGCAAGAACTCCTAAAGTGGGCTGACATCGAAGAAAAGGTTACCCACCGAAGTCCGAGTGGCCTAGACGCCGCAACCGTCAGTTCAGCCCAACCGTTGTGGTTTGTCCGGGGACAAGCTGGGGTTACCTTACCCTTAGACCTGAATGCTTACGTGGTCATTGGTGATTCCGGTGTTCACGGGGCTACCAAAGAAGCGATTGCGGCTGTTAAAGCTGAATTAGACGCACGCCCAACAACAGCTCAGGCAGCCATTGATGATCTCGGTCGTTTAGCTGAAGACGCTAAACACTTCTTAGCTTCCAACCAACCACAGGCTTTAGGAACGGTGTTAGATAAAGCCCAAATTAATTTAGCCACCCTAAAAGTCAGCGACCCGACCCTTGACCGTTTAATCGCAGAAGCAAAACGCGCCGGAGCTCTCGGAGCTAAGCTGACCGGTGGTGGCCGCGGGGGGTGCTTCTTTTCCCTTGCTAAGGATCGGCAAACGGCTGACCAACTCATCATAACTTTGCAAAATGCCGGGGCAACTCAAACCTGGTTACAACCCTTAAAGGAGGAACTTTAAATGAAAGCAACGGCCCGGGCTCATACCAATATCGCCCTCGTTAAATATTGGGGAAAGAAAAATCCCAAACTTATGCTTCCCCAAACCGATAGTCTCTCCCTCACTCTAGACCGGTTTTATACCACGACAACGGTTAAATTTGATCCAACATTAACTACCGATGAAATTCAAATTGACGGCCAAGTTGCCAAACCCAAGGTAGCTAAACGGGTCAGTGATTTCTTAACCCTCGTCCGGGACCGTTACCAGGTAAAGGATTTTGCCAAGGTAACTTCAGTTAACAATGTCCCGATGGCAGCTGGGCTGGCTTCTTCCGCTTCCGCCTTTGCGGCCCTAGCGGCGGCAGCAACCTGGGCAACTGGTAACCACCCTGACCGACGGGAACTTTCGCGCTTAGCCCGGATGGGATCCGGTTCAGCAACCCGGTCAATCTTTGGCGGTTTAGTTCAATGGCACGCCGGGGTTGACGACGCCACTTCCTTTGCCGAACCAATTGCAGAAACCGTTAACTTTGGCCTTGAAATGATGGCGATTCTCCTCGATACCCGGGAAAAGAAGGTTTCTAGTCGTGGCGGAATGCAACACGTGGTTGAAACTTCCCCTTACTACCCGGCTTGGCGCGAAGTGGTGAAGGAAGACATGATGAAAATCAAAGTTGCAATTGCTAAGCAAGACGTTAACGAAATTGGCCACATTGCCCAAACGAACGCTTTGCGGATGCATGCTCTAAACTTAGCCGCTGATCCCGGTTTTACCTACTTTAACGCCCAAACCCTGGCGGCCATGGCAACGATCGATCACTTGCGTGAAAGCGGGGTAAACTGTTATTATACGATGGATGCCGGTCCAAACGTGAAGGTAATCTACGACCAAGCGGACCGAGAAACGATCTTCAATACCTTAGCTGCCCAATTTGGGGCAGACCACCTGGCGGTCGCTAAACCTGGCCCCGGCGTTGAAGAATTATAGACGAGAGGAATACCTTAATTTGATTACTGCAAAAGCACCAGGCAAACTTTATATTGCGGGCGAATATGCCGTCGTTGAAAACGGCTACCCGGCAATTTTGGTTGCCCTCAACCAATTTGTTACTTGTACGATTAAAAATACCAATGGTGAAACCGGGCAAATTATCAGCCAACAATACCAAAACAACGCGGTTTCATGGCGGCGACAAGGAGATGAATTAGTCGTTGACCAACGCGACAATCCTTTTTCCTATATCTTAGCGGCCATTAAGGTCACTGAAGAATATGCCAAGGCTTGTCACCAAAAACTCAAGGTTTATGACCTGCAAATTGATAGCCAACTTGATAACCAAAGTGGCCGGAAATATGGTTTAGGGTCGTCAGCTGCCGTCACGGTAGCAACTGTCCGGGCCCTTTGTGATTTCTACCATCTGAAGGTAACGAAAGATCAAATTTTCAAATTAGCAGCGATTGCCCACTTCTCAGTTCAAGGAAATGGTTCCCTAGGCGACGTTGCCGCTTCCGTTTATGGTGGTTGGATTGCTTACCATTCTTTTGATCGTCAATGGCTTGCTGAACAACGGAAGGTTTTAACTTTACCAAAGCTTTTAACCCTTCCTTGGCCCAACTTAAAAATTGAACCTTTGAGTGTCCCAACTAATTTAAAATTGGTGATTGGTTGGACCGGAAAACCCGCTTCCACCTCTCGCTTGGTTGATAAAATTGCGATCTTCAAAGCGGAACATCAAGCAAAGTATCAGCAATTCTTGGAAAATAGCCGCCTCTGTATTAAAAAGATGGTTGATGGTTTTCGAACCGGTGATTTGCGAATCATTCAAGACCAAATTCGGGCCAACCGGATGTTCCTCACTGACTTGGCCCGTCAATCCGGGGTAGACATTGAAACCCCACTCTTAAAGAAACTTTGCCAAGTGGCTGAACAATTTGGTGGAGCTGCCAAAATTTCAGGGGCTGGTGGCGGTGACTGTGGGATCGTCGCCATCGATTCCCATGCTGATTTGAGCCATTTAATGATTGCTTGGCAAGTTGCCGGAATTGAACGGTTACCATTAACGGTCCATTACATTGATGACGTCCAACGTTACTCCTAAAATCAACGAGGTAATTATCGATGCAATCATTGCAAGCACACCGAAAGGTTGAACACCTTTCCTTAGCCGAAAAATTATACTCAGCTAGCCACCAAAACCATCCTTTCGACGGCGTTCGCCTAGTTCCAAACGGGTTACCAGAAGCAACGGTTGCTAAAACTGATCTTACTACGCAATTGGGACCCCTTTCACTAGCGGTCCCCTTTTATATTGAAGCGATGACTGGAGGTAGCCAACAATCAACAAAGATCAACCGCAGTTTAGCCCGACTAGCCGCGAAGCACCACCTTGCCATGGCAACGGGGTCAATGAGCATCATTTTTAAGGATCCCACTGCCAAAGCATCTTTCACCTGCCTCCGGGAAGAAAATCCAGATGGCTTAATCTTCGCAAACCTTGGGGCTGGTGCTAACCTCAACCAGGCACAAGTAGCCGTTAATTTAATCCACGCCGATGCCTTGGAAATCCATCTTAACGCCACGCAAGAAACCGTAATGGCTGAAGGCGACCGAGAATTCTTATGGCAAGCCAACCTCAAAAAAATCATCACTGGTCTCAAGGTCCCAGTAATCATTAAGGAAGTTGGCTTTGGGATGAGTGCAAAGACGATTGCCGAACTCGCCCAATTAGGGGCGCAAATCGTCAACCTTTCTGGTCGGGGTGGCACGAATTTTGCCATGATTGAGGATCGTCGCAATCATGAAGATGACTTCACCGATCTCTATGACTTTGGCCTAACCACGCCGGAAAGTCTCATAGAAGCCCAACTATTAACCAAGCACCCAACGATCATTGCCAGTGGCGGGATAACTACCCCTATCGACGTCGTTAAGGCGCTTGCAATGGGTGCTTCAGCCGTTGGAGTTGCTGGCTATTTCTTACATGAATTAATTCAAAATAAAGAAGCCGGCTTAGATCAAACCATTGATCATTGGGTCCGGGAAATCAAACGACTCTACGCCCTCCTGGGTTGCCAAACTACCGCTGACTGGCAACAAGTAAACACCGTCTTTTCGCCAGAATTAATGAGTTATTTGGAACAACGGAGATTGCAAATCAAATGATTGAAAAAACGAGGTTGAGAAGAACGAAAAATTTCTCAGCCTCGTTTTATATTTTCGAATATCACACAGAAACTCAAGTCGGCGAGAAGTTTTTCCCGAACTTGCTAATTTAATTCCGCAATCCCTTTGGATAGAAGTTTTTAATTGTCCCGTTGACAACTTTTCCCCAACCAAGGCTGTGATCCTGGCAGGTTAAAAGTGCCCACCCCTTTACTTCAGAGTGGCCAGGTAAGGTTTCGCCGTGAGTATAGTGATGCCATTCGACTTCGGTGATTGAGACAACTTTAGTGGTCTCACTTGCTTGGAGGGCCAAAGCTAAAGCATGGGCTGGTTCAAACCGTTTTTTCTTTAAGGTTCCTAAGTGTAAACCGGGACGTAAAACAGTTAAGCCGCCCAAGCTATTCATTCCTTCAGGGACGGCATAGACTTGGCTCCCAAACTTAACCATGCGCTTAGTTTTTAAAGTTGGCACCATTTCATCTAGCCAGTCACTTACCAGGACCTTTTCATCCTTGTTAAGTTGAAAATCTCGGTCGAGGGATTGGCCTTTTTTAGTTTTCTTCTTTTTTTCTGGTTGACTTGGGCGTTGGTCAACTAACTTGGCAATAAAGTGACCTTCTCCCTTAAAGTGATGGGGAAAAAGACGACAAGCCTTTTTTAGTTCTGGATTGCCATCTGCCCACTCTGGTCGACCATCATCCATCCCCGCTATTTTTTTAATTGGTTCTAAAACCAAAGCTGGATATTCTTTCAATAACCAAGCGATCATTTGCTCGTCTTCTTCTGGAGCAAAAGTACAAGTGGAATAAATCAGAGTCCCGCCTGGCTTCAACATCATCATCGCTGATGCCAGAATCTTACGTTGCCGATTCGCACATTCGGCAGGATAATCCGGATTCCAATATTCAATCCCGGCTGGCTCTTTACGGAACATTCCCTCTCCCGAGCACGGAGCGTCAATTAAAATCCGGTCGAAAAATTGCGGAAAATGCTTTTCAAGTTGGTCCGGCGATTCATTGGTAACAACGACGTTTCTCGCACCCCACCGTTCCATGTTTTCCGCTAAAATACTGGCCCGCTTCCGAAAAATTTCATTTGCAACCAATAGTCCTTGATTTTGCATTTGGGCAGCCAGATGGGTACTCTTCCCTCCGGGAGCCGCACAAAGATCGAGGACCTTTTCCCCTGGTTGGGGGGCCGCAACTTCACCAACTGTCATCGCTGATGGTTCTTGGCTATAAACCCACCCGGTCACGTGATCAAGCGAATTCCCGTTTACCTTGCCATAATACCCCTGCTTCACGTGGGGGGCTTTTTCGGTTGCTTGATCAATACTTGCCGTTGGTAAGCCCGGCTTCAAAGGATTTATGCGAAAACCACTATAACTGGGTTGTTCAAAACTAGCTAAAAAAGCTGGGGCTTCATCACCAAGTAACTTTTGATATTTTTCAATAAAGGCCGCTGGTAGTTGCACAAAATTTCTTCCCTTCGATTTAAAGTTCAACCTCCATTCTACCGCCCCAGGATTGACCACGCAACGCCAAAGCAAAACATGATATAATGATCAGAATTGTTAAGAAAGGACGAATGATATGCGACGGCACTTAATTGCTCTGGACTTAGACGGTACCACATTAAATAGTAAATCTAAACTTGATCCGGAGACGATTGCCACCCTCCACCAACTGGAACGGGTGGGTCATGTGGTGGTAATTGTGACCGGGCGGCCCTATTTAATTTCAAAACACATTTACGATGCCCTTCATTTAACCTCGCCAATGGTTAACTTCAATGGCGCCTTGACCCATATTCCCCATCAACACTGGGCTGGCGAACAAATTCTCAAGGTTTCACGGGAAATGAGTTTGAACCTATTAGATGCCAAAGATCAACTGGGCTTAAAAACCCTAGTAGCCGAAGACAAACTTCACGTTTGGGCGGATCACGCAACGGACAAGTTACCCGAGTTTTTACCAGCAAGGTTACGTGATGACCAATATTTAAATGCCAAAAATTTGGCCACTGATCCAATTGCTTTAACGATCGAGTTTACTCCAGAACAAAAAGAAACGATTTTAGGACAGATCGCCGAGCGGTATGGCGACTTCGTTGAACCACGGATTTGGGGTGGTCCCTATGACATCATGGAGCTAATCCACCGTGGCGTTCATAAAGAAGACGGCCTTGATCACGTTGCTAAGTTCTACCAAATTGACCGCCAAAATATCATTGCCTTTGGGGATGAATTCAACGATTATGAAATGATCGATTATGCTGGCCGCGGGGTTGCTATGAAAAATGCGATCCCCCTGATTAAAGAAATCGCTGATGATGAAACCAAATATGACAATGACCACGCTGGCGTGGCTCGCTATCTAAGGCAATATTTCGCTAAGGATTTGGCGGATTTAAATTAAAAAAGACTATCCATAAGGTTTTAAATTTAACCCTTTATGGATAGTCTTTTACTTTCTTACCTACTTGTTTTCCGGATTAATCGTTACCGTCCGTAAACGGTTAGTGACAAAGTTCCGTGGCTTTAATTCATGGACTGGGTGACCAACTGCAACTGCCAAAACGGGATGGAAGTCGTCTGGTAAGCCCAAACTATTTAAAGCGGCTTCGGATTCTTCAATGCTTGCCTTAACCACCCCTAAAATCGTACAGGTTGCCAGACCAAGGTCCGTCGCCTTTAACTCGATATTTTCGGCAATCATCCCGGCGCTTAGAAAGCCTGATTGCCCCACTAACGTCGTCGAAATCATGATGACCGTTGGGGCCCCATAGAAAGGATGACCAGTGTCGTCAGCTTCTAAAATATCGATCGTGGCCGGATCATTAACCACGGTGATTAAAAAGTCATTAAAGCGGCCCCGCGCAACGGGTGCGTAACCTGCCGCGTCAGTCAATTGCTCAACTTCTTCTGATGTTAAAGGAGTCTTGTTAAACTCCCGGTTCGCCTGCCGTAACTTAATTGCATTCGTCAAGTTCATACTGATTACCTCCGATCTGTTTATATTTTACCCCTTGTGAACGGTTTCGGGTTGCTTTTTTGAAAATTAAATGTTAAATTAAATTTTAATGAGAATAGATTTAATTTAAGGAGCTGAGCATATGTCAAGAAAAGTTGCTGTAATCGGAGATGGCCACGTCGGTCAAACTGTTGCCCACCATTTAGTTATTAGTGGTTTGGTTGATAAGTTGGTTCTCTTCGACCTCGATGAAGCCAAGGTTAAAGCTGACGTTATCGACTTCAAGGACGCCATGGCGAACCTCCCGCACCACGTTGAATTTGCCTACAATGATTACGCTGAATTAGCAGACACCGATATTATTGTTTCGGCCTTAGGGAACATTAAGCTCCAAGACAACCCAAATAACGATCGGTTCGCAGAATTACCATTCACCAGTACCCAAGTTAAGGACGTTGCCAAAAAGATTAAAGCATCTGGCTTCCATGGCAAGATGGTGGTGATCACCAACCCAGTTGACGTGATCACGATGCTTTACCAAGAAGGAACCGGACTTCCCAAGGAACACGTTATTGGAACTGGAACCTTACTTGATTCAGCGCGGATGAAGCATGCCGTTGCTGATTCACTTGATGTCGATCCGCGTTCGGTTGTCGGCTACAACCTTGGTGAACATGGGAACTCCCAATTTACTGCTTGGTCAACGGTCCGCGTCCTCGGGAAGCCAATTACCGAATTAGCAAAGGAAAAAGGGCTTGACCTTGACAAAATGGATAAGCAAGCTCGGGAAGGTGGCTTCACCGTCTTCTACGGTAAGAAGTACACGAGCTACGGGATTGCGACAGCGGCAGTTCGCTTGGTTGAAACGATCTTCAACGACGCCCACACTGAATTACCAGTTTCCAACTATGCTCCTGAGTACGGTCTTTACCTTTCCTACCCTGCAATTGTTGGAGCGGATGGGATCCTAGAACGTTTGCAACTAGACCTCACCGAAGAAGAACTTCAAAAGCTCCAAGTTTCCGCTGATTACATTAAGACGAAGTTTGCGGAAAGTACGGAAGAATAAGCTACTAAGGCCACTAAGTTAAAACCAACACAACTTTGAAAGTATCTCTATTACTCAGATATCGTGGCAAAAAGCAGTAGCTGAATGGGTTAACGGACGCCAAGCATAGTCCTTATAGATAAGTCAGCCGGAGAAAATTTGCTTTGCAAATTTCACTCCGGCTGTTTTCTTATCTCACAGAACCGTTTGAAAGCTTTCTTGCCAACTCACTTTCCAAAAAGTAGACATGTTACTAACGACAATTTGGCTACTTAACAGTGGACATTGGGGATAATTAAAGCCATCACTCAGCCATGTCAGAAGTGGTGGAATTAATGTTAACTTAGAATTAACCGGCATAGAAGCTTGCTTTAGCTAGTCTCAAGGCGGTCAGCTTATCTCGTGGAGAATTACTGGATCAAATCAAGCGTGAGTTTTGAGATTCTTTTGAGGCTCAAAGTCATCTCCACCACGTTCCCTGGCTAATGGCTATGACCTTCTTTTAAACCCTTTTTCCAACAAAGGCTTCGAGAAGTTTTCCTCCCGACCTCTACTTCGGCCAAATAATCACCTGTTCAAACCAGTAATTTCCAGTTCTGGAAGTGTGGTTAACGGCTGGATAACGGGCTAGGATCATACGAAGATTTTTTAAGCCCAGCCCGTGATTGGATCCAAAATTAACTTTACTTAAGTTATTCTCAAGTGCAATTAAATTAACTTGTTGGTCAGCAGTTGAATTACCAATTACCAAATATTGATGTGAACCCTTTTCAAAAAGGCTCACGTTAACAAGCTTTTTATCGGACCGCTTAGCTGCCGTAATTGCGTTATCTAGCAGGATCGAAAGGATCCGAACCCGGTCAACTGGAGTAATCACAGGATTAAATTTGAATGGCTTTTCCACTTCCAAAATTAGCTCCAACTTAGCCGCCAAGCCAACTTCAAGTTTACTATAGAGGATGCTCTTAATTTCTTGATCCTGGACATTTGCCAAACGGCCCAGGACACTTTCGGGCATGCTGACTTCTTTTTCGGAGGGATTAATCACCCGCTTGAGAACTTGCTTAGCAACTGGAATATTTTCGTCAGCTAAAGCCCCATCGAGACTGAACAAAACGTTCTTGTAGTCATGACGGAAACGTCGGAGGTCATCATACAAGCTTTCAATTTCACTAGTATAAGCTTGTAAATTACCCAATTGCCATTCATAATTATCACGTTCAACTAACAATTGGTAATAGCGGCCTAAGAACCAGACCAAACCAAATAAAATGACTAAGTAAGCAATAAAAATATAAGCAATCGTTGCAGTCGGCAAAACCACTTGTCGATAAATAATGGCATAGTCAAACTCACTGATCGCAAAAGTTGACAGGGCTAATATCCACGGCCAAACATAGTGCTGTTCGGCTACCATTTGGAAGTAACGAGTTGTTACCCTTTGGAAGAGCTTAAAGACCCCAGTCACCATTAACCAACAAATAACAAGGGTGAAAGGATCAATATTATGGGCAATCCAACTTGTCAAGTGTGGATCATAATAGTGGATTAGATGCTGAAAAAGGTTACCAACCAACATCATAGTTACTTGGAAAACACCATACCCCAATAAATAACGACTAACCAAAGTAGTTAAGCGAAATTGCCGAGGACGGGAGAAAAAATAAATTAAACCGATCGCTAAGCCAAATTCGGCAATATCATTTAAGATCGCTTCATTATCAACTAGCATCTGAAATAAGCCTAAGACTAAGTAGATCCAAACCGGAAATTTCACTCGCCAACCACTTAGCTGTTGAAAAAGTTTCAAGCGAAAAGTTACAATAAGGAAAGAGTATAAGACAATACTAATTAACCACGTTCCGAATGGCAGTTGACCACCCGGAAACGGGTTCGAAAAGTAAAAATTTGCCACAAAATCGTCTCCTGAAAATAATTTGCTAATGAACAATTATAGTATAACTTGTCCTGTTTGCGGGGCTTTAAACTCAAATCACCAAATCAATTGTCGCAACTGCGGAGCACCCTTACCACCACAAAAATCATCAAAACAAGTAAAAATGCATAACGATAAACACCACCACCCTTGGTTGGGTGTCCTGGTAATTATTATCTTGCTAGGAATCGTTGGCTTCCGGTTTAATAGTCAACGTAATTCCTATCAGTCTGAAGGTGCCTTTTATCCCTGGGAATTAAAGTTACTTGATCACCATCAACATGTTGTCAAGCGATATTATTTTGCCTATGAAGTTACTAAGCAAAATGGTAATGATTTTCAAGCAACTTTAATTTACCTCCACCCCAATCAGCTTAACAATCCCGGAAACCAGTTAAAGACGCTCTTTAAAAGGCATCGTCACTACCAACTAGTCTACAATGAAAAACAACAACGGCTAAGCCTAACCAGTCCTACTGGTAGCATTCGACTTAATCACTTTGTCATCACTAGACGAAAAAAGACCTATCCCATCAAAACCCCAATCTTGCCAATGGTTAACACTGCCGAACTCCGGCTATTGAAATAACCAAAAACAACCAGGAAGATGTAATTCTTCCTGGTTGTTTTTGTTAACCATAGGAACAGGAACCTTGCCTTTTTCCTACCGCCTAATTGAAGGGATCAATTTCCAATAATTTTAACCGCTTGCGAAGATCATTTATCTTATCCCGCGAGATCCGGATTTTTTCGTTACTTCCCTTCAGTTGTAAGAACTTCCAGTTACCCGTAATATGCGCAACTTGTAAGAGATTAATCACGTATGATCGATGAACCTTGAAAAAGATGTCATCTGAACGACTATCTAATAGATTCTCTACCCCTTTTAAGTTCTCATTTACATGCATCTGCTCCGTCTTGGTTTGGAGAATCGACTGGTGTGAATTTAATGGATTACTAGTAAAGAAAAGGATCTCCTTGACTGGAATCCGGAAATTACCGTCATTATTGTGGATCAAAAATGACTTATTATCATCATCATTCTCATTTGCTTTTTCAATGACCCGTCGAAAATCACGGTAAAAATCACTTTCCATCGTATTTTCCCGCTTATCAATAAAGTCCAAGGCTTCAACTTGGTACTTATAAGTCGTTGGCAAGAATTCGTCATGCACCGTTAAGAAAATAATTGATGCATAGGAATCATGTTGTCGCACTGTTCGACTGGCTTCGAGGCCACCTTCGCTATTTCCTAGCAGTGCAATATCTAAAATATACACATTTTCAAAGCTTGGTTGTAATAGATTAGCTTCCAAGGCCTTGCGGGTTTGGTAAGTACTAATTTTACAATCATTTTCACCGAGCTTTTTCATAACGCGCAGACAGGTTTCTTTAATTCGGGCACTTTCATCTGGATGGTCTTCAAGAATCTGGATTTTAAGCATTTTACCCCTCCCAATTTATCCATAATACCAGATTTTCCTCCCTTTTTTATCACTTGTTCCGCATTTCTCAACTAACTGAAAATTAAAACCATTCGCTGAATTATTAGATTATACCAATTGATAAACTTTAGATAATTATAACTTTTTGGGAGGATTAAGATGAAAAAATTAAAATGGTTTGGTTTAGGCCTTTTAGTGATTTTTATTTTTACTGGTGCCTATTTTGCCGGTCGGATGATGAGTCGGCCAACGATTAAATCAGCGGCACAAGTTTCAAAATCAAGTAGTAGTGCTAGTTCAAGCGCTTCTTCGACAAGCCGAGCTTCTCAGTCAACAGAGAAGTTGGCCTACAACACAATTACCCCAATGCAGACGGCAGCCGCAATTGCCTACTATGGGCAAAATAAGGTTCACCAAGGGATCTGGAAACATATCTTTGACAGCGAGCCAGGCGAAGGTGACTTCGATAGTACGTAAGCAGTCCGTGAATTGATGGGTGAAGCTGATCTTCTGCCCTCAGTTCTGATA
>DHKFI23501__coassemble_620_pt1 | contig 30877 bp, 22 predicted proteins | sample DHKFI23501__metabat2_high_PE_018 | metagenome-assembled genome bin DHKFI23501 | reverse complement strand
CCACGGATTAAGAGTCCGTTGCTCTGCCAGCTGAGCTAACTGCCCATGTCTTAACGACGTTTATTATATTATCAAAACCATTTACTAAAAGCAAGGTTTTTTTCGAAAAAATTAGGAAGAAAAATTAGTAATAACGAGCAATGAGGTTGCAAAGTCTTGGCCATTAGCCAAGGAACGTTGAAGTGAGCCAGCCAACTTGTTTGGCGTTTGCAAACCCATACAGATTTGAAGCGATCGGTGCGATTAGGGGAGCAACTGTATTTGACTACTGTTGTGGAGCTGATTTTGAGTCTCTATGGGGTCTCAAAATTCACTTTTGATGCAAGTTCTTTTTCATTCGCAGTGATTTTATAAACTCCAAATCGGCTCCTTAATTGTCAGTTTTGGGAATGTGGTATAATTGACGGCAGATAAATTTGCGGAGCACCAAAAGCAAAAGCGTTAATTGGTAGTCTCTACGGAAACTTTAGTTGCAAACTAAATTATTAAGAACAACATCTTTAAAAATGTGAAGGTGAACTTAGATGGCAAAAAAAGTCTTAGTGGTCGATGATGAAAAACCGATCTCTGATATCATTAAATTCAATCTTGAAAAAGAAGGCTATGAAGTAATTGTTGCTTATGATGGTGAAGAAGCACTTGAAAAAGTTGAAGATGACTCACCAGATCTGATTATTTTAGACCTCATGTTACCAAAAATTGATGGTCTTGAGGTTGCCAAGCGAGTTCGGGTTAAGCACAGTACGCCAATTATCATGGTTACGGCAAAAGATTCAGAATTAGATAAAGTCTTAGGTCTTGAGTTAGGGGCCGATGATTACGTCACGAAGCCATTCTCAAATCGGGAATTAGTAGCCCGGGTAAAGGCTAATTTACGGCGGCAAGAAGCGGTTACGACCGCAACGGATAATCGGACCGCTGATATTAAGGTTGGGGACTTAATTATCCACCCCGATGCATATACGGTTACTAAGCGGGGCGAAAATATTAATTTAACCCGCCGGGAATTTGAATTGTTACATTATCTTGCTCGTCACCTCGGTCAAGTAATTAACCGGGAACATTTACTTCAAACCGTCTGGGGATATGACTATTTTGGTGATGTGCGGACGGTTGATGTTACCGTTCGGCGTTTGCGGGAAAAGATTGAAGATAACCCTAGTCACCCTGAATGGTTAGTAACTCGGCGGGGTGTTGGTTATTACTTGGCCAATCCTAACCAAGAATAGAGGCCCCCATTTGTGAATTCGAAGATTAAATTTTATCAATCAATTCAATTTAAAATCGCCCTAGTATTTGCGTTGATGTTGATGTTAACGCTTGAAGTTGTCGGGGCGGTTTTTGTGCGTCAATTAGAGCGTCAAAATATGACGACCTTTAAGCAACAGGTAGTTTTACCAACCTATGTCAATAATTCCTTAGCTAATCAACTAACTAAGCCGGATACCAAGCGAGCTAATAAGCAAATCAAGTCAATTTTAGGTTCGATTAATAACAATACGATTACTGAAATTCGGGTAATTGATAGTAAAGGGGTAATCCGGGGAACGAGTCTAGCAAATATTCAAGGAAATGTTGGCCAACGGATGACAGATAAGATTGTTAAAAGCACTTTAGTGGCTAATCGTGCCCATACCGAAAATTTGTATGATAGTGACAATCATAACCGTTACTTTATTAATGTCGTTCCCTTGGTTAATCCGAATAATAGTAACGAAGCAATTGGAGTCGTCTACCTACGCGCAAACCTCGAAGGAGTCTACTCAAGTATCAATAATATTTCATTGATTTACTTTGCTTCAGCTTTACTAACGATCATTTTTGGTCTTGGATTAGCGATTTTAATTTCCCGGGAAATTACCCGGCCAATTGAAGAAATGCGAAAGAAAACTTTGCAAATTGCTCGGGGAGATTATTCTGGTCGGCTAAAAGTAGTTGGCAACGATGAACTTGGTCAACTAGCAGGGGCGGTTAATAATCTTTCGGTCCGGATTGAAGAAAGTCAAGAGTCTTCAGAAGCGGAACGGCGGCGGTTGAATAGTGTCCTGTCTCACATGTCAGATGGGGTCTTAGCAACGGACCGCCGAGGAAATTTAGTCACCGTTAATAATATGGCTTTGCAATTACTCGGAATCGAGAAGGAAGAAGATATCTTAAACACTTCAATTCTCGATGTGTTAGGCTTACGCCGAGAATATACAGTTCGTCAATTGGTCGATAGTGAACTTGATCATTTGATTTTGGATAACCAAGATGATCAAAACGCGCCGATTTTGAGTGTTTACTTTTCACCGATCCAACGTGAATCGGGCTTTGTTTCTGGATTAGTTTGTGTTTTGCATGATGTTACGAGTCAACAAAAAGAAGAGCGGGAACAAAAAGAATTCGTTTCGAACGTTTCGCATGAGCTTCGGACGCCGTTGACAAGTGTTAAATCCTATGTTGAAGCCCTTGCTGATGGCGCTTGGCGTGATGAGAAGGTTGCCCCTGAATTTTTGAAAGTGGTTGAAGACGAAACTGAGCGAATGATCCGGATGATTAATGACTTACTTAGCTTATCCCGGATGGATTCAGGGACGGTTAAGCTTAATCTTGAATATGTAAATATCAACGAGCTTTTTAACTACTTACTCGATCGCTTCGATATGATCATAAAAAAAGAAGCTGATGATCCAACTAAGAAGAAGTATACGATTGAACGGCATTTTACGAAGCGTGACTTATGGGTCGAAATTGATACGGATAAATTCACGCAAGTAATCGATAATATCGTAAACAACGCAATTAAGTACTCCCCTGATGGGGGCGTAATTACGGCGCGCTTACTGGAAACTCATAATCATGTAATTTTAAGTATTTCTGATCAAGGGCTAGGGATTCCTCGCAAAGACCTTGGTCATATCTTTGATCGTTTTTTCCGGGTTGATAAGGCCCGTTCTCGGAAACAAGGCGGTACTGGTCTTGGTTTGGCAATTTCGAAAGAAGTTATTAACTTATTAGGCGGCCAAATTTGGGTCGATAGTATTGAAGGACACGGTTCAACCTTCTATATTTCATTACCATACGTACCTTATGATGAGGGAGATGATTGGAGCGATGATCAAACTGCTACGGACTAGGTGGCGGATCTTAACTCTAACGGTCCTAATTATCGTTAGTATTGGGTTGTCGGGGTTGGTTTGGATAATGCCTTTTCGTGGTGATCGGCTTAATGAAGTCCGATCAACGCACAGTACCCCAACTACAGATCAACAAGCAATGTTATATGTTCCGACAACGGTCATTAAAACTGATAATGATCGGGAACAGCAATTATTGTTCGGCCAGCCGCAAAACGTGGCCTTAACGGCCCAAGAAAGTCTTCAGAAGTGGGAATTAAGTCAAGCTCATCAGATTGCTAAGGGAAGCGTTGATGTTTATCGAAATTACCTTCGGCAAAGTAATTCACTCTTGCTATCATATCCAAGTGCGGTAAGCCTTCAAACCTTTAATGATACTTTTAACCAAAAATTATCAGCGAATGGTTTGAAGAAAGTTAACCACATTTTGATTCCGCTAAAGACGACGGGGAAGCTTTATTTGATGAGCGACCAAAACTGGACAGTTTACCGTTATAATATTAGGGCTGAAAAACTGAGTAAATTACGAGCGGCGTTAACTGGTGGTGAGCGGCGGCCAGTCGAGTATCGCCAAATTAATAATCAAGTGGTCCTCACTTATCCACACGCAATTTCTTTGCCAACTTATGCGGCAAAAGTTAACTATCAAAGTGCGATAACCTTTACTCAAGCGCTATTAAATAATAGCCAAAGTGGTAATTTAGAGAGTCGTCAAGATGGCCAACAGGTAATTTACCATAATGGAACCAATAAACGGCTCGTTTATAACCGCACAAATGGTGAATTAAAGTTTGAAAACTATTTGGAAAAGTCCAAGCAGTTTACTTACCAAGAAGCTGATGGTCACTTTTATCGCCGTCTTCAGCAAACGGGATTAGTTCTGGAAGGACTCCGGTTTGATAGTTACCGCTCCAATCAAAGGCAAATGATTTACCGGACTTATGTTGAAGGTTTCCCAATTTATAACGAGCATAACTATGGGGCAATTGTGATGCAGCAAAATCAACAGGGCCTTGAAGAAATGACATTTTCAGATGCTAGCTTAGGGACACCTTTGCCCAAAACCGCCGGCAGTGTTACCTTACCGTCAACCGCCGTCGTCTTCAATGCTTTACGGGCAAATGGTGAGCTAAAGGCGGTTCAAGGGATCCGGATCGGTTACCAATGGAAAACGAACCGAAACGCAACCTCGGTCACCTTAGTTCCAACTTACTACGTTAAGATTGGTAACCAGTGGGAAAATTACCAGGTGTTAATTCATGAAGGAGGAAGGCAATGAATTTTAAACGAATTCAGTTAATTTTCATTGTGGCCTTCGTTATTTTGGATCTTTCTTTATTGATTTCTTATCTATGGGGAGTTCAATTTATTGCAACTGGGAGTAACCAAGATAAGCAAACAGCCATTATAAAGGAAATGCATGGTAACCAGATTAGTTTGCCGCCCCTTAGTAATCAGCAACAAAGTGGCTATTATATGCAAGTTAAAGTTGACCACAACTTACTAACGGCGAGTCAGGGCCTTAAGGGAGGAGCGGTCCGGGATACTAATGATTTAGTGACGATGACTTATGACCAACCCATTAAGATTGGCCGAAAGGCTTTAAAACCGGCTCAAATTGCACCATATCTAACCCGGAAAAAACTACTTCTATTTGGAAATCACTATTTATACCAACCGGAATTATCGACCAAGCGGATGGTTGTTTACACCCAAACCATTCAAGGGCGACCAGTTTTAAATGGGGCGGGTGAATTACGGATCCATCTAAACCATTCGGGGGAGGTTACCGGGTATACTCAAGGACATCTGATCAAGGCGAAGGTATTACGCTCTCGACAATCAACGTTTAGTCAAGAAGCCACGGTAATTTGGCTTTATAAAAATAACCTTATTCCGGACAATACCCGGATTAAGTGGGTAAAGCTTGGTTATACCCGCTTGGCTAGTCAAAGGGATCAAGATGTATACGTTCCGTCCTGGGTAGCCGAACTGAAAAATGAAAGTACCGGAACGAAGCGTTTAGTAAAAGTGAATGCTTTTCGACAAGCAGTAGTCAAGGAATAGAAAGGAAGCACAATGGTGACAGCGGAAAGCGATCAATTGCGGTACAGCATTTTGGCAAGTGGTAGTCGGGGAAATTCAACTTATATTGAGACGCCCGCTCACCGAATTTTGATTGATGCCGGATTAAGTGGGAAACAACTTGAACTACGGATGGCCAAAATTAACCGGAGCCTCAAAGACATCGAAGCAATTTTTGTGACCCACGAACATAGTGACCATATTAGCGGTGTAGGAGTACTAGCTCGGCGCTATGGAATGGCTGTCTACGCTAACCAAGGAACCTGGGCAGCAATGCAAAATAAGATTGGGGAAATTGACCCGGCCCAAAAACACCTCTTAGAACCGGGAAAGGTTAAGGATTTTGGGGACCTCCAAGTTGAAAGCTTTGCGGTTTCCCATGATGCGGCGGAACCCCAATTCTACCAACTCCACCATGATAACCAGGCCTTTTGCATTTTGACTGATACCGGTTATGTTTCTGACCGAGTCGCTGGCGTAATTAAAAATGCGGATGGTTATGTAATGGAATGTAACCATGACCCTGAAATGCTGCTTGCTGGACAACGCTACTCTTGGCCACTCAAGCAACGGATTTTAGGAACGGAAGGCCATCTCTCAAATGAAGATGGAGCGAATGCTTTAATGAGTGTAATTGGTAACCGGACGAAGACGGTTTACCTTGGTCACCGGAGTCATGAAAACAACACAAAATCATTAGCTCATTTGACGGTGGCGTCAATCCTAACGGCCCAAGACTTCGGGGTGGATCATGACTTCGCTCTTAAAGATACGGAACAAGATGAAGCCACTCCTCTCTTAAGCCTTTAATAAGATTTTCTCCATTGTAATCATCAGCTTAATAAAGTTGTAAAATAGGAAAAAAGCGAGGAGGAAATTACAGTTGAAATTCGATAAGTTTTGGCTAAAGATTGCTGGAGTTGGTTTGGCAGCTGGTTTAATCGGAGGTGGTGTTTCTCTTGGAGTTGCCCATACTTGGGAAAATTGGCAAACAAGTTTAAACACCAAGGTTCCCAGCGGTTCCAATAAGAGTGGGGGAGCCACTTTAAAAAAGAATGCAGCTACGGCAAGTACACAAACAACGCAAGCTTATGCTAAAGTTCAAAACGCAGTGGTTTCTATCATTACCTACGAATCAACGAACAACAGTAATTCTTTTGACCTCTTTAACCAGGGTAGTCAATCAACCACTACCAATAGTCTTACTAAGGCGAGTGAAGGTTCTGGGGTAATCTACAAAAAGAGTGGGAACGTTTCCTATGTTGTGACTAATAACCATGTTGTCTCTGGTGCTAAGAAGATTAAGGTCTTGTTGAGTAACGGTAAGACAGTTGATGCTGACTTAGTTGGGAAGGACGCAACGACTGATTTAGCCGTCTTAAAGATTAACGCTGCTAATGTTTCAACGGTAGCTAGTTTTGGCGATTCAAGCCAAGTTAAGGCCGGGCAAGATGTTTTAGCGGTTGGGTCACCGATGGGAACCAAGTACGCTAATTCCGTTACGAAAGGGATTATCTCAGCCCCAAAGCGAACGGTTAAGGCCTCTAGTGATGCGGTCGCAACAACCGTTATCCAAACTGATGCGGCTATTAATTCGGGGAACTCTGGTGGACCTTTAGTTAATATGGCAGGGCAAGTCATTGGGATTAACTCAATGAAACTTTCGTCGGATGGCTCCGGAACGAGTGTTGAAGGGATTGGTTTCTCGATTCCAAGTAATGAAGTCGTAAACGTGATTAATCAGTTAGTTAAGAATGGTAAAATCTCGCGGCCATCGTTAGGAATTAGCGCAGTTAGTTTAAGTCGAGTCGAACCAAGTCAATTACAGTCAGTGTTAAAGCTACCAACCAGTATTACCAAGGGTGTGGTAGTGATGAAAACTGAAAGTGACGGGTTAGCCGCCAAAGCAGGCTTAAAACAATACGATGTCATTACGGCAATTAACGGCCAAAAAGTAAATAACATTGGTGAATTAAAAACCCAACTATATAAATTAAAGAGTGGGGACTCCCTTAAGATTGCTTATTATCGGAATGGCCAACTAAAGACAGTGACGACAAAAGTTGAATAAAGTGAACATATTACGCATGGAAACGAATTGAAGCGATCTTCCATGCGTTTTTTGATTTTGCAGATCAAAGATGGTATTTTTGTGAATGTGGAAAAATTATCCCCAGACTTATCCACAAGCTAAAAAAGCTGAGAATTCAATGAAATGCTTGTGTAAAAAGTTATCCACAGGGCTGTGGAGGGGTTGTTGAAAAGTGGAAATTAAATTATCGAATTACACTAAAACGTTGATGTAAACTGTTTTACAATCAAAATAACCGAACGATTGTTGGTGTGGATAACTGTGGATAAGTCGGAAGTGGATTCACAAACTTAAATTGAAAAATCATCGTTATGAAGGAGTTTTCCCACTAAAGTTGTGGAAAAACTGTGGATAACCTGTTGAAAAGGAGAAAGTTATGAACATTAAGATTATTGGTGTGGGGAAAATTAAAGAAAAATTCTATCGGGCTGCAATTGCAGAATACGGAAAACGCCTCTCGCGTTACTGCAAATTTGAAGTTGTCGAAGTACCGGATGAAAAGGCGCCCGAAAACTTAAGTGAGGCCCAAATGGCGGAAGTAATGGCAAAAGAAGGGGAACGGATCCTCGCTAAGATTAAGGACCGGGAATATGTCTATGCCTTAGCGATCAAGGGGAAGGAACGGACCTCAGAGGATTTTGCGGCTGAAATTGATAAACTAGCAACTTACGGAAAAAGTGACATTACTTTTGTGATTGGCGGTTCGCTTGGCCTAACTCCAGCAGTTTTAAAGCGGGCGGATCAACAAATCTCTTTTGGCCGTTTTACCTTACCCCACCAACTGATGCGGGTGGTTTTGAGTGAACAGGTTTATCGGGCCTTTACGATTATTAATGGGTTGCCATACCACAAATGAGATAAGCAACAGATTGCTTTGAGTAAGCTAGTACTCAACACTAAAGCTAAAATAGTTTAAGATAACAAATTATTAACTAATTGATGATCTAATAGGATAAAACTAATAAAAGTCCCTTGAAATTTCGTGAAGAATATCATAGAATAAAATGTGTAAGCGATTGCAATCGAAAGTTTGGAGGATTAAAAATGGATCGTCAATTTGATTTCTTAATGCCAAGTGTTAACTTCTTTGGTCCTGGGGTGATTGCCAAGATCGGTGACCGGGCAAAGATGCTCAACATGAAGAAGGTTTTAGTGGTAACTGAAAAGGGCTTGCGGAAGATTCCAAATGGCCCAGTTGAACAAACTTTAAATTCTCTTGAAAAAGCGGGCGTTGATTATACGGTCTTTGATGGAGTCGAACCTAACCCAAAGATCCGGAATATCAAGGCTGGGAAGAAGCAATACTTAGATGAAAACTGTGATTCCATTATTACGGTTGGTGGGGGTTCCTCACACGACTGTGGGAAGGGAATTGGAATTATCCTAACCAATGGTGATGACATTACTAAGTTAGCCGGGATTGAAACCCTTGAAAAGCCATTGCCACCCTTGATGGCGGTTAACACGACGGCCGGGACGGGTTCTGAATTGACCCGGCATGCCGTAATTAGTAACGAAGAAACCCACTTGAAGTTCGTCGTGGTTTCTTGGCGAAACATTCCATTGGTATCCTTTAACGACCCAATGCTGATGCTGGGAATTCCACAATCCATTACGGCAGCAACTGGGATGGATGCCTTTGTTCAAGCAATCGAGCCATACGTTTCTGTTGACCACAACCCAATTACGGACAGTCAATGTAAGGAAGCCATTCAATTAATCCAAGACGCTTTACCAAAGGCGGTTGCTAACGGTCAAAACGTTGAAGCCCGGACGAAGATGGTAGAAGCTGAAATGCTTGCCGGGATGGCCTTCAACAATGCCAACTTAGGTTATGTTCATGCCATGGCTCACCAATTGGGTGGTCAATACGATGCTCCCCACGGTGTTTGCTGTGCATTACTGTTGACGACGGTCGAAGAATACAACATGATCGCTTGCCCAGACCGGTTTGCGGAATTAGCTGAGATTATGGGCTACGATACGACCGGCATGACTACATTCGAAGCCGCTCACAAGGCGATTGAAGGCATGCGGGAAATGTGCAAGGCCGTTGGAATTCCAGCTTCCATCAAGGAAATTGGAGCTAAGCCAGAAGACTTTGAACTAATGGCTGAAAATGCTTTGAAGGACGGCAACGCCTTCTCTAACCCACGGAAGGGAACGAAGGAAGAAGTTATCGCCCTTTACCAAAAAGCTTACGACGGGATTTACTAAAAAATTAAGTTGCCCACAGCGAAAACAGACCAAGTTAACCAATGGAGGTTAGCTTGGTCCGTTTTCAGTTCCATATAATTATTATCAATGAAGTGAAAATTGCCAAAGTAGCAAATTCTGAATGGTGATACCATCTTGTTGGATTGTTTCAGCGGGATCATTTTTAGTAATGATCGTGAGGGCCTTAGTTTGATCAAATTACCAATTTCTCGTTCTTTAGCATTGCCTTGGATTGTTCAAGCATCATTAAGCTCGTTGAGATTTCAGAATTCATCAAGATACTCCTTTTGTATATAAGACCGAATCAACCTATTTCGCACCTCCGAATATTACACAGAAACGACGGTCGAGGCAGTAGGCCTTGCCCGCCCTCCTTTGACTAGTTTAAGCTACTTAATTTCATTCTTCGCTGGTTGACCATTTAAGATTGCCATCACGTCATCTAAGGCAATGTCGACCATATTTTGGACGGCAATGTTGGTAAAGAAGGCGATATGAGGGGTTAAAATCACGTTTGGTAAATCAACGAGTTCCTTAATTTGTGGGGCGTCCTTAAGTTGATCAGCTCGGTGATCTTGAGCAAAGACAGGAGCTTCACCTTCAACGGTATCCAGGGCGGCTACGGCAATTTCACCGCTCTTTAGGGCAGCAATTAAATCAGTAGTGTTAACCACTGGGCCCCGGCTAGCGTTAACTAAACCAGCGGTTGGTTGCATTAAGGCGAAGTCTTGCTTAGTCAATAAACCTTCGGAAGTTGGATTTAAGTCAACATGAAGGGATACAACATCAGCTCGCTTTAAGAGGTCTTCTTTAGTGGTGTATTCAACGATATCTTTTAAGTCTTCTCGCGGTTTAATATCGTAACCTAGCACTGTGGCATTTAAGGCGTGAAGGAGCTTGGCCAGCGTGCCCCCAATCCGGCCGACCCCAATAATCCCAATTGTGGCGGAGTGGATTTCCTTTGCCTGTAAGCCACCCCAACGGAAATCGGCTTTGGCAACTCGGTGGTCAACAACCAGGGTGTGCCGAAGGAGCCGGAAGATTTGCATTAAGGCGAATTCAGCAACACTCCGTGGGGAGTAAGCTGGCACGTTCGTAACTACGAGACCGTTCTGGTGAGCTAATTCAAGATTAATGGTATCGTAACCCGCTGTTCGGGTAGTGAGTTGTTTAATCCCATGTGCCTTTAAGACGGGGTAAACATTATCAGTAACCTTTCCCCGTTGTTGGATTACGACTCCATCGACGCCATCAAGTCGATCGAGAGCATCTTGAATTAACTTCGGTGAAGTTACAATTTCAATTTGGTGTTTGCTAGCGTAAGCCTTAATCGCAGCTTCTTCGTCATCCCGGACACTGGTCATTAAAATTTTCGTCATTATTTACCTCCTAGTGATTTAAGAAGTTAGCAATTCGTTGAACTGCTAATTGTAAGTTTTCCATACTCGTTGCGTAAGAAAGCCGGAGGTAACCTTCACCACCGGCCCCGAAGAAACTCCCGGGGATCGTAGCAACTTGTCCTTCCTTTGCTAAACGGGTTGCGAAGTTAACATCGTCCGTTCCTTGACTAACCGGGAGCTTAACAAAGAGGTAGAAGGCTCCGGTTGGGGTAGCAACCGTGAAGCCTAACCTCATTAATTCACTGACCAGGTAATCGCGCCGTTCTTGGTAAGCGGCCTTCATTTCAAGGGTTGCTTGCCGGCCAGCTTCACTGCCAAAGATCGGCACGGCAGCTGCCATTGCGGGGTCAGATGGGGAAGTAATCATAATTGAATGGGCAACCCCAATCCGTTGCATTAAGCCGGCTGGTCCAGCGATGAAGCCAATCCGGTAACCGGTCATTGCGCCGGCCTTGGAAGCCCCGTTTAAAATTACGGTTTGGCCAGGTAAGAACTTAGCGATTGAAACGTGGTGGCCAGTGTAGACTAATTCAGAGTAAATTTCATCGGAAATTACAACCAGGTTAGTTTGGACTAAAACGTCTGCCAAAGCCTTTAATTCATCACTAGAGTAGGTAACTCCAGTTGGGTTTGATGGGTAGTTTAAGACGATTGCCTTAGCGGCTGGGTGAGCGTTAATGGCGGCCTTTAATTGGTCCGGGGAAAGGACAAAGCCAGGTGCACTAGTTGGCACCGTAATGGCTTTGCCCCCAAGCATTTCAACCATCGTTGCGTAAAGTGGGAAGGTTGGCGTTGGAATTAAAACTTCATCGCCGGGATTGATTAAGGTGAATAAGGAAGCAAAGATAGCTTCGGTTGCTCCAATTGTAACAGCAATTTCAGTTTCTGGGTCGTAGGTTAAGTCATAACGGTCGACCATGAAATGACTAATCGCTTGTCGGAGGGCAACCGAACCGGCTCCGGGAGCGTAGTGAGAGTCATTATTGTTAATGGCATCGATCGCTGCTTGCTTAGCAACATTAGGAACGTTAAAGTCGGGTTCCCCAACCGTTAATTTAACGATATCGGGAACTGAACTAATTTCTTTATCAAAGACCAAGATATTAGCTGGTTTAACTTTGGCAAGATTCGTATTTATGTTAGCAGTTAAATTAGGTTTCATTTCTGGCATTATAAGTTCCTCCTTGAATCGAAAACGGGTTCGTTAAGCATATTATTTAGCAATTAACCAAGAAATAAAAGTAATGACCCTTTTGGCAAAGAAAAAATCCCGGATTACTTTCGTAAATCCGGGATTTTTTCTTAGGTTGAAATTAGCCATTTCGGTAAGGCTTCCCGGAAAATTTTCTTTATCCTAGAAGCCATTGCAAAAGTGCCACCGGTTTCTAGGGCTTCGTAAAGCTAAACCAGTAGGCATAAAAAGCGCGATTGATTTTTAAAGAACATTGAGAAATCATTTTGCAGCACCTCATGCTAATTAATTGTTAATAATTCTAATCTTATTTTAAGAAAAGTCAAGATAGAACTCTAAAATCCGATTAATAAGGTTTGCTGGATCGTTAATTTTTCAATTTGGTCAAAAAAAGTCAAAAAATAGTAGTTCACGCTTGTGTTATACCACAAAAGTGTTATACTAAGAATCGTAAAGGAAGTGAGCGAGATGCGGATCGACATCAAAGCTTACTTGGACGCCAATCATTTGACGATTTACCAAGTAGCAAAACGTTCCGGCTACGGCTACACCACTTTACACAAGTCGTTCAATAAACAGCAAAGTATGGCAACTTCACTGAACTTACGTGACTTGGATGCTTTGTCGCAGGCCAGACACGAGGCAATGTGGGAAGTCTTACGGGAGCTAGAAGAAAATTATTTAAGGGACGATGATGAGTAGAATTTGTGTAGTTGTTGAGGTCAAAAGGGCATTGCCTTTAGGCCTCTTCTTCGTCTAACAGAAAATTTTTGCGGGTGAAGTATGCCCAAAATTAATTATGAATTTAAAAAATGAAAGGAGTTTTTACTATGGCACAAATTCCAGTAGATCCATTTAACAGCATGGATGATATTTTTAATCAGTTAATGGGAAACATGAACGGCCTAAGCTCCGAAAATCGCCGGTACTTAATTAACGGCCGGGAAGTAACTCCTGAAGAGTATGCCCAATTCCGGCAAACGGGACATTTGCCAGAAGTTAACGATGAACTTAAAAATCGGCAACCTAACGGCAAGCAGACTCAAGGTATGTTAGCAAAGTTAGGCCGGAACTTAACCGCTGAAGCCAAAGCCGGCAAGCTTGATCCGGTAATTGGAAGGAACAAAGAAATTCAAGAAACTGCTGAAATCTTAAGCCGGCGGACTAAGAACAACCCAGTCTTGGTTGGTGACGCTGGGGTTGGGAAGACGGCAGTCGTTGAAGGTTTAGCCCAAGCAATTGTTCATGGTAACGTTCCAAATGCCATCAAGAACAAGCAAATTATTTCCATTGATATTTCCAGTCTTGAAGCTGGAACCCAATACCGGGGTAGCTTTGAAGAGAACATTCAAAAGCTAGTTGACGAAGTTAAGAAGGCTGGGAATGTAATTCTCTTCTTTGACGAAATTCACCAAATTATCGGAGCTGGGAATGCTGGAGACGCCTCTGGTTCCAAAGGAATGTCTGATATCTTAAAACCAGCTCTTTCGCGGGGGGAAATTACAGTAATTGGGGCTACCACTCAAGATGAATTCCGGAACACCATTATGAAGGATGCGGCCCTTTCCCGGCGGTTTAACGAAGTAGTGGTAAACGCCCCAAGTAGGGACGATACCTTCAAGATCTTGCAAGGTCTTCGAAAGTTATATGAAAAACACCACAACGTTGTATTGCCGGATGATGTCTTGAAGGCGGCGGTTGATTACTCCGTTCAATACATTCCACAACGTTCTTTGCCGGACAAGGCCATTGATTTAATCGACGTGACAGCTGCTCACTTAGCTGCCCAACATCCAGCGACGGACGCTAAATCAATTGAAGCTGAGATTAAGGCGACCGAAGCTGATCAAGCTGAAGCGGTGAAGAAGGAAGACTTCAAGACTGCCCAAGCAGACAAGGAAAAGGTTGCCAAGTTAAAGCAACAATTAGCTGACCACTCTTCAGCTGATCAAGTAACGGCAACGCCAAATGATGTTGCCCAAGCTGTTGAACGGTTAACGGGAATTCCGGTTGCCAAGATGGGAGCCTCCGACATCGAACGTTTGAAGGGCTTAAGCAAGCGACTTGAAGGAAAAGTGATCGGCCAAGATAAAGCTGTTGAAGCCGTTGCCCGGGCAATTCGGCGGAACCGGGCTGGCTTTGATGAAGGTAACCGGCCAATTGGGAGCTTCCTCTTCGTTGGTCCAACCGGGGTTGGTAAAACGGAATTAGCTAAGCAATTAGCCTTAGATATGTTTGGTTCTAAGGATGATATTATCCGGCTTGATATGTCCGAATATTCTGATCGGACAGCTGTTTCTAAGTTAATCGGGACCACCGCTGGGTACGTTGGCTACGATGACAACGGCAATACTTTGACAGAAAAGGTTCGGCGGAACCCATACTCCATTATCTTGCTTGATGAAATCGAAAAGGCTGATCCCCAAGTTATTACCTTGTTACTTCAAGTTCTTGATGATGGTCGTTTAACGGATGGTCAAGGAAACGTGGTTAACTTTAAGAATACTATTATCATCGCTACTTCAAATGCTGGTTACTCAAGTGACGCTATCAAGAGCGATGGAAATGAAACCTTAGTAAAGAAGTTAACGCCATACTTCCGGCCTGAATTCTTAAACCGGTTCAACGCAATTGTTGAATTTAAGGCTTTAACGAAGGATGACTTAAAGCAAATTGTTGACTTGATGATTGCTGGGGTTAACGAAACCTTAGCCAAGAAGCAAATGGACGTTACGGTGACTGACGAAGCTAAGGACTACTTAATTGACCAAGGTTATGATAAAGCGATGGGTGCTCGGCCACTTCGGCGGGTCGTGGAACAACAAATTCGGGACAAGGTTACTGACTTCTACCTTGACCACCTGGATATTAAGCATTTGAAGGCGGAAATGAAAGATGGCAATTTGGTAATCGTACCTGCCTAGGCTATTAAAGTGGTTGAGTAAAAGAGGCTGTGAAGAAACTCGTGTTTCTTCACAGCCTTTCTCGTGCCTCCAAATGTTACACAGGAACTATGGTCGAAACCCACGGCCTTAGAGCATAAGTTCGAACGAAAGAACGACGCTTGCGAAGCAATCATCGTCCTCCTTATCTTTTTTAAGCCGCCGAGAAGATTTTCTTTCGACCTCTTTGTTTCACATGGAACAAACTTAAATTTGACTATTTAAATCAATCATTTCCAATAGGCTTTGGGCGATCATGGAATCTTCATTCCCGGCTTTGAGGTCAGCTTGTTGTAGGGGTTGTTCAATATTATCCGTGATTAAGATTCCAAAGGTAATTGGAATCCTAGCAGCTAAGTTGAGTTGTATTACGGCACCTGTAACTTGATTAATGATCATGACGTAGTGGTCAGTTTCGCCTTTAATCCATAATTCCGTCGTATTGGTAACCAAAAAAACGTAAGCAAAAGGCTTGGTTAACCTCGTATTTCTTCTTCCATCTAAACTGTCACTATCGGTACCCTCAAAGGGATTCAACCGCATTACTGCGGGCCGCGGACTGAAACCGCCGGTCGGGAATTTCACCCTGTCCCGAAGAACTAATTATTCAACTAACTAAAGGTTGGTTGTTTTCAAAAGCGTTGTTAATAAGTCGAACAAATAATATCAACAAATGTTACTTGAATGTTTTTGTTTCACGTGGAACTTAGCGGCGAGAATTAAAGTGCCAAGCTAGAGCAACGATTAATCCTAAAATGCAAACGGCAAGTAAGGGATTAGTGTTAAAGAGATGATGAGAAAGCCAAATTTGACCAATTCCGGAGAATGACGCAAACATTTAATTAGATACCTTCTTTCACTTGTTTTTGTTAATAATTATACTGAATTTAGTTGGTTAAGCGAGTGATTTGGATTACACTAAGAATAGTTTTGATGTTGAGGGGGATACCATGCTAATTACGTGGCATATTGTGAAATTAATTTTATGGTTAATTGTGCTATTTAACGCAATTGCCGCCTTAATTACGGTTTTTCGGGAAAAACGGGATATTGCGGCAACTTGGGCCTGGTTGCTTGTATTAACCTTATTGCCCGTAATTGGCTTTATTATTTACTCGTTTCTGGGACGGAAATTACCTCAACGGCAGTTGGAACGAATTCAAACGGAAACCCAACTTGAACTTTCGGAAGCATTCAATCGCCAACGGGAACAATTTTTATTAACCCCACAACCGGAGGAACCAACTTTACGAACTTATTTACGGACAATCATGCTTTTTCAAAGCATTGATAGTGCCTTTTTAAGTCAGCATAATACGGTTGAATTGTTTAATAATGGTGATCAACTCTTTGAAAAGCTTCTAGCAGATATTGAAGCGGCTAAAAAGAGTATTCATATTGAGTTTTACACTATTTATAATGATCAAATAGGAAATCAATTGCGGACGATTCTGGAACAAAAGGCGGCCGCGGGCGTTGAAGTCCGAGTTCTATATGATTCTTGGGGTTCGATGGGGGTCAAACCAAGTTTTTATGATGGATTGCGCAAAAATGGAGGCTATGCAGGGCCGTTCTTGTTAACCCGGAGTAATCTCTTTGACTTTCGGCTTAACTACCGGGATCACCGGAAAATTGTCGTGATTGATGGAGAAACAGGATATGTAGGTGGCTTTAACGTCGGTGATCAATATCTTGGCCGCTTACCAAAGTTTGGTCCATGGCGGGATACCCACCTCCGGATTCAAGGTGGGGGTGTATACAGCCTCCAACAACGGTTTATTCGGGACTGGAATGCCTCAACTAAAGAACAGGCTCATCGGATTGATCACTACCGGGCTTATTTTCCGAAGGTTAAGAATACTTACGGATCGACCGCTCTCCAGATTGTTTCCAGTGGCCCTGATTCCCCCCTCGAGGAAATTAAATTGGGTTACTTACGCTTAATTAATGCGGCGCAAGATCACATTTGGATTCAGACCCCTTACTTAATTCCTGATGATAGTGTTCTAGATGCCTTAAAAGTGGCGGCCCACTCCGGAGTAGACGTCCGCATTATGGTGCCATCGATGCCGGATCACGCCTTTGTTTACCGGGCAACGCAGTATTATGCTCGAAACTTAGCTGAGGATGGAGTAACGATCTATTTCTATCAACGCGGCTTTTTACACGCTAAAACGATGGTGGTTGATGGTGAGATGGCTTCAGTGGGTTCCGCCAATATGGACTTCCGGAGCTTCAAATTAAACTTTGAAATTAACTGTTTTATGTATGATGCCGATATTACTCGGCGTTTGGAAGAATTATTCGTTGAAGATATTCGCAATAGTCGGGTAATGACGCCAGAACGATTTGCGGCCCAACCGCTTTGGCTTCGTTTTAAACAAACCTTTTCGAGGCTGCTATCACCAATATTATAGAATAAAAAAACGACTAGCGTGACGAAATGCTAGTCGTTTTTTTTACCAGACAGAAACGAAAGGAAGGCGAGTAAACGGTATTAATAACCAGATATAGAGAGATTTGAGGAAACCTTCCTCCCGTGAGTACTCAGATTATGTTCACTAAGTAACAAACCAATTAAATCATAGATCTGCCATCTTTGCAAGAAAATGTTGGGAAAAGGTCTTTGGAAATGTTTGAAATGATAATTCATTTCACAAAGTTTTGATGTGATAAAATGAGATTATTTAATGCTGAAGGTGGGAAGGTGAGGTAAATGGTAAAATCGAGTTTAAACTTTATATTAGGGACTGCAACGGTTGATCATCAAGCAGCAATGGTTGATCAATTAGCAACTCAATTAACCGAAAATTCCCAGGATCGGTTTTTCTATCTAGTACCAAATCATATTAAATTTTCAACGGAAATTGACGTTTTAAGCCAATTAAAGGCTAAGCAGACTGGACCAATTTATGCTCAAAGTCAGGTTCAAGTTCTGTCGTTTAGTCGGCTAGCTTGGTTTTTATTGCGGGATCAGCCCGAATTTAATGCTCCGCGAATTTCACCAACGGGCCTAACGATGTTAACAGCTGCTGTTCTCCGTGAAATGCCAGTAGCAGACTTAAAATTGTTTGCCAAAGAAGCTCACCAGCCAGGCTTTATCCAAGATTTGACCAAGCAATTAGTAGAACTACGGAATGCCAACATCGCTCCGGAAGACTATGAGGAAATTAAAGCTAAGAGTACCGCTTGGGCCAAGAGTCATCATCTAGTTGATGCCGCCTACGATGATAAACTTGATGTTTTATTTAAAGTCTATGCTAAATTTATGGCGGCCTTGGGGAGTCAACTAGAAACCCCAGCAATTTATGACTTACTGATTGAAAAGTTAAACCAGGGTGATTTTAAGGATTGTCACTTCTATCTCGATCGTTATAATGCTCAATTTTCAGCTAAGGAAGAGCAAATCGTTGAAGCAATGATAAAAAATGGGGCTACGACAACGGTTAGTCTGGTTTTAGATCGTCCTTACCAAGGTTCAACTTTACCAGATGAACACGATTTGTTTTATCAGCCAGGTTTGATCTACCACCGGCTGGCTAATTTTGCCTTAAACACGTCAGGAGTTGAATTAAAACCCGTAACCTATGCCCAAACTTCGCGGGTGGCGCCGGCCTTTAAAGATCTTGAACACTGGTTAGCAGCTAATAGTCAGTTTGTAACGCCTCGAGAAGCTAAAACTGCTGGCGAAAATATTCACTTTAATACGGTTCCAACGCGCTTGGCAGAGTTGGATTTTGTGGCGGCCCAAATTCGCCAATTAGTAACACATCAAGGCTACCGTTACCGGGATTTTCTGATTCTTACCCGGCGATTAGATGCTTATGAAACGATGCTCGAACCGACTTTTGCGGCCCACCAAGTCCCCTTCTTTAACGATAATGATCGGACAATGAAGAACCACCCTTTGGTAACCTTAGTGATGGGGCTTTTCCAACTGCTTTGGGGACAATTCCAATTAGCTGACTTAATGCAAATCCTCAAAACTGGGTTGTTAATTCCTAAGGAACAGGTTGATGGTCAGCCCTTAACAGCTTTTCAATTTCGGCAGGACCTCTACTTAACGGAAAACTGGGCCCTAAAATATGGTAAAACGGGCTATGCTTGGCTCGGTAATAAGGATTTCCAATATACACCAGGATATCAAGCTAGCGGAGAGAATAGCTTCCGTGACCAACAAGAAGCCAAGAAAAGTACCCAATTAAATCGGGTCCGCCGCTACGTTAAACGGCAAATTGTTCCCTTCATTGAAGCCATACGTCAAGCGAAGAACGGTCGGGAAGCCGCAAAGCTCTTGTTTGAATTTTTTGTTCAACAAGGTGTCCCTGATCAATTGGCAAAATGGCAAAGGGCAGCTACTAATGCCGGTAATTTGACCCTCTCTCAAGAACCGGAACAGGTTTGGAATTCGTTCTGCCAGCTTCTCGATGAATATGTCTTAACAATGGGTGACCAAGCTAACTTCAGTTTGACGGCTTTTCGGGACCTGTTGTTAGTCGGCTTCCAAACGGCAACGTATTCCCAAATTCCGTCAACTTTGGATCAAGTCTTGGTATCGGAAAGTGGAATTACCCAAACTGAGCACCGGAAAGTTGTCTTTATTATTGGCGCAACCGACGATGTCATGCCCACAATGCAAGTTGAAACGGGTCTCTTAACGGAAGATGATCAGCGGCGGCTTGCTAGTGGGTTGAAGGATTATCAATACCTTCCAGTGTCAGGAATGGAAAAAGTCACCAATGAGCCGTTTGTTAATTATTTAGCGATGATGACTGGGATGGAACAATTATACTTAGTTGCACCACTCCAGAGTAGTGAAGACCAGCCAGCAGGGCTTTCTCCGTATCTGACCGGTTTGAGTACCTATTTTAACCGCCCAATTGTCAATCTTCCAGGAACTCCTCAACCACTAGCTAATTTTACGGAAATTAAACCGTTTATTTCGGCTATTCCGGCAACTCGCTCAAGCTTTATCCGGGCCCGGCGGGTTGCTCAAGACAATGGACAAAATTTAAGCGCTAACGAGACGTGGAAAGTGGTTGCGCGGATTATTAATGGACAGAAAACTGGCCGCCATGTTGATTTAAATAAGTATCAGTATCACAATGATCCACAACCATTAACGCCAGCATTAGCGGAACAATTGTATGGGAAGTTAGACCGGGAAACGATCATTGAACGGACGGAAATGGAAAAGGCTGGTCAACCATTACCACCCCTTGGTGATGCCAAACGGCACTCAACGCTAAAAGCCTCAGTTTCCCAACTGCAGACCTACTACCAAAATCCGTATGAATACTTCTTGAAATACGGGCTAGATTTGAAACGACGGGAAGAATTTGAAATCACCCCCGCTGATTCCGGAACCTTCTACCATAATGTAATGGAGGCCTTTGTTCATTCAACCGGGACTAAATTAGCGACGCTAACGCCGGCTGAATTAGTGACTTACACTAACCAGGCCCTAACTCAAGCGGCTCAGGCACAAGCCTTGCTAACGGAATTGGGGGATGGGCAGTTACGGTTCGCATACCAGTTTGATCATTTGAAACAACTAGCCGAAGCGATGACCCGGGTTCTTTATCTTCAAGCCAAGGTAAGCCATGCCCAACCAAAGTACACGGAAAAGAGCTTTGGAAGTGGAGCCAACGCTATTTTCCGGCCAATTACGCACATTTTAGCTGATCAGCGCCATCAAGTTGAAATTCGGGGCCGGATTGACCGCTTAGATCAAGTTCAAACGGCCGATCAGCTTTACCAAATGGTGATTGATTATAAATCAAGTGACCGAAAATTCGACCTAGTGCGGGCAACAACTGGTTTAGATTTGCAATTATTAACGTATTTGGCAGCGGTTAAGCAGGATCTTAAGCATGGTCAAATCGGCGGAGCCTTCTACCTTCATTTAGCTAATCGGATTTTGAAACCCGAAGACTTTAAAAAGTCACTAACCGAAATCCAGTTGGACAACCACTTATACAACGGGTTAGTTCTTGGTGATGTTGAACTATTGAAGCAACTTGACCAAGGGTTAGACCAAGAAAAAAAGGGGAAGCTTTTAAATGCTCGGTACATTAAAAAGTCGACAAGCTACAAGGCTAATTCGGGCTCTTCGATCTTGACACCGACAGAACTGGACTGGTTATTAACCAAGAATGCGGAGTTAATTAGGCAAGCTGCTACCGAAATTTTTGCCGGAGAGACGGCCTTAGCTCCTTACCGGCTTGGTAGTCAAAACGGCCTAGAGAATAGCGATTACTTACCGATTTTTGCCTTTGACAATGTACTGGACCAAGATAAATTTAAAGACATTACCCTAACGGAAAAGGATGTCTTAAGTCAAATGCATGCGGATCAAAAATCAGCGACGGAAAATGATAAGGAAGGATAGATTATGGCAGGCTTTAATCCGACTCCAAAACAAAAACAGGTTATTACTGACCAGGGAAAAGATATTTTAGTCTCAGCCTCAGCAGGATCAGGCAAAACCGCGGTTCTGGTTAGGCGGGTAATCCAGCTGTTGAAAACGCATCCTGACCTAAATATCGATCAATTCTTATTGGTTACCTTTACTAAGGAAGCCGCAAAAAATATGCGGGACCGGATTCGTAGTGGTCTACTAGCCGAAAATAATGCAACTTTAAAGAAACAGTTAAGCCGGCTTCCCCTAGCGAATATTAGTACGATCCACGCTTTTTGTGAGCAAGTCATTAAGCAGTATTACTATGTTATTGGCTTGGATCCCAAGTACCGCTTGCTTACTGATGATACGGAAGAAAACCTCCTCCGGGACCAAGTTTGGAATGATTTACAAGAGGAATACCTAGCTAAGGACGACCAATTTAAGCGACTCAAAGAAGCTTTTCAGGATCCAAAGAGTAATGTTGGGGAAGGCTTGGCTGATGTCGTAATTCGCTTAGACGGGATTGCGAACGCTCAGGCACACCCCAATGGTTGGCTGAAGCAACTAATGGCGGCCTATCAGATTGAGCCGGACGGTTTAATGGCAAGTCCGTTTTTCCAAGACCATGTCTTAAAAGTAGTCTTTGATGAATTAGACCAACTCCGCCATGGGTTAGCCGATTTGATCGATGCCATTCCAGATGACCCAGGCTTTGAAAAAGCATTAACTGCTGTCCAAGCTGATAGTGACCAGGTAGAGACAATTGCTGATCAACTAGAACAGGGGAATTGGGATGCAGCGGTAGAACAAGTCCAAGAGCCAAAGTTTAAAACCTGGGGAACCAAGGGATTAGACGAAGCTGATAAAGCCTTGGCCGACAATTTAAAAGCTCAGCGGGATGCCTTAAAAGAGCAATTTAAGGCATCCTTGCCCAAGTATTTGTTGGCGAGTGAAGCGGTGATGGAAAAAAGAATCCAAATCGCCGCAATCTATTTAAGGCAGTTAATTACGATCACCCAAGAATTCCGACAACGGTATCAAGGGGTTAAACAAGCTCAGCACCTCCTTGACTTTCCTGACTTGGAACACTATGCTTACCAGATTTTAACGACTGATTCAAACGAAGGTCGGCAAGCCCAAGCTCAGCTCCGCCATCATTATCGGGAAATTATGGTCGATGAATATCAAGATACGAACGGTATCCAAGATGAACTAGTTAAGCAACTTCATGATCCAGAATTCAACCACCTTTTCATGGTGGGGGATGTTAAGCAATCGATTTATCGCTTTCGGCAAGCTGATCCAACTTTATTTTTAGATCGTTATCGAGAATATTCTGGTTCCGCCCCTGAGAACGAGGCGATTGTACTTGCTGAAAACTTCCGGTCAATGGAAAGCGTGACGAGCTTTGTTAACTTGGTCTTTACTCAATTAATGGATGAGGACCTTGGTGAAATGGCCTATGATGACGATGCCCAATTAAAGTATGCGGCTAAACGGTATGAGGCCGCCGCTAATCCTCGTCCAGCCACGGAAATGTTACTTTATAACGCTGCGGAAAAAGATGAGGTTCCGGATCCGGAGATTGAACACTACGTGGAACGGCAGGTTAACGATGCTAATGCCGGGGAAGTTTGGCTAATCGGAATGCGGATTCGCCAAATGCTTGACCGCAAAGAATTGATTTATGATCAAAAGACGGATCAAATGCGGCCAATTCAACCGCAAGACATTGCAATCTTAGCCCGGACGAAAACGTTGAACAACCAAATTGTTGAACAATTCGCTCGGTTGGAAATCCCGGTTGTGGTTCACGATGTTAAAAACTACTTTAAAGCTACCGAAGTCCAAACGATCTTGGCTTTATTAAAGATTATTGATAATCCAGCTCAAGATATTCCACTTGTAACGGTCCTCCGTTCGCCGATGTACGGATTTACAGAACGGGAATTAGCCTTTATCCGGATTCATCACCGGCATACAGACTTTTATTCAGCCTTGATTAAGTTAAAGGCAATGTTGGCAGATAAAGAACAAAAGAAAAAGTTAGAAGCTGAATGGGAAGCTTGGGATCTCGAAGCTTCAACTAAGGTTGGGCCAAAACAAACTAATTTTGCAACCTTTGCTGGTAAAGTAACTACCTTTTTAAAGCAATTAAGTCATTTCCAACAAGTTGCTGAACAACAGGCTTTGGTCGACTTGGTTTGGCAAATTTATCAAACCACTGATTACCTCGACTATGTTGCTGCGATGCCGGGAGGAAGTCAGCGCCAAGCCAATCTTCATGCCTTTTACCAACGGGCAAACGAATATGAGCAGGGAAGCTTCCGGGGCCTATACCAATTCATTAACTTTATTGAGCGGTTGCAACGACGGAACGATGATCTTGCTCAAGCACCGGTAGAAGTGGTTGGGGACGCAGTCAACGTTATGACGATTCACGGGAGTAAAGGGCTCCAGTTTCCAGTGGTCTTCTTGGTTAATAGTAGCCACCAGTTTAATAAGCAAAATCAAAGTGCCCCGATTATTGTTAATCCTCACGACGAGATGATTGGTTTACAGTTTAGTGAGCCATATCAAGATGATCCAGTGATTCGTTACCGGTTTGACCTTCCTCAACGGGAAATTGTGCTTCAATCCCTAACGAAACAGGAACGGGCCGAAGAAATGCGGCTGTTGTACGTAGCGTTAACGCGGGCAGAACAACGATTGATTATTACGGCTGGTATTAAGCAAGCTCCGGAGAAATTAATTACCAATTGGCAGGTTGCTGCTAATGATCAAAAGCTCGTTTTAGGAGCGAATGTCCGCTTAAAAGCCCGGTCGATGCTTGATTGGTTAGGGATGACTCTTTGTCGGACCGGCTTGCTTTCACCGGCCCAATTTGAAAGTGACGCCACTTGGCCAACGATGCCAAACCTAGAAGCCACGACAAAACTACAATTTAAAATTTATACTGCTAACCAGGTGGAAGCCGAACTAAACGCCCTTAAGGCTGTTCGAAGTGACCAGGTTCTAGCAACGGAAAAGACATCGTTAAGCCGAGAAGAACGAGCCTTTATTAATAAGACTATGACGATGGAATATCCGCATGATACAGCAACCCGGACGACGGCTTACCAATCTGTTTCAGCGGTAAAAGAAGTCTTTGCTAACCAGGATCCGGATGAAGCCCGGATGGGACATATAACTTTTGATCAAACAGTTGCCAAAGAAGAAGGTCGGTATTTGCGGGGCGAATTTGGGCAACCCGACTTTATTAGCGCAGAACCAACCAGTCCAAGCCCAACCTTAGTGGGGACAGCCACTCACTTAGTTTTCCAAAAACTAGATCTGACCAAGGGTGAGGTGACTGCTGAGATGGTCACTGCTTTGATTGATCGTTTGGTAGCGAGTGGCTTGATTGAACGTACTCAAATTGGCGAAAACATCAACGTTGATGGAATTGTTAATTTTTATCAAACTGAGTTAGGCCAACAGATCTTAGCAAACCCAACGGCTGTGGAACGAGAAAAGCCATTCTCGATGTTGTTAAATGGTCATGATCTGTTTAAAAATTTAAATGCTGAGGACGGGGAACTTTTAATCCACGGGATTATTGACGGTTATTTAATGACTTCAAAAGGAATTATCATTTTTGATTACAAAACAGATGAATTAAAGGCAAAGGGAATTCAAGGAATCAAGGATCAATACCAAGGGCAGGTTCATTTGTATGCGGATGCCCTTCACCAAATGACGGGATTGCCAATTTTAAAACAATATCTTTACCTAGTAAGAATTGGTGAATTAGTCGAAGTGTAGTATCCTTATAAGTGTGAATTCTTTTAGCGAAAAATAATTAGTTCGTTTGAAAACTGGAGGAAACAATTGTGAAAAAAGTAGTACTACTATCAGCAACTATCCTAGCCGGGATTGCCTTAGTAGGTTGTGGAAAGACTAGTAGCTCATCAAATACTGGTTCGACGACCGGCAATGAAATGACGGAACAATATACCAAGGCGGAATATGCAGTGATGGCTTACATGAAGACTGGGGATATTTCAGCCAAGGATTTGAAGAAGGACGCTGACAATTTGACCTTAAAGCACAAGGGAAACAAGTACACCATTACGAATGATGTTCAATCCTTTGTTTGTGAAATCAGCGGTAGTAAGGTTAAGGTGACCTTGCAAGACGCAGATGGCAAAAAGTTGAGTACGGTCAGCTACACGAAGAAGGCTTTAGCCAAGAGCTACCAGAATGATCTTGAAACGATCGACAAGGTTATCAGCAAGTTACAAGATACTAAGGACGAATCCTCTTCATCCTCATCATCTTCTGAATCAAGTGGTAACACGAGCTCAAGTTCTCAATCTTCAAGCTCAGCTAGTTCTTCAAGTGCTAGCTCAAGTAGTAAGGGAAGTAACAGTTCACAAGGTGGTAACAGCACTGGCACGTCAACTGGAAGCGGTAGTCACACTAGTGGTAATAGTGGTTACAGCGGTGGCTCAACGAGCAACTACAGTGGTGGTTATAGCGGTAATAGTAATGGCGGAGGATCGAATTCTGGTTTAAGCCAAGATTTACCAAGTGGTGGTACTGGCGCACCAGTAGATGATGGTACTGGGGCTCCAGTTGATTAAGCTAAAATATAATTGCTAAATTTGTGGTTTTCCATACGGAATTTAATGGCTATATCGGAGTGAATTTCTTTCGATATGGCTATTTTTCATTTCACCAAAAATTTTTCAAAGAAGAAGTGACGCAACCAAATTAATTCCTCCCAAAAAAACTCAACAATTTCCATTAAACCGGGAATTCGGATGCGAAGGTAGCGATAGATAATTTAGTGGGGAATGTTCACAAAAGAAACGGGAATCCTAAATTAGTGAAAAACAGGGCGGAAATTCCTTTCGAGTTCGCTCGGATTAAAGTTCGCTTTTGCGCAATTCAAAAGCGCTTGTGAAGGGCTGTGAAGGAATTTTGACCAAATAAAGTTGAACGTTCCAAAAATTGAATTCTAAAATTGTTCGATAAAATGGTTGAAAAATCAAAGACGATTCGGTAGGATAATTAAGTAAGTATGTGCTTATAAATTTAAGCTAATGAGGTGGAAAAACATGGCATCTGTAGTAGTTGTTGGTAGCCAATGGGGTGACGAAGGGAAGGGTAAGATTACGGATTACCTTTGCCAGACCGCCACGATGGTCGTTCGGTCACAAGGTGGAAACAACGCCGGCCACTCAATTGTTTTTCACGGGAAAAAGTATGGGTTACGCCTGATGCCATCGGGAATCTTTGGGGATGATACCTTAGCCGTGATTGGGAATGGGGTTGTAGTAAATCCTAAGTCCTTGTTAGATGAAATCCACTATCTTAATTCTGAAGGGATTGCGACGGACAACCTTCGGATTTCTAACCGGGCCCACGTGGTAATGCCTTACCATATTTTGTTAGATGAATATCAAGAAGAAGCAAAGGGTGACCACAAGGTTGGGACGACCAAGAATGGGATTGGCCCGGCTTATGTAGATAAGGTTGCCCGGGTTGGGATCCGGATGTGTGATTTGCTAGAAAAGGACACCTTTGCGGAAAAATTAAAGCTTAACTTAGCTGAGAAGAATACTTTGTTTGCCAAGGTTTATGACAAGCCAGCACTTGATTTTGACCAATTGTTTGAAGAGTTTTACGCTTACGGCCAAGAACTCGCTCAATACGTTACTGATACGGCAATCTTAGTTGATGAAGCGCTAGATAAGGGGGAACGGGTTCTCTTTGAAGGGGCCCAAGGGACGATGCTTGATATCGATGCTGGAACCTACCCATACGTAACTTCATCAACCCCAGTCGCTGGGGGAGCTGCTACGGGAGCCGGGGTTGGCCCTAACAAGCTTCAAACGGTTGTTGGAATCTGCAAGGCTTACACTACCCGGGTTGGGGAAGGACCTTTCCCAACTGAATTGTTTGATGAAGTTGGCGACCAACTACGGGAAACTGGTCATGAATACGGGACGGTAACTGGTCGGCCACGGCGGATTGGTTGGTTTGATAGTGTTGCTATGCGGCATGCTGTTCGGGTCGATGGGATTAACTACCTTTCCTTAAACCTCCTCGATGTTTTGACCGGTCAAAAGACGATTAAGATTGCGACCGCATACGAACTCGATGGTAAGCAAATTGACTTCTATCCCGCTAGCCTAAAGCAACTCGCTGCTGCTAAACCGGTTTATGAAGAATTGCCAGGTTGGGATGAGGATATCACCCACGCTAAGCAAATTAGCGATCTTCCTGCCAATGCCCAAGCCTTTTTGAAGCGGGTAGAAGAACTTACTCACGCTAAACTTGCGACGGTTTCTGTTGGTCCAGACCGGGATCAAACCATTATTGTGAATGATCCTTGGAAAGCCTAAGCATGAATCAAGCTAACTAAACATATATGAAGTTAGCTTTACCATATCCTCTTCGATATTTTGCTTAAAAAAGAGGATGAGCAGAAACTACTAAGGTCACTAATTTAAAGGTTGAAACGTAGTCGACACAACTTAGGGAGTTTGCGATGTAAGAAAGTATGGTCCTTATAGATAAGTCGAGGTCGGAAGAAGCTCGACGGTCTGGCAAGGATAAGGAGAACGAAGGTTGATTAGTAAGACTTGTTCTTTTATTCGAATTTATCCTCTAAGGCGTGGTTTTTGACCGCAGTTTCTGTGTAACATTTGGAAATGCGAGAAGGGCTGGGAAGAAACACGAGTTTCTTCCCAGCTTGGTCTTATCATAAGCAGGTAAACTGCTAACGATAATTTGGCTACGGTAGCCAAGAGGACATTACCTTCTTTATAGTCGGTACTATCCCATTCGGCCTTGCATAGACTCACAGGTGCCAAGCGAGTTGCCTAGTTCCAACGTTCCCTAGCTAATGGCTGAGACTTTTTTCACCTCCTGAAGTTGGAAAAACGTTTTAACCAAAGTCAATGAAATATTTGACACTCCTTGAAATGACGGGTACACTTGATCAAAATAAAATCTTTTTGTGTTGGGAAGGAGTGTTTTGATCGTGGCGCATGAAATCGTTGATGGTTCCAGTATGAAACGGGCGTTGACGCGGATTACTTACGAAATTATTGAGCAAAACAAAGGGGTAGATGACCTGGTCTTCGTTGGGATTAAGACCCGGGGAATTTACCTCGCTGAGCGCCTTGCTAAGCGGATGGAACAATTGGAAGGCGTGCAAGTGCCAGTTGGTTCCCTTGATATCACCCTGTACCGGGATGATCGCCATCAACTAAATCACCATGTTGAGCCAACGGTCGAAAACGCTGATGTTAATGTTGATATTACCGATAAGCATGTCATTTTAGTTGATGATGTCCTTTACACTGGGCGGACGGTTCGGGCAGCCCTTGATGCTTTGATGGACTTAGGGCGGCCGAAGCGGATTTCTTTGGCAGTGCTAGTTGACCGGGGACATCGGGAATTACCGATTCGGCCAGACTTTGTTGGTAAGAACATTCCAACTTCAAACGCTGAAACAGTTCACGTGGCTGTCGAAGAATATGATGGTCACGAAGATATCTCAATTGATAATAACCAAGCTTAATATCCACTGTTTAATTTGCTCCAGAGAGGGTGACAATGGTGGGCGGCTTTTTCGCCACCCAAAAGCGGTCCTCTTTGGAGGATCGCTTTTTTTGAAATGGAGGAAGAAAAATGCAACGTTTTGCACCGATGGTAGCGATCGATGTGGCAACAAAGGCGGTAGCGGTTGACTTATTTGACCAGCTAGAAACTGCTACGCCGAAACCAATTGTGAAGTTGGGGATGGAATTGTACTACACCGCAGGTCCGGACATTATTCGCTTAGCTCGTCAACGGGGGTTTAAGGTTTTTCTTGATTTAAAGTTGTACGACATTCCCAATACAGTAGGTCGAGCGATGAAAGGACTTGGTAAGCTTGGGGTTTCGTTTGTAACCGTCCATGCTGCCGGAGGAAAAGAAATGCTTCAAGCAGCCCTAGATGGACTAGAAGCAGGGGCGAGCGCGGTGAACCTCCCACTTCCTAATCTTTTGGCAATTACCGAATTGACTTCAATTAATCAACAAATTATGAATGAGGAACAGGGGATTCCAGGGGAATTGGTAACAACCGTTCAACGGTATGCTAAGTTAGCCGATGAAGTTGGTTTGGCGGGAGTGGTTTGTTCGGCCCAAGAAGTTACGGCGATTCGGCAAGTAACGAGTGCTGGTTTTTACTGTGTTACGCCGGGGATCCGTCCGGTTGGAAGTGCTAAAGGTGATCAAAAGCGGGTAGTAACGCCAGCTCAGGCTCATCAATTAGGGGCAAATGCGATTGTCTGCGGGCGACCAATTACTCAAGCTGAATCAGTTAGGGATGCATACGAAGCAATTGCAAAAGAATTTTTGGAGGGATAATCATGATTGGGCAACGTGAAATTGTAGCAAAAAACTTACTTGATATTAAGGCGGTGGCTTTACGGCCAAACGAACCATTTACCTGGGCGAGTGGTTTAAAAGCGCCAATTTACACTGATAATCGCCTGACGATTTCTTATCCTTGGGTCCGGCGGAATATTTATATTGGAATGATCGACCGGATTAAGCATAACTTTGGGGTTGAAAATGTCGATGTAATCGCTGGAACCGCAACGGCAGGGATTCCCCACGCAACCCTAGTAGCTGAACGCCTCCAAAAACCATTAATCTATGTTCGCTCCAAGCCAAAGGATCATGGTCAAGGTCGCCAAATCGAAGGAGTTCTTAAGCCAGGACAAAAGGTAGTTGTAATAGATGACTTATTATCAACTGGTGGAAGTGTTTTAAACGCAGTGAAGGCAGTGCAAGCTGCTGGTGGCGAAGTTCTGGGGGTTGTTGCCATCTTCTCCTATGAATTACCAGCTTTAACGACCAACTTTGCGGCAGTTGGGTTACCATTCTATACTGTGACGAATTACAGTACCTTAATTGAAGAAGCTTTAAAACAAGGCTTAGTAACTGACGAAGAAAAAGCTTCTTTGCATGCTTGGCGAGAAGATCCTAAAACGTGGTCTGCTAATCATTAAATCAAGTTCCAAACGTTAGTAGTTACAGAGTTTCGACTTTGCTACTAACGTTTTTAAAATTTTTGACAGTTTTTTTGAAAAAAGGTGTTGACGAAACAGAGGAAGACCGGTATAGTTATATATCGTTGTCACCGCAACAAAGCGTCAGTCGCTTGGTGATGACCACAAATCATTTCGAAATTGTTGTTGACAGTTGCTTAATGATTTGCTATTATACAAGAGTTGTCGCTGAGTGATGATTCAAGAACTTCTTCAAAAAAGTTCTTGACAATCGGTTGAGCGATTTGATAAAATGATCAAGTCGCTAACTTCTAGTGACAAACGGTAGACCTTTGAAAACTGAATAAAGTTTCGACGAATCAAATGTGTAG
>DHKFI23501__coassemble_616_pt1 | contig 31276 bp, 34 predicted proteins | sample DHKFI23501__metabat2_high_PE_018 | metagenome-assembled genome bin DHKFI23501 | reverse complement strand
GCACACTGTTGCCTTTTGATCCAGAAGCTCGGTCATTTATGGCCGAGTAGTTCACAGTATGCTGAAAGAAATTTTACTAACGAGGAAAAGCTTATGTACCAAGAAATTAAAGCCAAATTTGAAGCGATTGCTAACCCCGACCAAGCGATCCCTATGGCTAAATATATGCGGAATCAGTTTGAATTTTATGGTATCAAGTCCCAAGCCCGGAAAGTAGCCGAAAAGGATTTGATTACCCAGGCCAAAAAGGCAAAGCAAGTTGAGTGGGAAAGTTTAGCCCAAATTTGGGATGATCCCCACCGGGAAATGCAATATTTTGTGGCTGATTATTTGATGGGAATGGTCCGCTTCATGACTTATGAAAATCTGCCGAAAATGAAAAAGTTCGTTACGACCAAACAATGGTGGGACACGATCGACACCTTGGTGAAGGTCTACGGGAAAGTTGGCCTTAAAGATAAACGAGTGGATGCCTTAATGCTAACGTGGTCAACCGATGAAGATTTCTGGTTGCGGCGGGTTGCCATTGAATATCAGCTACTGCGCAAAGATAAATTAAAACCAGATCTTTTAGCAACCATCATTGAAAATAACCTTGGCAGTGATGAGTTCTTCGTCAACAAAGCCATTGGTTGGGCCCTGCGGGATTACTCGAAAACCAATCCCGCTTGGGTACAAGCGTTTATTGAGAGCCATCAAACCGGTTTGAGTAAATTGTCGATCCGGGAAGGAAGTAAGTATCTGAATTTAGATTAGCAAAAGGGGCTGATTATAGGAAAGTAAATTATAAGTACGGATAGGATGACTACGAATACTGTTTTAGCATCGTTAAGGATAAATACGATGTGGATACTTTGATTAATGAAATTGATAATAAGTATCGAAGTGCTGATTTTTTACGTTGAATCATTAAATCACTGGTAGTGAACTCGGCTTTAGTATAATGGACGCTTATATTTACGTGAATTCAATTGAAGATCTAATTCCGCCAATTTTAACACTAGCGGATCAAGGCCAAGATATCAATAACCTAAGGGCTACGTCACTGGGTACGTAGGCTAAGCGGAGATGGATTTGATCTTGTGGGCACCACACCGCCCCGGGCTTCACCGCTAGTTGCCTTGATGGCACCCAAGAGAATCCGGATGGTGGTTGATTTTCCAGCACCGTTGGGCCCGATAAAACTGAGTTTTGATGAGTACATCAAAGAAATCTAAGATCCAGACTCACCATATTACCTTGGATATTAACCCAAAAATGCCTCATAGCAGTGAAGTTGCTGTGAGGCATTTTATGTAGGAGAAGTTAATTGATTCTAGCAGTTTGGAAAGTCGGTAAACCCTAAAAAATTTGAAAAGTTTTCAGTCAAACGGTTGGCAGAAAAGGTTGAATATGATAGGATGATTGCATATCCATTAGAAAATAATGAGGAAATGTTTTGGTTGAACATATATAGAAAGGAATGATCGAATGAATTATCGGGAAACGGCCTCTCAAGTACTTCAAGCTGTTGGGGGACCAGGAAACGTTAAATCATTGATGCATTGTACAACCAGATTACGCTTTACCTTACAAGACGTAGGACAAGCCGATGTCGATGCGATGAAGCAAGTTGATGGGGTTCTTGGAGTCGCTAATAGTAGTGGTCAGTTCCAAGTAGTCTTTGGTCCAAGGGTGAATGAAGTTTACAACGCAACCCAGGCGTTATTAGATTCTGGGGGACCTAGAGATAAGACTTTAACTACAAGTAAAATGAAAAAACAAAAATGGCATCAACGATTCCTTGATTTTATCGTTGCAGTTTTTCAACCTTTAGTCCCTGCCATTGCTGGTGGGGGGATTCTAAAGTCGCTATTATTGCTTTTGTCAATGTTTGGATGGCTTAGTCAGACTAGTTCTTTATATCAAGTCCTTTACTTTGCTGGAAATGCGCCACTATATTTCTTGCCACTTTTAGTTGCAGTGACAGTAGCTCAGAAATTGGGCTCAAATGTTTTAGTAGCGCTGTCAGTGGTTAGCACTTTAGTTCTTCCTGATCTAGTAACTAGCTTGGGGAAGGGAATGCACCTTTTCGGTTTGACGGTTACAAACGTTAACTATTCTAGTCAAGTCTTACCGGCAATCTTAGCAGTTTTACTCTATACATATGTGGAACAATTATTAAATACATATTCACCAAAAACAATTCGAGTTTTCTTTGTTCCCTTAGTTGGAATGGCGGTTACCGTTCCTATGACTTTACTTTTCTTAGGACCTGCTGGTTATGTGGCTGGGCAAGGATTTACAGCTGTTATCTTATGGTTATCTAATCATCTTGGTTGGGTAGCAACGGCATTACTTGCTGGAGTTTTACCGCTTTTGGTTTCCACTGGGATGCATAAACCACTAGTACCATATGTAGTGACATCATTGAGTACGTTGAAAAAAGAATTCTTGTACCTTCCAGCCTCACTCGCTCATAACATTGCTGAAGCTGGGGCTTGTTTAGCTGTAGCTACTAGGACAAAAGATAAGAAACTTCGGGCAGTTGCTTTATCCGGAGGAATTTCAGCGCTTTTTGGAGTAACAGAACCGGCAATTTACGGGGTAACACTTCAACACCGACGGGTCTTACTAAACGTGATGTTTAGTTCTGCTGTTAGTGGTGCCTTTATTGGGATGATTGGTTTAAATGGATTTGCTCCGGTTGGTCCGGGAGTTGCCAGTTTAACAATCTTTGTAGATAAAGCTAACCCAGCCAATTTTGTTCATGCATTATGGGGATTTGTAGTTGCTTTTGTTTTATCATTTGGACTAGGCTTCTTTACCTGGAAAGATCTTGAAACAACGAAAGATGATCAGCATGAAGCTACCAAAGTGAACGCAACTAGGGAAGTTGATCATGTTAAGTTAGTAGCACCAGTAATGGGGAGAAATATGCCCTTAAAAGAAGTTAAGGACGAAGTTTTTGCTAATGGACTGATGGGGGAAGGTTTCGCAGTTTATCCATCTGAAAATACTATAAATGCACCAGTAAGTGGGCAAGTTGTTTTAGTTGCTGAAGACGGGCATGCAGTTGGAATTCGAACAGCTACAGGGGCAGAAGTTCTTGTACATGTTGGGATTGATACGGTTCAACTACATGGTAAGTATTTTCTGTCTCGCTGCCAAGTAAATGATCAGGTAAAGGTCGGTGATCCGTTGCTAGAATTTGAAGTTGATCAAGTTGTCAAAGCTGGTTATGATCCGACGGTTGTTGTAGTAGTTACCGAATCTGCGGAAGAACACTTTAGTTTTCCGCTTGTATCACCTCGTAAAATGGTAACGGGATAGGAGGGTGGACATGTCATTTCCTACTAATTTTCTATGGGGCGGTGCGATAGCAGCTAATCAAGTCGAAGGTGCTTGGCAAGCCGATGGTAAAGGGATGTCAGTTGCTGATATTGCACAATACCGGCCACAAGCTGGAAAGGATTACCATCAGCAAGTTGCAGTTGATAGTCAGACTATTCAAACTGCAATTGACGACCCGAGTGATCAGAACTATCCGAAGAGGCGTGGCATAGACATGTATCATCAGTATAAAAGTGATATTAAATTATTGGCGGAGATGGGAATCAAAATACTTAGGTTTTCGATTGCATGGACTCGCCTCTATCCCACTGGTGAAGAAGAAAAGCCGTCACAAGCTGGAATTAATTATTATCGGAAGTTTCTAGATGAGCTTGCCAAATATGATATTGAACCGATGGTGACATTATCCCACTATGAAATGCCACTTCATTTGGCGCTTAAATATAATGGTTGGGCTGATCGAAGGGTAATTAACAAATTTGAACGTTTTGCAACAACTTGTTTTAAAAATTTCCCAATGGTCAAGTATTGGTTAACTTTTAACGAAATTGATAGCATCACACGACACCCTTTTACTTCAGCTGGGATTATTCCAGACAGAACTAAGAATTTATTGGCGACAGAATATCAAGCTTTGCATCATCAATTTGTTGCCTCTGCTTTGGTTACGAAAAAATGTCATGAATTAATTCCCGGAAGTCAAGTTGGTTGCATGCTAACAAAATTAACAACTTATCCGGCGACGGCAAAGCCAGAGGATGTCTTGGCTGCTTTCAATAAAAATACCATGAATTATTTTTGCTCAGATGTACAAGTTAAGGGGCAGTATCCAAAATTAATATTAAATTATTTCAAGCGTCAGCACTTAGATATTCGAATGACTAAGGACGATCTTGCGGTCTTAAAAGCTTATCCGGTAGACTTTGTTTCGTTTAGTTATTACATGTCGATGTTGGTAGCTAGCGATGAAACAGGATTGACTTTGACTGCTGGAAATACTGTGGTTGGAGGTAAAAATCCGTACTTACCGACGACTCAATGGGGATGGACAATTGATTCATTGGGATTGGAAACGTCACTTTTGGAGCTCTATGATCGTTATGAAAAACCATTGTTTGTGGTTGAGAATGGTGCTGGAATGGTTGATAAAGTAGAAGCTGGAAAGGTTCACGATAGTTATCGGATTAACTATTATCGTGAACACTTTAAAGCAATGGCTAAGGCAATCGATCAAGGAGTAGAAGTACTAGGCTATACTAGCTGGTCTCCAATTGATTGTGTATCCGCGGCAACGTCACAAATGTCAAAACGGTATGGTTTTATTTACGTTGATCTTGACGATGAAGGGTATGGAAGTGGCCGCAGATTAAAAAAGGATTCTTACACTTGGTATCAAAAGGTAATTCAGACAAATGGAAAAGATCTATAATTGCTTTTGAAAATGTTTAAATGTATAAAAAACAAATTGTATACATGTCGATAGTAGCTAGATGATAGCATGCAAAAGGCTGGGAAGAAATACAAGTTTTTTTCCAGCCTCATTGCGCTAAATTGGTAACTTAATTGATGATCGCTTTGTGATTGGTTGGGTCACTCGTCAGTAGGATCTAACGAAGCTAATTCAAGATTACATTACAATGGTTAACCATGATATCGATGAAAAATAATTACAAGTCAAAAGTGAAAATTGGCGTTTCCCGATATTTGACACTGCACAGATCTGGTTGATCTGTGCAGTGTCATTTTTGGAATTTGGAAGAAAAGGCAGGGGAAAAAGTTAAATTTCTTTTCCCGCCTCGTTTTGTTGGTATATTTGGATATTACACAGAAACGCAGGTCGAAAATTACGGCCTTAAAGGATAAGTTCCCACCAAGAACGATTCTTATCCTAGCTAGTCCGTTGAGAAGTTTTTCTCCCTACCTTTTCTTTATAACGTTCCTTCTTTAATATCCTTCAAATCCGACTTGGTTCCGTTATGGATAAGGAACCAGATTTGTGGAGAATTGCGGTTGATTTCAGTTCTGGTAAGTGCGGTCCGATCTTCGTGTCGGAGAAGACGGAATCGATGATTTAAGTCCGGCCGACTGCAACTAAGTCGGTGTAGTTTAAGGCGTCCTTGGCATCGGCTTCGCTTATGACGTTCCCAACAATAATTTTTTCCTGTTCAATATTGGTTGGAAGAGTTCCGCAAAAGTCTTGTCAGAATTCTTTAGCTTTTCATCGTAAGCTGGTAAAGAAAAATGGATGTAATCTAGGTTAAATTCAGTTGGTAAGGCTTGAATTAATTGGGGGATTCATGCCAGGTATAGCCAATTTCATCGTGGATTTCTTCCGGTAAGATCCGATAACCAACTTTGGTGCTTCCTCCTTGACTAGCCGCATCATTTCAGCGGTAACTTTCTTTACGATGATTAATATGTATCTCCGATTGAAGGAGCCAAGATTAGAATTGTAATTGATTTCGATTTAGCCTAAAATTACGACAAACCAAACTTTACAATGGAGAAAAACATGAAAGAACCAGAAGTCCTCATTAGTGAGTTTCCTTATAACGAACAAGGTTTGGATGAGTTGCAAGAAATTGACCCAACGACGAATAAGGGAAAATTAGTACGACGATATCCAACCGTTTATGTGGTTAAAGATAAGGGAAAATCTCGCTCTTATTCCGTTTATGTTGGAGAAACCAATAATATTGTTCATCGAACTTCACAACATTTGCACGACGATCCCAAAAAACGGAATGATTGGGAAAAACTATCCCTTTCAAAAACGGCAAATATGTATGTGATTGCTAACAAACACTTCAATAAGTCCTTAACTTTGGATATTGAAAATCGGTTAATGCTGTACCTAGGAAGTGTTGAAAATGTTAATGCCCTTTATAATCGGCGAACGAACAGCCAAGATCAGTATTATCCAGTCGAAGAAGCTGATAATATTTTTCAGCAAATCTGGAATAAACTCCATCATCGGGATGCCAAGTTATTCCCAGCAATGGACCTCCTAAGGGACTTAGCGATTTTTAAGGCGTCACCATTCCATAAATTGACGCAAGAGCAATTAGATGCTAAAAACTTAATCCTTGATCGCGTCTCCCGGGCAGTCCCCCATAATCAGCTCGGACAGTTAATCTTGGTTGAAGGAGAAGCAGGAGCTGGCAAGACGGTTTTGCTGAGTAGCCTCTTTTATGATCTTTGTGATCCAGAAGAAGACATTGATGCCCGTTTGTTAGTTAACCATGATCAACAACTTAAGGTTTATAAAAATGTAGCTACAAAACTTGGCCTTGGTGAAGAAAAGGTTTCAAAGCCAACGATCTTCATTAATAGTGAAAAAGAGGAAGATAAACAAGTAGATGTGATCTTAGTCGATGAAGGGCATTTACTCTGGACGCAAGGGAAACAAGCCTACAAAGGTAAAAATCAACTGCGGGACTTGCAAAAACGTGCGAAGGTAGTTATTTTGGTTTTCGATCCTAACCAGATTGTCCGGACTCAGCAAGTGCTTACCCATACGCAAATTGAGGACCTTGAGGATGAGGCTAAGCGGCAACGGAATTTAATTTGTTTAACTCATCAAATGCGGATTGATGCTTCGCAAGCAACGGTAAATTGGATTGATGATTTTGGTAAAGGTCAGGTTATTAACCCACTACCAAAAGATGACAAATACGAAATTCAGATTTTTGATTCGCCGCAAAAGCTTGAAGTAGCGGTTAAAGCTAAAAATAGTGAAGATATTGAGAGCCACTATGCTAATGGAATTTCGCGGATAATTGCGACCTTTGACTGGAAGTTTTCATCAGCATCCAAACCCAAGAACGATCCTTACTGGATGGTGCGGGACGAGGAGTTTGATTGGGAACTTCCATGGAATGAACAGATTAAGCCTAAGCACCGTTCCGTTAATTACAAAAAACTTTCTTGGGCTGAACAAGCTGATACAATTGGTGAAGTTGGTTCCATTTATACCGTCCAAGGTTCAGATTTGAACTATGCCGGTTTGATTATTGGACCAAGTGTTGGTTTTGAAAATGGTCATGTCGTTTTCTATCCGGAAAAGCATGCGAATAAAGATGCAGTGCAAAATCGGACTTTAGATGATGGTTCCAAGAAGAATTTTGCCAAGAAACTAATTCAAAATGAATTGAACGTTCTTTTAACACGGGGAGTTCATGGCTTATATATCTATGCCGTTGATAAGAACTTACGGCGGGAATTGTTGCGAGTAGCTAAAGAACGGAAGTAAAGAAAAAGGTCTACTAGGGTTGCTTAGTAGACCTTTTACACAATATCAAAATTTATGGTACAATATCCGAGTTAAAGGGGTAATCCAGTAAAATTAGTTAGGTGACTTAATAAATTAAATCTTAAAGGAGTATGCATGTTTAAGTATAATTCGGCGATTATTGAACGCGACCTTGATGCAGAAAAGCAATTTGGCATTCAAAACCTCCAGGTTAATGCTTATGAAGAAGAGGGAATGCTCGACCTTGTTGGTAAGATTGAAGCTACCAAGATCAAGCGCCCCTTTGTCCTGCGGGTAGAAGGCTATGACAAACAGGGCCGAAAGGTGCTTGAAGAAAGTAATGACGGTTATGGCAATGAAGTCGTAACGAACATTATTTCAGCCAGGACCTTCTTCAACGGGTACCCCTTTGAAATTTCGGCTTGGGACCTTGATGAAGTGATTCAAGTTAGCCGCTTGAAAGTTTTTCCTGTGGAGGTGTCCCATGCAAAATAATTTACCAATGCCCATCAATATTTTTGATTTTAAAGAAGACGCGGCTTTGCCGGATCGGTTAGTAGTCCGCGATGAAGCAGCGGAAAAAGAATTTGGGATTAAGGTCCTCGTTTACCACCTTACCCGGGTAGCAGGGCTCAAGGATGGTTTTGCCGGGATTAACGTCTTTGGCAACGTCATCTACGAAAAACGGCTGGAAAATAAGTTGCTGTTTATCATCGCCTATAACGAAGATGGCGAAGTGATTGGTTTTGAAAGTGAGACCACTTTAAAGGCCGGCACGGACGAAAGGGAAATTGATGCGGATCTTTATTTCCCCGCTAGTGAACGGGTCGCCAAGATCTTGATTCGGCCCGCACTGGATCCGGAGATTAACAGGTAGTGTTAGGGCGTAGTTGGGCAAACTAGACCACAGCGACAAGCTCAGTTATTACCAAAGTATCCGGAGTAAGCAGCTGTGATCCGCCGGGTTGCGTATGAGAAGGTGCCAACTGAGTAAAAGTTGGGAGTGCTAGTGCGATAGCCAGCTTGCTTGATGTCTGTGAGTTTGTTTCAAGCATGGTAGTATGATAAATTTGAAAATGAAAAAGACCACCAATTTAAAAGGGGCTACTTAACCTTTATTGGTGGCCTTTTTATGATTTTAAGTGTTTCTTAGTAACTAGGTCGTCGAGCAGGCTTTCTCCCTACCGTGTCCTATTCCGCCATTTCATTTGAATGCTTAGCCACAAAGTCCCGTTGAATTAGGACGGAGATTAACATGGCAAGGACATCGATGACGACGAAGACGATTAAAGTAACGTAGTAGTTGTGTAAGACTTGGTGCGTGTAGGATAGGAGGATTGGGCCGACCATCCCGGCAGCGGCCCAGGCGGTTAAGATGTAACCGTGGATGGCCCCCAGTTCCTTGGTCCCAAAGACGTCACCGAGGTAAGCAGGGATGACGGAGAACCCAGCCCCGTAGCAAGACATTAAGAGGCAAAGGGCCATGGCGAAAATGAATGGCACCTTAAAGAACAAGAGAATGAACAACATAATGATGTCTAAGACGAAGATCAAGCTGTAAGTGAGGGGCCGGCCGATGTAGTCGGATAAGGTTGCCCAGGCAAGGCGACCGAAACCGTTGAAAAGGCCGATGATCCCAACCATGATGGCGGCCATCACGGCGGTCATCGTGGTCATGTCCTGGGCCATTGGGGAAGCAGCGGAAACCAGGCCGATCCCAGTGGTGATGTTAATGAAGAACATGAACCAGAGGAAACCAAAAGTCCGGGTCTTTAAAGCTTGGTTAGCAGTAAGTTCTTGATTCGTCAAGCTAATCCGTTGGGCTTTTGCGGCGATGGCAGCGGGAAGTTCGTTTGGCCGGGGCTTCTTGATGAATTGGGCGGCGATTACCATTACGATGAAGTAGAAAGCGCCGAGGATGTAGAAGGTGTTGGCTAAACCAACGTTAGCCATCAAGTTTTGGGCGACTGGACCGGTCAAGAGAGCGGCAAACCCAAAGCCCATGATCGCTAACCCGGTGGCTAAGCCCCGCTTGTCGGGGAACCAGCGAATGATCGTGGAAACTGGGGTAACGTAACCAGAACCAAGACCAAGTCCGCCGATTACCCCGTAAGCGAGGTAGAGTAACCAGAGTTGGTGAGTTTGAATGGCTAACCCAGTTAAAGCAATCCCGGACCCGTAACAAATACTTGAGATCGTCCCGGTTACCGTAGGACCAAACTTTTCAACCAAGCGGCCCATGAAGGCAGCTGACATCCCTAAACAGAAAATAGCTAAACTAAAAGCAAATGAGACGGCCGTTTCTTGCCAACCAGTTTGGGCAGCGATTGGCTTAGTGAAGACACTCCAGGCATAAACTCCACCGATCATTAAGTGTAAAACGACCCCGGCCAGGGCCACCCCATACCGATTTCTTGACTTTTCCATTGTGAATAAGTTCTCCTCTCTCTAAAACACGAACAAAAAAACAAAAACGTTCAATTAAATTCGATATTTAAAAATTAACACAAGTTTATCCGAACGACAACTATATTCTTGAAAAATATTTAAGTAAAATCCGAATTTTTCCTTTAGCCGGACATCATGGACAGATTTTGGAATCACGACGATGCCTTGTTGGAGAAGGTACCGGAGGACGACTTGGCCACTGGATTTTCCGTACTTAGCGCCGATTTCAACGAGGGTCGGATTGGTAAAGCGATGGTTCTTGCCTTCCGCAAAGGGCGCCCAGGCTTCGACGGCGATCCCTTCTTCTTGGTTGAATTTGACTTCGGCTGGTCGTTGGAACCAGGGTTGATTTCAAGAAATGGATTAATACAAAAAGCTCCGTCAATGGCGGAGCTTTTTTGTATTAATAATTAACTTATACCTGTTCCTGTCCCCGAACATTCCAAGTAATGAGGAAGCAGAAACAAGCGAGAATGCTGGCGGCGAGGATTAACATAAAGCCCATGTGCCAACCAGCCAGGTCAACGGTCCAGCCGATAATCGCATTGGCGGAGAAGGAGCCAAAGAAATAACCGAAGAGTCCGGTTAAGCCAGCGGCTGTCCCGGCAGCGTTTTTCGGTACCAAATCGAGGGCTTGCAGGCCGACTAACATCACTGGCCCGTAGATTAAGAAACCGATGCAGATTAAGGCGATGTTAATCACGGTTAAGGAGTTTGCGGTCATGTAAACGACTAAGCTCAGGGTTACTAGGACCATGAAGAAGAAGGAGGCTGGTCCCCGCCGGCCATGGAAGATGTGGTCGGAAACCCACCCAGCGATCAAGGTTCCGGGGATCCCAGCTAATTCATACCAGAGGTAGGAGTTAGAAGCTGAGCTTAAGGTAATGTGCTTTACCTCGGTTAGATAGGTTGGGGCCCAGTTTTCAACCCCGTACCGGACGAGGTAAACGAAGATGTTGGCCACGGCGATAATCCAGACCCACTTATTGTTCAAGACGTGTTGGAAAAGAATTTCTTTGGCGCTGTAACGTTCATGACTGAACGGTGTGATCTTCGGTCGGGTAGTCATCCCGGTATTCTTCAATTGCCGGTAAGCCCATTTTTTCTGGACTATCACGGATCAACAGGAAAGCGACTAAGGCAATAATAATTGCGACGACAGCGGGGATAATAAAGACCCCAGTATAGCTCTTCAAGTTTAAGGCTGAAGCAGCGATTACGGCAATCCCAAGGTTCGCTAACGGTGCCATCAAGCCTCCACCAATGTTATGGGCAGTATTCCAAAGGGAAGTTTTGCCACCCCGTTCATTTACCGAGAACCAGTGGACCAACACCCGACCACTCGGCGGCCAGCCCATTCCTTGGAACCAACCAATCGCAAATAGAATAATGAACATGATGGTGATATTACTAGTTAAAGCGGGGATAAAACCAAAGGCGAGGTTTAAAGCCGCTGCTAGTAAAAGCCCCAGTGGTAAGAAGATTCGGGCATTACTCCGGTCCGAAACCACGCCCATAACAAACTTACTTATCCCGTAGGCCAGGGAAACCGCCGAGAGGGCAAGTCCCAACTGGCCCTTACTAAAGCCTTCTTTCACCAAGCCGGGGATCGCTAAAGAAAAGTTATTTCGCACCAAGTAGTAGCCGGCATAACCCAAGTAGATTCCTAGAAAGACTTGCCAGCGTAATCGCTGATAAGTCGCATCGATTGATTTGTTCTGCATTTTGTCACTTCCTAAAAATATCGCAGTTTTGGTAACCGCTTCCGATATATCTATCATAACCTACCACAGCCTCTAACAATGCGCAAATATTAATTCAAAAAATTAACTTACCAATTTTGAAGGGACATGTGAATTTCTTATCATCGGGTTAAAAGGGGGCACTGGCTTGGATAATGGGAATATAATTACAATGAGGATACCGGTTTCTAATCGTCGAACGGGGAGTAGGTGATTGTTTGGACTACCCCAATGAAGTATGGATCGAACTTGATGTGCCTGATAACGCAGTTTTGTTAAGTGATTATGAATGTTTTAAATAATTGGTACTACCCGGTGACTACGGGAAAGAAAAAGTTACCCCAAGCTGATTTATGGTTAACAAAGATTTCACCGCTTGAACGGTCAGAATTGAAGGAAATCTCGTGGCAAAAGATCTTTGATATCACACCGCGGCAAGCCGAGAACAAGAATGGTGAAATGGTCCAGGCTTGTTTCTGGGTGCTATCCAAGTCCCAAATCCGGAAAGTTTGGCACCTTCAAGCAGGGGAAAGGTCGCGTTGATCTATGATCGTTAGGCATCAATCGGGGGTAAATAAGTCAAATCATTTTCATGAAAACGTGAATTGGTCTACAATGAAATCGTTAACATAAATTGGAGGCGATTAAATGAAAATTTCGATTATCGGTAAAGGCAACATGGGACAAGCGATCGCTAAGAATTTTGAAGCGGCTGGCAATGAGGTCACAATGATTGGCCACGACCAACCCGTTGAAGAATTCGGTGAAATCGTTGTTTTGGCGGTACCATACGGAGCTGAAGCCGGCTTAGCTGATCAATATAAGCATTTGTTGGCCGGTAAGATTGTGGTCGATATTTCAAATCCGCTGAATTTTGCTACCTGGGATGAATTGGAAGTACCAAGTGACTCCTCAGCGGCTGCCTTACTACAAAATGAATTACCAGCAGCCAAAGTCCTAAAAGCCTTTAATACAACTTTTGCCGGGACGTTGAACAGTGGTAAAGTTGGTGAAACCCAGACCACCGTTTTAGTCGCTGGTGATGATGACGACGCTAAGCAAACTTTCATGCAGGCCCTCGATGGCAGTCCCCTCCGAGTAAAGGATGCCGGGATGCTAAAGCGGGCTCGGGAAATGGAAGCTCTGGGCTTCTTACAAATGACCTTAGCTAACCGTGAACAAATCACTTGGATGGGCGGCTTTGGTGTTAATGATTAGTTTTGTTTATTGATGAATATCAAAAGAAGTCGGGGGGTTCCCCCGACTTCTTTAAGACCGTGGTTTGGATTGAACCCACCAACTTGCTTGGCGTTTGTGAGCCCACGCAAGTTGGTGGGTGATGAACTTAATATCCTCAATCTCGATCTGTGGTAAGGAGCGACGAATCAACGCTAAACAGACTTCTGTTCTCCATCACCTTAGCATAAATATTTATTAGATAGATGCCCCTAGGGAAAAAGAAATTAGGGTAGTCACCAGGCCAACAATAATGTTACGAATAATCATTCGCTTCGTTGAAACGTTTGCGTGATGGGTACTTATAGTCGCATTTAAGGCTAAAGCCAGTAACATTGCTCCTAGAGTGGCGATTATCCTCAATGACCGGTCAGCCAAAGTCATCGCTAAAAGGGGAATTAAAGCCCCAACGAAGAAGGATAGAAAGGAGCTGATCGCCGCGTGAATTGGCATTAAGAGGTCAGTTTATTTGAGAGTTTGGGGATGATTTTCCATTGTTTTGAGTTGGATATCGCGTTGAGCACTGACCGAAATCCATTCGCCGCCAGCCATCGAACAGGCTCCTGAGATTGTTCCCATTAGGCCGCTAATAAACAATGCTTTGCTATTAAGGTTCGCTCCGGTTGCGCCGAGGACAATTCCTGAAATCGAGATGATGCCGTCATTAGCGCCTAAGATGCTAGCCCGGATGATATTAATGCTATCCCAGAAACGTTGTGTTTTAATTCTGAAAACGTTGACAATGTTCATGCCACAATACTCCAATCGGTTTACTAGGTTCAAAATACCATAATTTCCAACCAGAAAAAAGTCTAAATATAATATTTAAATATTCTCAATTGGAATAATCGGGCTAAAAAACATCATTACGATCTGAAAAACGTTTGCAATTTAAGTGAGAACTCAAAGGAGAAGATAAAATGGCAAATTATCCAATTATTGGTAAACAATACTTATTTGATTTTGGCAAAGAAGCCAAGTACCAATTAGCTTTTAAGAGTGAAAGGGAACTTGAAGTAACGGTTGTGGCGGATAGCTATTTTAAACCTGGTACCCTTAACCATTTTGAGATTCAAATTTCTGAAATCCGGCCTCTGGTATACATGATTACTTGGGAAGAACCGGAAAGTGGTAACACCGTGACTCACGTTGATGACTTTGAAAACCACGTCGCTTACACGAATATTACCAACATGCCTGCTAAGGCCTTCTGGCATTTGAAGGGAACCATCACTGAAAAGTAGGTAAAATAAAGACCCGACAAGATCAGGATCTGTTGCAATTAGGAAAGTTATTGCGCAGATTTCTGGATCTGTCGGGTCTAGTTTTTTGAAAAATGGGTTTTTGAAGAAGTAAGCTACCGCATTTCCTTCAACAATTGGCTAATTTGTCTTAAGACGCCATCGTGGTTGTTATCAAATTCCGTGATGTTGGCCGCTTGCATTTGGATCAGCGGGGCCGCATTTTTCATAGCGTAACTTTGGCGGGTCATCGTTAACATCCCCAAGTCATTTTCGTTATCGCCAAAAGTTACCACATGTTCGGGATTAATCCCATCCCGTTCAAGCAACTGGATCAGCGCATTTGCCTTGGTAGCACCGGCTTGACCAATTAATTCGGTATTAAAACCAGAAACTTCCATTAGCAGATTATCCGGTAAAATGCCGTCCAAGATCCGTTTAAATTGGGTCGGTGAAACTTCCGGGGCAAAGCAAATGGCGACCTTGGTGAAGTGTTCGTCTGGGAAAAGTTGGGTCACCTTGGTGAGATCATCAACCACCGTAACGTTTTCGTAGAAGATTTTGGTTTCCGCAAGGCTAGCGGGACTCATCCTTTGATCGACGTAGGCGGTGTCAATCCCGGCAACGATTAATTCACTAATGTGTTCAGCGGGAAAAGCTTTGGGGATTTCCCGGAGCAGATAAGTGATATCGTGAGGGTCAATCGGCGTATAGTCAGCTAATTGCGTGCCTTCGTGAACCACCGACCCATTTTGGGAAATGAAGTCCAGTTGGTCTTCAAAGCCCTTGAATTCCCGGGTAAGCCGGGGAAAAGATGAGCCAGAAGCCAAGACGAACTTGATGTCGTATTTTTGCATTTGCTTGAGGACCTTTTTAAAGAGCCGATGATTGTATGTGTGCTGATCATTCAAGAAGGTCCCATCCATGTCGGTAACAATCATTTTAACGATCATTTTTACACTTCCTAATTCGTGGTAGTTGGTTGATTAAAAGTTGGCGCAAAGGCAATTCCAGCCGTATTGAGGGCCTTTAAGGCATCGTTTAAAAGCTCACTTGCCAGATTGGCAACGACTGCAGTGTTGGCAGTAACGCTGAGCTGATAGAAAAGTTGACCTTTAACGGTAACTGGACCCAGAATGGTGGCAGTCGCACCTTGCCATTCTTTAGTTACCAGGTGGTTGGCAATTTCTTGGTTAATAATTTGGTTGACTTGATCAAGCGGCGCTGCTGGCGCTAAGGGAAGGTCGAGGGTTTGGGTTAGTTGATGGCGGGAATAGTTTTTAACCGTTGTAATATTTCGGTTAGGGATGAAATTTAAGGTCCCGTCAGCGCTTAGAATCTTCGTCGTTCGCAAGCCCAATGAGGTGATGGTTCCTTTAATTTGTCCAATTTCAACAACATCGCCGACATCAAGCTGTTGTTCTAGCAATAAGAAAAGTCCGTTGACCATATCGGAAACAAACCCTTGCGCCCCAAGCCCTAAGGCAATGGAGAAGATCCCAGCACCGGCAATCAAGGTCCCAATCGGCACCCCAATCATTGAAAGCACAGCATAGAGGTAGAAGAGGTAGCAAGTATAGCGGAAAATATTGAGCGTTAACATGTGGAAAGTTGCCGCTCGCCGATTACCCCCGAGAATTTCAATTCGTCGGGTTTGCGTAAAGAGGGAATTGATAATAATCTTACCGATCCATAAAATTAAAAAGAAGATGATGGTCGCAAAAACTAAACTTGCTAATTTATCGATAAAGTTACTAACAAGGTTTTGCCACCGGAGTTTAGAAAGTGAGGAACTAATTTCGTTAATTTGGTTTTTGACCTGCGGTGTCATCGCAGCTGCCATTTTGATTACTCCTTTATAGGTATTTTGAACACCTATAAATGTAGCGAAAGCAGGGAAAGAATGCAAATCTAATTGCGACGAAATTGGTTCCATGCTATGCTAAACTAAAATCAAAGGAGGCATCAATGATGACAGTTGGACAATTAGCAGGAATGATTGCGGCCGTGGCCTTAGTGGTTTTGGTACTCGCATTAGTTTGGTTCTTGGTACAAGTTGTTAAGGCAATTCGGCAAGCAACTGCTAACCTTGCAGACTTAACCAAAGAAGCCACTGAGCTGAGCCACCAAGCCGATGATATCTTGAAAAATACCAATGAATTATTGGAAGATATTAATGATAAGGTCGGTAAAGTTGACCCAGCTTTCGTTGCGGTTGGCAAAGTTGGCCAAAGCGTAAGTGACCTCAACGATGCTTCACGGGATTTCATGAGTCACCTTGCTCAACGGCGGGCCCGGCGGAACAAGTGGACCACAAAGTTAGGTGAAGTAGCGGCGGTTAGTTTGTTTAACCGGTTTAAGAATCGGAAGAAGGAGAAGTAAAATGGCAAAACGTTTATTAACGACTTTAGTGCTTGGCGGGGCCGCAGCGGCAACTGGTTGGCACTTCTTGAGTAGTGAAAAGAAAGCTGCCGTTAAGGAACAAACCCAAAAGTGTGTCGACAACGCTTTGGATGCGGCAACGGATTACATTTTAGAAGTTTTAGACATTACTGATGGCTTGATCGCCGATTACTCCGATCGCTTTGGTGGCCGGTTTATGGCCGCTAAAGAACAAGCGCAAGCCCAATCTGAAAAGTTAGCCAAGGCGGTAATGCCAAAGAACTTTGACGAAAAAACCGCTGATTTGCGGGATGAATTAAGTGCCGCTAAGGAAGCGGACAAGGCTGATGACATCGTAATTGATCAAACGGCAACCACTGAAGCAGAACAGACTGCAACGCCGGGTGAAGAAACTGGGGATGCTTCAACTGAAGATCAAGCTGATGGAAAGAATGAAGCATAGTTAAAGCATCAGAAAAAGTCTGAGAAGAAAATATTTAAGCCACCAATCTAAGGTTTGAAACGTAGTCGACACAAGTTTGAAATCGTCATTCTTCATAAATGTGGTTCAGAATGATGATTTCAAGGCTTGGTATTATCGTAAGCAGACAAGCTGCTTACGATAATTTGGCTACTTCACCTTGATTGGTGGCTTTTTTGTAAGATTAACTCGATTTTACGGCTGAGCAGGAAGTGGTGAAATTTCTACCACGTTCCTCGCCTTTTCCTACTTCACCGTCAAAAATTCCTTTGACGTGTGGGTAAATGGTTCACAACCATTCTCGGTGATGTGAACACAGTCTTCAATCCGAACGCCGGCGAAGTCTGGAATGTAAATCCCGGGTTCGATTGAGAAGCACATCCCGGGTTCGAGGACAAGGTCATTTCCTTCCATGATAGAAGGAAACTCGTGTTCGCTCATGCCCATTCCGTGGCCCAGCCGGTGGATAAAGTATTCCCCGTAACCAGCCTTTGTGATTACATTCCGAGCGATTTTATCAAGTTCAGCGGCGGTCATGCCAGGTTTAGCAGCGGTTTGGGCAGTTAATTGTGCTTCTAAGCAGACATCAAAGATTTCCCGTTGTTTATCGGAAATATCACCCACGGCAATCGTCCGGGAAGCGTCACTGATGTAGCCATCAAAGACCGTCCCTAGGTCAAAGAGGACCATATCGTGATCTTGAATTACCCGGTCGGAAGTAGCCCCGTGAGGTTCGGCGGCGTGGGCCCCAGTTTGAATCAGGGTGTCGAAGCTCATTTCCATGATGCCCTTTTGCTTTAAGGCGTATTCAAGTTCGGCTGCAACCGCTTGTTCCTTAACCCCAGGGTGAACAGCCTTGAAACCAACTTCAAAGGCAAAGTCGGCCCATTTCCCGGCTTCGTTTAACTTCGCGATTTCATCCTCAGACTTGATTAAGCGCATCTTTTCGATGATTGGCGTTAAGTCGGTGTCAAATTTAGCCTTTGGGAAGTTATCTTGTAAAGCCCGTAAGCGCGCAACGGTTAAGAAACCAAGTTCGGCTCCCCAGTTAGTGGGGTTAGCCACCCGCTTTTTAACTTGGGTGGCAATCATTTCATAAGGATGTTCGTGATCTAAGTAACCATAAACTGGGTTAGGCCAGTTAGTATCTTTAATGGCTTCAACTTCCAAGGCTGGGGCAAACAAGAAGGGATCTTGGTCAGGAAAAACCAAGAGAGCTAAAACCCGTTCTACTGGGTCACTGTAAAATCCCGTTAAGTACTTGATGGTCATCGGGTCACTAATGTAAGCAACGTCGAGCCCCTTTTGACTAATTAATTCACGCAATTGGTCTAATTTGTCCATTTGAAAAGGCCTCCTACTTGTTTGATTAAAAAATAATGAACATTTGGTAATAATTATATCACGATCGTTTGAATGATTTGCGCTTTCAAAAGAACTTTGCTATATTGTTGAGTGCCAATGAAAACATATGTGAAAGCACACCAGACTTAGCAGAAAGGGGAGTATTTAGTGATGAAGAAACAATCAGTAACTATTTACACAGTTGCACGGGAAGCGCGGGTCTCAATGGCGACAGTTTCCCGGGTAGTTAATGGGAACCCAAACGTCAAACCTGAAACCCGGAAAAAGGTCCTTGAAGTAATTAAGGAATTAAACTACCGGCCAAATGCCGTTGCCCGAGGCTTGGCAAGCAAGAAGACCACGACAGTCGGGGTCGTAATTCCTTCGATTACCAATGATTACTTTGCCCGGTTAGCCCTTGGAATCGATGATATTGCTTCGATGTACAAGTACAACATGATTTTGACGAACTCCGACGCCGATGATGGCAAGGCCCTTCAAGTGGTACGGAGTATGATGGCCAAGCAAGTTGATGGGATCATCTTTATGGGCCATGATATTACGCCAGACTTGCAAACGGAATTTGAAAATTCAACGATTCCAGTTGTGGTGGCTGGTTCGATGACTAACGATCCTGATTTGCCAACGGTCCGGATTGACTACCGGAAGGCCACTCAAGAAGCCACAGCTTACCTTTTGGAACATGGCGCCAAGAAGACGGCTTTGGTAATTGGTTCTAAGGAAACAACGGTTAACAAGGACTTCCGGATTTCTGGCTACCAAGCCGCTTTGGAAGCCGCTAGGCAAAGTTTTGATGAAAGCTTAATCTTCGAAGGTCACGATTCCTACAATGAAGGTTACGATTTAGCCAAACAGATTAAGGACGCTGGCATTGATGCCGTCTTTGCAAGTGATGATGGGATTGCGGCCGGCTTGTTAAATGGCTTGACTGACTTAGGAGTTAAGGTTCCCGATGATTTCCAAATCATTACGGGGAATGACACTAAGTTGGCGGAAGTTACCCGGCCAATGTTAACCTCAATTACCCAACCGCTTTATGATCTTGGGGCGGTTTCGATGCGGCTACTAACGAAGCTAATGAATGGGGACCAAGAAGAAAGCGATCAACCAACAAAGATCGAAGGTTCAAGTGTCATCCTTAATCACGGCTTTGTTGAACGGCAAACTACGCGTTAATTAAGATGGCAGAAACACAATTAACTCGGGAAGAATTAAGGCGACAACGAGAAGCTAAAACCCCTCCGGAGCCAACGGAACCAGTTGAAAAACATCCTTGGCACCTCGGAAGATACTTAGTGGCGATCTTTGTCGCCCTTTTCTTCATGGTTGGTCTGTGGGCCCACCAAACGGTTTTAAACGAATCAAAGGTCGAAGCCACCTTTACGAACGCAACGGTTTTGTCAACCGTTCAAAGTGAATTAAACAGTGGCTTGACTCAATATGGGTTAACGGACTTAGTGACCACGAGTGATACCAAGGCAATCCTGCATCAGTTGGTTTCTGAGGTGTACGAAAATCGGAAGTTGTCCCTTGATTTAACTTCGATCACGGATCGGGTAAGTAACCAAGCAAATGCTAGCTTGTCCGTTTATGGAGTGCAAATTCCAAGCCAACTGACGAATGGGGTTGCTGGAACGGTTAATACGGCAATTAACAATCAATTAAATACTAGTCAACTGCAAGGACTCGAACAGGGAATTCAAGTGGCAAAAATTGTTGATTGGGCAGTTATGATTATTACCGGTCTTTGGTTGGCTTGGTTAGCCATCCGTGAGCTACGGAATCACTCTTTAACTCGGTTTATTAGCCTGGTTACCATCTTTAGTGGGGTCTTCATGTTCTTTTTAGTGGCTGGAGTTAATGGTTACCTCAAAACGCTTAATTTCAGTAATGCAATTGCCAATAGTTTATTAACGGCTGCTACCAATACGGTCATCCATGCGGGCCAGTTAATCGCCTTAATCACGGTGATTATTGGGATTGGGATACTCTTACTAAAGGTTATTTTCCGGCGGCGTCACCAATCGTAAGCAGGGAAAGCTCGCTAGAGGGTTGAAATTAGCGGTGGAAACTGTTAGAATTCAAATGTTTGTTATCAATTAAAAAGAAAAGAGGAGTTAGTAATGTCAGGACATTCAAAATGGCATAACATCCAAGGGCGGAAGAACGCCCAAGATGCTAAGCGTGGTAAGATTTTCCAAAAGATTTCACGTGACTTGTACCAAGCCGCTAAAGCAGGTGACCCGGATCCCGACAACAATCCTCAACTTCGGCTGGTGATGGAAAAGGCGCGGGCAGCTAACATGCCTAAGCAAAACATCCAACGGGCCATCGACAAAGCAACTGGTGCTGGTGGTGCCAACTTCGAAGAAATCACTTACGAAGGTTACGGTCCAGGTGGGGTTGCGGTAATGGTCTTCTGCCTTACTGACAACAAGAACCGGACGGCGGCTGCTATTCGGTCTGCATTCACGCACTCCGGTGGTTCCCTTGGGGCCAACGGTTCTGTTTCCTACATGTTCAACCGGATGGGATTAATCGAAATCCTTCGCGATGGTTTGGACAAGGATGAAGATGAAGTATTGATGGATGCTTTGGATGCTGGGGCTGATGATATGAAGGCTTCAGATGACAAGTTCCAAATCTTCAGTGATCCAAGTGCAATGCCATCTGTCCGGGATGCGCTTCAAGAACAAGGTTACGAACTTGATACTGCTGAAGTAACCATGATTCCTGAAAACAAGACGAAGGTTCCTGATGATAAGGTTGGCCAATACCAACACTTGATCGATGAACTTGAAAACAACGATGACGTGGCTGACGTTTACGAAACTGGGTACATCGAAGAATAATAAAAATCGGGTTGAGGTTTTGAACCTCTCCCGATTTTTTTATCCATATTTTTAAATTTAATGAACATATATTAGTCTAATGTCTATTAGGCTATTTGAAGCATAATCACGATTATCCTTGTTAAATTAAGCTTCAAAATATTTTTAAATAAATAAAAATTTTTACCCCCCTTTTACGTATCTATATAAGTAAAGGGGGAATTTTTTTGGACTTAGAACGAAATTTTACCAAAACCTTAACCGCGGCGATCGGGGAACGGGTTTCGGACTTGTATCTATTACCAAGGGAGAAAGAGTACCAGCTATTTCTCTTGAAGGCGGGGCAATTGGAGTTAGTTGCCCAGTACTCACTTGTAGCTGGGCAACAGTTGATTTCGTATTTGAAGTATCAAGCTGATATGGCGGTCAGCGAACACCGGCGTCCACAAACTGGAGCGATTCGTTGGCCAGTTCCGGGTCAAACGCCAATTGATTTTCGTTTGTCGACGGTTGGGGATTATCGGGGTCGGGAATCCTTAGTAATTCGGTTTATTTACCGCTTAAATGACCAATATCAGATGATGCTTCCAGAACAGTGGGAAAGGTTAAGCACAGCTTGCCGCCAACGGGGGTTAATGTTGTTTTCCGGACCAATGGGATCGGGAAAAACGACGACGATGTACCGTTTGGCCCGGCAGTTAAAGGATCAACACGTCATTATGACGATTGAAGATCCGGTTGAAGTTGATGAGCCAGGTTTTATCCAACTCCAAGTTAATGAGCTGGCGCAAATGGGTTACCAGGATCTATTAAGAGTAGGTTTACGGCACCGTCCTGATATCTTTATCATCGGTGAAATCCGGGATCCGGAAACTGCCCAAATTGCGGTCCGAGCCGCCCTTAGTGGACATTTAGTGCTAGCAACGGTCCATGCCCGGTCCGCTTGGGGAGTGGTGAGTCGGCTTAAAGAATTAGGAATTGCGGACCATTATTTGGAACAAACCTTAAATACGATTTGTTACCAACGATTACTACCATTAAAGGATGGTCAACAAGCGGTGCTGTTCGATCTTTTAAGTGGATCGCCATTGGTTAGTCAACTTGGAAAACACCATCGAGGAGGAATGTCAGATGAATGGCAAACTGCGCTGCAAACGGCTAAAAAAGCGGGAACCATCAGTACCGAAACTGCCACGCAATATTCGGCGGGTTAAGGTTAAAAAAGCCCATTTAGCTCAGTGGTTTGGCTTGATGGGGGATATGTTACAAGTCGGCTTTTCGATCCGCCAAACCTTGGAGTTTACGATGACGATGATGCCGAAACAAGCCTTGGTCATTGCCTACGTTGAAAAGCAATTGGAACGTGGAGTAAGCTTTGCCGATGCGATGCGCCCGTGGTTAACGGCAGATTTGTATTATCAACTCCAACTGGCCGAACATCACGGTGAACTAACCGTTGCCCTTGGCGAAATGAGCAAGTATTTGGCGCTTTGCGAAAAGGAACGGCAAAAGCTGCGGGCATTGGCGCAATATCCGTTACTACTTTTGGGGATGTTAGTTGGGTTAGGAGTCGTGATGCGTCTGTATATTTATCCGGAGTTAAGTGGTTGGCAGACTTGGCATTTACCGGTTTGGGTTGATAGTTTAAAAGCGGCTTTGCTTGGCGCGGGGGGAGCCGGATTAATAGTTGGTCTCTTGCGTTACTTAGCTTGGCGAAAACAACCTCGCCTTGCCCAGGTAAATTATCTTTGCTATTTACCCATTGTGGGGCGTTTAGTTCGCTTGTATTTTGGTTACTATCTTACGAGTAACTTAGCAATCTTAATCCGGCGGGGGCTTTCCCTAAAAGAGATTTGTGCTCTTTTTAATGAATTTGAACCGGCTTCGCTTTTGTATCAACTTGGTAACCAATTAGCGAAGCAAGGTCAAAGTGGGGCAGATTTAAATGATTTTGTGCGGCGGCAACCGTGTTTACCAAATGAACTGGTTTCTTTTATCGGGCGGGGGTTAACAAATGAGCGCTTAGGAGAAGAGTTTACCCTTTTTGCTCGCCTGCAGTTTGAACGATTACAACGGCAGACGGAGAGCTTGATTGTGATGTTCCAACCGGTTTTATTTTTAATTGTCGCTTTAGGAATTTTAGGAATGTATTTAAGCATCTTGTTACCAATTTATCAATCAATTACGGTGGTGAAGTAAAATGAAAAAATTATTGAAGAAGCAACGGCCAGGTTTTACCTTAATCGAAATGTCAATTGTCTTGTTTATCATTGCTCTCTTAGTCTTGATTATCTTACCAAACTTGTCGAGCCAACGAAAAAATGCTAATCGGGTGCACCAAGACGCAATGGTAAATGTCGTCCAAACCCAGATTGACCTTTACGAAAATAACACTGGTAAAGATGTAACCAGTTTTGAAGACTTAACGGCAAATGATTACTTAACCGATGCCCAAGTGAAGAAGGCCCAAAGTGAAAATATCAAGATTCAAGGTGGTAAGGCGGTTAAGGAATGAGACGACCTGCCTTTACCCTAGCCGAAATGATCCTAGTGTTAGGGATTGTTGCCTTGACCCTTTTATTGACGACCCCACGAGTGATCCGCGCTTATGATCAATGGGAACAACAGCGATATTTAAAGCAGGTCGAACAGGAATGGAATGCTACTTTGATGTACGCACGGTCGGTTCATCATAGTGTATTGGTTAAGTATGAACCAACCAACCAAATGGTGAAGTTTCAGACAAAGAGTAATGGGAGAGGTTTTGTTGAACTGAAGGCACCTCATTCATTGCAAGTTGGGGAGAAGAGAGAAGGTAGCCGGAATTGGAAAATCACGGCCGATGGGCTTACCGGTCCAGGGACAATGGTTTTTTTCGATAAACAAACGGAGGAACGTTATGAAGCACGGATTCAAATGGGTGGCACCTTTAAGTTGGTACATTTACCACCTTCGGAAATCAAAGTTAAAGGGGATGATGGCCGTTAACCAATTGGTAGCTTTGGCAATTATGACCCTGGCGTTATCTGGGGTGGCAGTTAATGTTCAAGCAATGAAAATTCAACGCCAGCGAATGGATCAAGAAGTTCAAATTAATCGGCTTGCTAAAGAAGCGAGCCAAGAAGTCCGGGAAGGACAAGAACAAGTCACACTTCAACGGGCTGGGTTTCAAGCTGTTGCCAACCATTCCCAAGTCCAAGTGCTTCGGGGAAAACAACTTGTTTTGGAGGTTAAACGATGAAACGCCGGCCGGGGTTCACCCTTGCTGATGCCCTACTTGGGCTTGGTATTCTAGCAATCACGGTCATTTTAATTCAATGTAGTTTAAAGCTTTTAAACCGGCAGACCAACTTTAATGTCGGTGCGGAAACCAATTGGTATCAAGCCATTAACTTATTGGAAAGCGAACGGTATGCTTTTGAATTGGGAGAGGTAGGAAATCAACGGATTTTTTTAATTGATAAAACAGGCCGCAGTTTTTATCTTCGGCGTGAAGCTGATAAGCAGGCTCCCTTAGCCTTGCGGGGAAGTGATGGAGGTTATATTCCTTTGTTGTTTCACGTGCAACACGAAAGCTTTCACTGGAAAAAGCTGAATGATCATGAAATTTATCTGGCAATTACGACCAAAGACCATAGGAGGCATGAAGCAATTGTTCAACTACAAACACCGCGCCAACGCCCTATTGACAGTAGTTATGATGCTGACGGCGATGGCAAGTGTGACACTCTTCAACCTGACATATTTGGCCCGTCAAAGAGAGGTCAATCATCAACTAGTTCAAGAGTATCAACGGCAAACTCGGAACAATCTCAAGCAAACACAAACTAAATCGAAGTAAAGCGGGAAAGTTCAGAATGGGTCAGTTACTAAAGCGCTTGAATTTGCGGTGAAAAATCAGTAAACTAGGGATGTTGCAAAAATATGCAGAAGGGAGCGACCCAGACTGGTACAACAAACTCCAGAACAATTATTTGAGCCGTTTGATGAAGTAACGACCCTCTTACAAGCCGCTTTAAAGAGCTCGTATTTGGATGCTTTTCTTGAAAATGCGGAAAACTTGGTTGATGGCGGGAAGGTCCGGATTGAAGATGGGATTCCGGATGAAGCTACGACCAAGAAGGTAGAAGCTCAGTATCAAAAGCTTGATCTTGAGCATGCCGATCGCGAGACAATTCGAAAATTGCTCCAATTATCATTACTTAAAGTGATTCGTAAGGATATGATCCAAGCCAATCATCAAATGACGCCCGATACCATTGGTTTACTTATGGCGGCTTTAGTTGAACGCCTTGCGCAACATCATTTGCCAAAGTCAATTCTTGATCTAACTGTCGGAACGGGGAACTTACTGTATACGGTAATGAACCAATTACAGGCAGCTGAAGATCAAACCTTACAGGGTTATGGGATTGATAATGATGACTCGCTCTTGGCAGTTGCTAGTGTGAGTGGTGAATTGCAAAAGCAAAGGGTCCAACTATACCACCAAGATGCTGTTCAAGCCTTAGATGTTCCTTTAGTCGACCTCGTGGTAAGTGATTTACCAGTCGGTTATTATCCCTTGGATGATAACACAACAAATTACAAGACCCGGGCGCAAGAAGGCCATTCCTATGTTCACCACTTGTTGATTGAACAGGCAACGAATTACCTTCAGCCAGGAGGTTTTGGGATTTTCTTGATTCCAAGTGATTTGTTTAAGACTAAGGAAACCAAAGGCTTTGTGGAGTGGATTCAGTCGGTTGCTTATTTACAGGGATTGATTAATTTACCGCACGAGTTATTTGCAAACCCAGCGGCAGAAAAGTCAATTTTGTTATTGCAACGCCACGGAGCTGATAGTCATCAGGCAGGAAAAGTGTTGTTAGGAACCTTCCCATCCTTCAAGGATCAAGTAGGCTTTAAACGTTTTATGGCGGAAGTCGATCAATGGATGGCAAGTAACCTAGCACGATAAATCAAAGGAGAGTTAATATGTCAAAGTCAATTGCGGTTAATGCCGGTAGTTCAACGGTTAAGTTTAAGTTATTCGATATGCCAAGCGAAGAAGTTGTCGCTGAAGGGTTAATCGAACGGATCGGGCTTGAAATGGGGCACGCCAAGATTAAGTATGGTGACGGCCAAGTTCACGATGAAGAAACGCCATTCAAGGACCATGGGGTAGCAGTTGAATACCTTTTAAAGCAATTAACCAACCTTGGAATTGTTAAGGAATACAGCGAAATTACGGCAGTTGGTCACCGGGTAGTTGCCGGGGGTGAATTCTTTAAGGATTCAGCGGTAATTGATGATGATGTGATGGCTAAGATTGACGAATTGTCTGAATACGCCCCACTTCACAACCCTGCTGAATTGATGGGGATTAAGGCCTTTAAGGAAGTTCTTCCAGATGCCTTTGCGATTGCCGTCTTTGACACTTCCTTCCACACGACCATGCCAAAGATGAACGCTTTGTACAGCTTGCCATACGATTGGTACGAAAAGTACGGGGCCCGGAAGTACGGAGCTCACGGTACTAGCCACCGTTACGTTGCCATGCGGGCTGCTGACATGTTGGGCAAGCCATTAGACGAACTTAACTTGATTACTTGTCACATTGGGGCTGGGGCTTCAATTACGGCCATCAAGAACGGTAAGTCATACGACACTTCCATGGGCTTCACGCCATTAGCCGGGATTACGATGGCAACCCGTTCTGGGGATGTTGACCCATCCTTGGTTAACTTCTTGGAACACAAGCTCAACATTTCCAGCGACGAGATGGTTGAAATGTTGAACCACAAGTCTGGTTTGCTTGGTTTATCTGGGGTTTCTAGTGACATGCGGGATGTTCAAGCGGCTGCTGAAAAGGGGAACGATCAAGCCCAATTAGCCTTGGACATTTTCGAAAACCGGATTGTTCGTTACATTGGTTCCTACATGGCTGAATTAGGGCACACGGATGCCATCATTTTTACCGCTGGGGTTGGTGAAAACGATGTTGAATTCCGGCAAGCGGTGACTGATCACTTGAAGGGCTTTGGTCTTGGCGTTGATCCTGAAAAGAACAATGTCCGTGGTGTTGAGCGGGATATTTCAACAGCTGACGCAACGGTTAAGACTTTGTTGATCCCAACTGATGAAGAATTAATGATCATCCGGGACATCGAACGTTTGCGGAAGGCTTAATTAACTGAGCTTAATTAATCGGGAGGCTGGGAATTAACTCAGCCTCTTTGCTGTTACATAAGTGAGTAACCGTAATTTCTGATAATCGAGGAAGCAATTGACTTTTTCAACACATATGGGGGGCGGAAGTTAGATGCAATATGTAATTTCAGATACGCATTTTTTGGATGCAAATATGTTGGGGATTGATGATTTTGCTCCCCGACCATTTGATACGGTTCAAGCGATGGATCAAGTAATCATTGATCACTGGAACGAGCGGATTAAGCCAACTGACACGGTTTATCATCTCGGTGATTTAGCGGTTGATATTACGCGACCGGATAAGGAAGTTAATCCGGTAATTTTTGAGCTTCTCCAAGCTTTAAATGGGCGCTTAGTGTTAATTAAGGGGAACCATGATCGGCGGAGCCTTTTTAAGTATCTCGCGGCGCACAACTACGAAGTTAGCGGGCAACCAAAATTTGAATTTCATGATGTTGGGAAACTGATTAAATATGATCACCGACAGTACTATCTGACCCATTATCCAATGCTACTCGGCATTGCTCCCCAAATTGTTAATTTACATGGTCATATTCACCATTATCAAGTTCCGTACAAGACGAATTTGAACGTTGGCGTTGATGCCCCAGAGCTGGCATTTTTACCGCAAAAACTTTCTTTTGGCACCCCCTTGTCATTTAAGGAAGTGGAAATAATGATTGCTACTAAGACGACTTGGTTAGCAAAACAGGGAGGACAAGGTTAATGAATCGATCAAAGTTTGCCGAATATAGTGAACGTCGACGTGATGAACGGGCGGGGGTATTTATCATTGAACGGCAAGATGAAACGCATTTTACCTTAAATCATCATCCGTATGAACTTTTAGTCAACCACAAGGATGCTTTTCAAGTAGACGCTTTAGCTGATCGTTTTAGTACGGTCTTAAGTAAGTATGATTATATCGTTGGTGACTGGGGGTTTGATCAACTTCGGTTACGGGGATTTTATGCTCCCGAAAACCGGTTGTACACGTCTGAACGCGGGGTAGAAACAATTGAGGATTACCTTTTTGAAGAATGTAATTTTGGTTGTGCTTATTTCATTGTCCGCAATCAAGATGTTCAGGTGCCACGATATCTAAATAGGCGTCGCGGTCCAAGCACTAAAGAACGTCGCTTTAGCTCCCGGAATAATCATCATCCGCGGGTACGACGGTTAAAGAGTGGTTACCGCAGTCAAAAAATGTAATGAGGAGTAGCAAATGAAAGTAAATTATCAAGGTTACTTTATCGATCTCGATGGCACTATGTATAAGGGAAAGGAAAAGATCCCGTCAGCGCCAGGTTTTATTCACCGGTTACGCCAAGCTGGTAAGCAGGTCATGTTTCTGACGAATAACAGTACTAAGACCCCAGCGGAAGTGGCAACTAATTTACAGACCAACCACGGGATTGAAGCCTATCCAGAGGAGGTTTACACATCGGCCTTGGCAACGGCTGACTATTTAAAGGCCAACGTTAAGGAACGTCTTAAGACGGCTTATGTTGTTGGTGAAGAAGGCTTAAAAGTGGCTATCCAAGCGGCTGGTTTTACCCTTACGCCAACTAAGCCATCATATGTCGTGGTTGGTCTTGATACCCAGGTTACGTATCAAAAGCTTGAGACCGCTGTGTTGGATATTTTAGCGGGGGCAACCTTTGTGGGGACCAACGCAGATAGTAATCTTCCAAATGAGAAGGGGCTAACCCCCGGAGCGGGTTCGTTAATTAAATTGGTGGAATACGCCACTACGGTTGGGGGCGTCAAACCGATCATGATCGGCAAGCCAGAAACCCTAATTATGGAATTGGCTCTTAAACGTAGTGGCCTTAAGAGCGACCAAGTGGTAATGGTGGGGGATAACTACCGCACCGACATTTTAGCAGGCATTCATAGCCAGATGGATACGCTTCTGGTATATACGGGAGTATCGACCCCCGAACAAGTTGCAAAACAGGTACAACAACCAACCCATACTGTGAGGACTTTAGATGAGTGGCAAGTCAATTAAAGCGATAAGTATTAGTGAATTAGCAGTGATTAGCGGCGGACTGACAATGTTAGGCGTCGCTTTTTTGCTAACCTTATTGATTTCACCAGTTTTCTTAGCCCATCCAAACCAATTTTATGGCCTTTCTTATTATCAAGAAGTTCAAGAATACTGGCAGATTATTCGTTATTTTGCTAGTCAGCAATCGTGGTTGACCTTTAAGTGGTTGCCATTAACTGTGGCCGGTCAACGTCATTTTGCGGAAGTGCGAGTAATGATTTGGTGGGGTGGGGTAGTTACAATTGTAGCGGGGATGTTGTTTGCCCTCTCGTTGAAGTGGTTAAAAGCAAATTACCAACTGTGGCGATTGGTCCCAGGCTTTCAGTTTTTGATTTGGGCTTGGGGAGTCTTTTTGATATTTGGAGTAATGAACTTTGACAGTTGGTTCATTACCTTCCACCAAATATTTTTTCACAACCAAGATTGGATTTTTACACCAAAAAAGGAGCCGATTATCCGGCTCCTTACTTCAGGTTTCTTTTTACGGTATTTAGTTTGTTGGTTATTGGTCACTCTAGGGCTAGTTAAACTGACTCAAGCCCGAATTAATCGGTGGTTAGTCGACCTCCTTGCTAAACCGAGCCTTGATTCCACCGACAATTGCTGGGATCATCGTAACGACGATAATCGCAAGAATGATCAATGAGAAGTGCTTTTGGACAAAAGGTAAATTACCGAAGAAGTAACCTCCACCACAACAAAGGAGGACCCAAGAGATACATCCAAAGATACTAAAACGGAAGAATTTATGGTATGGGAATCCAGAACCGGCGGCTGCGAATGGAGCGAAGGTCCGGATAATTGGCATAAAGCGCGCCAGGATAATCGCTGGGGCGCCATTTTTTTCAAAGAATTGTTCCGCTTTTACCAGACTCTTCTTATCAATTAACCGTCCAAACCAAGAATGGCTTGATAATGACCGGCCAATTTTATGGCCAATTAAGAAGTTTAGTGAGTCACCAGCGAGGCAAGCGATTAAGAATAGAACTGCGAAGATCCAGATGTTTAATCCGTATCGCGGATCAGCAGCAAGGGCGCTAGCCGCGAAGAGTAATGAATCACCGGGGAGGAACGGCATGATCACCGCACCAGTTTCAATAAAGATAATTAAGAATAAGATTAAATAGCTCCAATCACCAAAGGCATTTACAATTTGAACAATATGCACATCAATGTGGAGAATAAAATCAATCAGTGTCGACATGAGTACTCCTTTTTTAATATAGTTTGTTACCGCTAAATTTTATCAGTCCCATGAAGAAAAAGAAAGTTCAGTTGGCGACTTTAAAGGTTTATTTACGATTAGTTTGCGTTAATAAAAATTCGAACTAAAAAGGTTTTTAGCTAGCAATTAATCCGTAAAATCATAACTATTACGGCGTATGTTAGGACGATTGTAAGGATAATAAAAATAGTTAAATAAATTTGCAAAAAACCTTTGACAATCGTTTAAGAACCCGGTATATTAGATATCGTTGTCACGGCAGTTAAATAAATCACTGTTAGTCAACAAAAAAAGTTAATCAAAAAAGTGGTTGACAAATGATTGTTGATTTGATAACATGTAAGAGTTGCTGATGTGCTTAGTAATTAAGAACTTCGAAAAAATAATTAAAAAAAGTTCTTGACATCAACTTGATGAGATGTTAAAATTATTAAGCGCTAGGAATTAACTTCCTAAGCAATTCGGTAGACCTTTGAAAACTGAATAAAGTTT
>DHKFI23501__coassemble_609_pt1 | contig 32247 bp, 27 predicted proteins | sample DHKFI23501__metabat2_high_PE_018 | metagenome-assembled genome bin DHKFI23501 | reverse complement strand
TTAAGACTCTAAAAGTGCATATATACGGGTTGCCCCCAAAACCTTGACAGATACCTCAGCTTTTTTGAACTTGTTTTTTTAATTTCCTTGGGGGTATGATAATTGTTACTAGTTTGGAAAGCGAGAGAAGAGGTAAATGCGGCAACACGTAACAATTAAAGATGTAGCGAAAGCGGCGGGCGTTTCGGTTACCACCGTTTCTCGGTATTTGAATGGTCGATATGATCGGATGGGGAAGGAAACCAAAGAACGGATCACTACTACCATTAAAGAGTTAAATTATGCGCCAACAGCTTCTGCCCGACGATTACGCCAAAGTCAGAGTCATTTGGTAGGTTTGCTAGTGGGAAATATGGCTAATCCCTTTTCATCTTTGCTAGCGAAGGGGATTTACGATGTTTTACAACCAGCTGGTTATGATGTTTTGTTAATGAATACCAACGATTCAGTGGCAAATGAGGCCCGGGCATTAGATCGGTTATATACCCAACAAGTAGATGGAATTATTGTGCAACCAAGTGCGGGGAAATTTAGTCAATTTCAGTCAGTAACTGATCATGAAATTCCCTTAGTCGTTGTTGACCGGGAAATTCATGATCAGCCAGCAACGGTGGGGAAGGTAACTAGTACTAACCAAACTGCCTGTTTTGACTTAGGAAAATACTTAGCTGAGCGGGGCTACCAGAATATTATTTCGGTAAGTGCTAGGTATGCGGAAGCTTCTGGCCAGATTCCCCGAATTGCGGGATTGAAAAAAGCGGCCGAACAAATTGGGTTTAATTACCTTAACATCGCAACTAAAAAGAGCGATACCGTTACCGACTTAGCACCGAAGATCAAACAATGGGTTCAAAGTTTGCGCGGAAAGACGGTCATCGTTTCGCTGATGGGCCCGATTCTATTTGATTTATTAGATGTTTTTAAAATGTTAAAGTGGCAATTTCCAGACGATGCTGGCCTCGTTAGTTTTGATGACTGGGCGTGGTCACGGTTTGTGGGAGATGGGATTTTTTTGGTTCAACAAGATATGGAAACAATGGGCCAATTAGCTGCCCAAAAGTTACTCCAACAAGTTGAGACTGGGTCTGATCAATCTTGGCCAAGTTTTGTCCCAGTTAAGATGGTGCCGGCACCGTCAATTTGATTAAAAAATAGGTTGGGAAGAAACTACAAAGACCATTAATTTAAAGGTTGGAACGTAACCAACACAACTTTGAGAGTAGCTCTGTTAGACAACTATCGTGGCAAAAAGCAGTAGCTGAATGGCAGTTGCTTCCCTAACGGTCGCACCAACCTATTCAGCCTTGCATGGGTTTGCGGACGCTAAACAAGTCGGCTAGCTCTCTTCAAGCACAATCCTTATAGATAAATCAGCCGGAGAAGATTTGTTTTGCAAATTTCACTCCGGCTGTTTTTTTATCTCACAGGACAGTTTGAAAACTTTCTTGCTAATTCACTTTTCAAAGCTGGGTCTTATCGTAAGCAAAAAGGCTCATTCTAGATCCATCTAGGATCGAAAGGATACATTTATAATTTTGCAAAACGGGTTGTTTAATTATCTAAACGATTTTGGAGTTCAATTTGGCACTGATCACGATCATTAAAATGGAGATCTTTAAACGTTTGTATGCAATCTGATTTTTCCTCAGATAACAATCAAAGGCGATAATAATTAGTCAATCTTCCCCTTGAGAAATTCTTTTTTGATTATAAAATCCGTGGTATCCTTAAGTTAAAAGTGGTAGTGTTTACAATCTTTTTATAACTTGAAAACCAATTTAGCTTAAAGTTTGATAAACGATACCTAGATTGAAGATTTGCCAAGCGAAAATTTAGAAGGGATTGAGTGATGTGACCAAAAAAACTGTCGGGATTATCCTATTACGGCCGGACCGCCTGACCTTAACCATTCAAGATGAAAATCAAAAGGTGGTCACACAGGTTCGGTCTGGAGCGCTCCGGGTTGGGGATGAATTGGTTGCCAATTATTTGGAAAATATGGATGCCATTACTACTAACTTGGTTGGGTTCCAACGGGTGTTGAAGGAATATGATGTAAAAGAAGTTGCTTGTTTTGGTGATTTAGATGATTTGGATGATGTTTCGGCCCAATACGTGGCCGACCAAATTGAGGTCCGAGTGGGATTGAAATTACGTTGGCTCAACAAAAATCAGCTGTTAGCTCAAACCTTAGTACAAACGTGGCCACGGTTTAAGCATGAACTTGGTGACCAGCAATTAACGGGATACGTTCTGTGTGTTGGGCTTTCAACTAGTACCTTGTCCTACTTTAACCAGGGACAATTCATGAATTGCTGGGACATTGACCTTGGGAAGGCAAGGATTAATCAGTTAGCGGAAAACCTTCGGCAAACAACGGCGACTCCAAGTGATATCATTACCGACTTTATTAGTTCCAAACTGGAATACTTGGTTCCGGAATTAAGTGGTCAATCTGCCCCAGTTTTGCTTGTCCAAGGGGTCGAAACCTTAGCCCAACGGTATATCCAAGCTCCAAACGTGATTGCCCAGGTGGATACGGACTCCTTCAAGCAACGGTTCCGGCAGATTCTTTCCTCATCTGACCAGTACATCATTCATCAATACGACGTCGATGAACAAAGTGTAGATTGGGTCTTACCAAGTTATTTGGTTGTCCGGCAGACGATGCGGCTATTGAAAGCCCGGAAACTTTACGTAACGAGCTTAGCTCAACCAGATGGTTTACTGGCGGACTACGCGAATAAGTTACCGGTAAATGACCTTGTGCGGAGTGCTGCTGATAAGATGGCCCAACGGTATGGAATTGATGTTTATCATAAAGAATTTGTTACCAAAGTCGCCATGCAACTCTTTGATGCCTTAAAACCAATTCACCGTTTGAATAATCATTACCGCTTGCTGTTGGAATTAGCATGTAAGGTTGATGATATTGGGAACTTCATTAATCCCCAAGGTCACTACCGCCATTCAGCCTATATTTTAGAAGCTAACCCCTTGATTGGAATTTCGGATGTGGATAATTTAATCATTGCGGAAGTTTCGCGGTACCATTCCTCAGAAGCGCCAGAGATTGATCAACACCACTTCAAGGAGTTGCGGAGTCGGCTCCGGTTGCCAATTGCTCAGCTAGCTGCGATTTTGCGGGTAGCCGATTCACTCGATGATTCGCGGCAACAAAAGATCTCCGAAATTAGCTTGAAGTTGAGGGGAGATCGGTTACTGATTAAGGCAAAGGCGAAAGATGATTTGGTTTTGGAAAAATGGGCCTTCTTGCGGAAGAATAAACTCTTTACCCAGGTCTATGGTTTGCAACCGGAATTGATTGCGAAGGGGGCAAAGTAAAATGAATGAAACTGATTTTTACCAACCAAGTAACTATGTAAATCGGGAACTTTCTTGGATTGACTTTAACGGCCGGGTGCTTGAAGAAGCAGTTGCTCCAGAGAATCCTTTGCTTGAACGGGCTAATTTCCTTGGAATCACCCAAAGTAATGTTGATGAATTCTTTATGGTCCGGGTGGCATCTCTTCATAAGTTATCAGCTTTTAATGTCACTACAACGGATGCTTCGGGGATGACGCCAGCCGAACAGTTGGCAGCGGTTAATGAAAAAGAACACCGAATGGTAGAAAAGCGTTACCAAGTTTATAACGATTACTTACTACCAGAATTAGCTAAGCAAGAAATTTACATCAAGCACGTCAATGACCTTGATGAACGGGAATATGACTTCATTAGCCGGTACTTTGAAGATGAATTAATGCCAGTTTTGACGCCAATGGCGGATGACTCTTCCCGGCCCTTCCCGTTTATTGCCAATAATTCCTTGAACGTAGCGGTTAAGCTAATCCGGGATCTTTCCCAAATCGAAGACCGACCGCGGAAGGTTCTTGAAGGGGATCAAGAAGTGACTGAAAATAACCAGGAAATGCATGAACACGGTGAGAAGCCGGAAGATAAGTTTGCAACGATCCGGGTGCCAGAAATTTACAAGCGCTTGATTAAGTTGCCAACGAAAAATTCCTTTGTTTTAATCGATGATGTGATTAAAGAATTTATTGCTAAGCTTTTCCCTGGCTATAAAGTTTTAACCACCGGGACATACCGGGTCATGCGGGATATGGACTTGGACGTGGCTGAAGAAGACACTTCGGATCTGCTCCGGGCGGTCCAACATCAATTGCGGGCCCGGGAACACGGGAGTGTCATGCGGCTCGAAATCGAAGAAGACTTTGATAGCTGGCTGGAGAACCACTTGATTGACCGGCTTAAGGTTGATGAAGCTTGGGTTTACCGGGTAAACGGTCCAGTTGACTTAACCTTCTTAAAGAAGTTAAGCGGGATGGTCGATGGTCATGATGATCTGCGTTACCCATCGTACCAAGCTTACCAGGATCCAGCGCTCGATATGGATCACAATATTTTTGCGGCCATTCGGGAAAAGGATCACTTGTTGCAACATCCATACGATAACTTCCAATCCGTGGTTAACTTCATCCATCAAGCGGCTGAAGATCCGAAGACCTTGGCGATCAAGATGACCCTGTACCGGGTTTCAGGAAATTCACCAATTATTAAGTACCTTGGTCAGGCGGCCCAACAAGGGAAGCAAGTTACCGTCTTAGTTGAAGTTAAGGCCCGGTTTGATGAACAAAATAACGTTCGTTGGGCCCGGCGACTTGAACAAATGGGTTGCCACGTTATTTACGGGTTAGTTGGCCTAAAGACTCACTGTAAGATTGCCTTAGTAATCCGACGGGATGATGACGGCATCCGTCGTTACATGCACCTAGGGACAGGGAACTACAATGATGTCACAGCTCACTTCTACACGGACATGGGCCTTTTAACCTGTGATTATGAACTTGGTGAAGACTTAACGAATCTCTTCAATGCCTTATCTGGCTTTGCCCGGACCAAGTACTTCCATAAGCTTCATGCTTCCCCAGATGGGATTCGGGACTTTATCAATGCCAAAATTGATCAACAAATTGCCATTGCTAAGCGAGGGAATCCAGCCCGGATTAGCATGAAGATGAACTCACTTTCTGATAAGCAAATCATTGCCCACCTTTACGAAGCTGCAGCGGCTGGAGTTAAGATCCGCCTGCTAATTCGGGGGATTACTTGTTTACGGAATGACTTACCAGTTTTGAACGGGAACATTGAAGTTCACTCCATCTTAGGACGGTTCCTTGAACACTCTCGGATTTACTACTTCGAAGGAGAAGGACACGAAGAAATTTACCTAGCAAGTGCCGATATGATGACCCGGAACTTAAACCGGCGGGTGGAAGAACTTTATCCAGTAACCGAAGAAGATACGAAAGCACAAGTAATTAATATTTTCGAAAATATGTGGCGGGATAATGTTAAGACCCGGATCCTGAAAGGGACGGTTTATGAAAAGGTAACGCCAGAAGGCAAACGCTTTGATTCTCAAGCCTACTTCATTAAGCAAGCCCAAAAGCAACTTAGTGATTTAAACCGGGAAAAAAAGAACCATAAGCGGCTCTCGAATGTTTTTGAAACCTTAACCCGTCACGTTTCAAATTTACACTTAGACAACACTGGAAAGGATAGCAAGCATGACTAACCTGGCAATTATTGATCTTGGTTCCAATTCCTGTCGGCTACGGATCAGTGAAATTTACCCTAATGGGAAGCACCAACTAGTAAAGTATGAAAAGGAATTTGTCCGCCTGTCAGAAAATATGGGACCGGAAAAGATTTTGAAGCCGGAACCAATCGAACGAACGATTACCGTCTTGAAAAAGTTTGCGGTTGAATGCCAAGCTTTAAAAGATGTCCGGTTAATTGCGGTCGCAACGGCCGCGGTGCGGCAAGCAACCAACCAAGACGAGTTTTTAAACCGCGTTAAAAAAGAAGTGGGTATTGAAATCAATATTATTTCCGGCGAACGGGAAGCTTATCTCGATTATGTTGGGGTTTCCCGGACCTTGCCGATTCAAAACGGCCTAATTATCGATACTGGTGGGGCTAGTATGGAACTAATTTTGGTGGATGAAGGTCAAGCCGAAGAAGTGGTTAGTCTTCCAATTGGGTCAGTTCTTTTGTCCCAACAATACAATTTAGGGGATGTTATCAATCCGGCTGATTTGTATGATGCCGTCATCAAGGTCGATGAGGTATTGACCAGTCAACGCTGGCTTAACCGGGCCCGTCATACCCGGGTGGTTGCCCTTGGTGGTAGTAACCGGGCCTTAGCAAAGTTATTCCGGTGGAAGCTGGCTTCTTCGCCAACGCACGTTCAACCAGTTCATGGTTTAAAGATGCAAAGTCAAGATGCCTTTGCTCTAATGCACAGTCTCGTGGCTGCTAACAAAGTTGAACGGACAAAGATGCGGGGAATCGCCGCAGCCCGTGCCGATGTGATTGTTGGTGGATTATTGCCATTGATGGCCTTGCTCCGGCAACTTTCCATGCAAGAAGTGATGTTTAGTAATAATGGCTTACGGGAAGGACTATTGTTTGAATATCTGGACCATCAATTAGAAGGAGTAGCAATTCAAAAGCTTGACTAATTGGAAGGAGGTCGGGAAGAAGCTTTAATTTCTCCCTGACCTTATTTTTTAATGATTTATCATAATTTTTTGTTTGTAAACGTTTTATTGTGATATAATTTAGCGTGAAAAGTTTGTTTACTAAAATTTTAGTTAAAAGAAAGGGTGGCAAATTATGGCAATTCTTGTCGCAGGTGGTGCCGGTTACATCGGTTCTCATATGGTAAAACGCTTAGTTGAAAAGGGGGAGGACGTGGTTGTCGCCGATAACCTTTCAACTGGGCACCGGAAGGCCATTGCTAAGGAAGCCAAGTTCTACTACGGTGATATCCGGGATCGGCAATTCTTGGATCGGATTTTTACAAATGAAGATATTACGGCGGTTGTTCACTTCGCTGCCTTTTCAATTGTCCCTGAATCAATGGCTAAGCCATTAAAGTACTTTGACAATAATACTGGTGGGATGATTACTTTACTTGAAGCCATGCATGATTTTGGGGTTAAGTACATTGTCTTCTCATCTACGGCGGCAACTTATGGGATTCCTGAACATATGCCGATTAAGGAAACTGATCCGCAAAAGCCAATTAACCCATATGGTCTTTCCAAGCTGATGATGGAACACATGATGGCTTGGGCTGATAAGGCATACGGAATTAAGTTTGTTGCTTTGCGGTACTTCAATGTTGCTGGGGCAGCTCCTGATGGAACGATTGGGGAAGATCACGGTCCTGAAACCCACTTAGTTCCAATTATTATGCAAGTTGCTCAAGGTAAGCGGGACGAACTGAGTATCTTCGGGGACGACTACAACACGCCAGATGGGACCAACGTCCGGGATTACGTTCACGTTATGGACCTGGCTGATGCGCACATCTTAGCAATCAAGTACTTAAAGGCTGGTAACGAAAGCAACGCCTTCAACCTTGGTTCTTCCACTGGTTTCTCCAATAAGCAAATGTTGGAAGCAGCCCGGGAAGTTACTGGTAAGGAAATTCCAGCGAAGATGGCACCACGGCGTCCAGGGGACCCAGATTCCTTGGTCGCTGCTAGTGACAAGGCCCGCGAAGTCCTTGGCTGGAAGCCACAATACGATGATGTCCACGATATCATTGCGACAGCTTGGAAGTGGCACTCAACCCATCCAGCTGGCTACAATGACCGTGGTGAAGCAACTTTATATTAAAATTTATTAGAGGTTGGGAAAAAGCTTTTTGTCGGCCTGATTAGCGACTAAAGAGAACTTTTTTGGGTTCTTTTTAGTCGCTTTTTTCGTTTTTCATTGACAAAATTCGGAACAGTGTTATATTAATGACACACATATTAAAATTTTCTAATTTGTTTATAATCAGAAAATTTAAAACTTGAAAGGATGATACATATGACAAGAAAAGTAGCAGTTGTTGGGATGGGCCATGTTGGGGCCACGGTCGCACATTATTTAGTTTCTGGTGGTTTTGTTGACGACTTGGTTTTATTTGATACTAATGAAGCTAAGGTTAATTCGGATGCATTAGATTTACGGGATGCAATGGCTAATTTGCCAACGCATACTAATCTTTACGTTAATGACTGGTCACAAGTTGCTGACTGTGATGTAGTGGTTTCAGCCCTCGGGAAATCAAAATTGGTTGACACTCCAGATCATGACCGGTTCGCAGAATTCAAATTTACCCGGACGCAAGTTCCGGTAGTTGGAAAGAAGTTAAAAGAAAACGGCTTCCATGGAAATATGGTCGTTGTTACGAACCCATGTGACGTAATGACCTCAATGTACCAAGAAGCAACTGGATTACCAAAGAACCAAGTTGTTGGGACTGGGACTTTGCTCGATTCGGCACGGATGCGGGCAACTGTTGGTGAAGCTTTAGGTCTTGATTCACGCTCAGTTGTTGGTTATAACTTAGGTGAACATGGAAACTCACAATTTACTGCTTGGTCAACTGTCCGGGTCTTCGGTAAGCCATTATTAACGTACCTAAAAGAAAATCCCGAGGTTAAAGTTAACCTTGACGAAATGGAAGAAAAGGCTCGCCAAGGTGGCTATACTGTTTACAAGGGGAAGAAGTATACGAACTATGGGGTTGCAACGGCGGCCGTGCGGCTTACCTTGGCAATGCTAAACGATGCCATGACGGAATTGCCGGTTTCTAATTACCGGGAAGAACTGGGGACCTACTTATCATATCCAGCAGTCGTTGGCCGTAAAGGGGTAGTTAAGCAACTTCAACTTAACTTAACGGCTGAAGAACAAAGCAAACTTGAAACAACCGCCAATTACATCAAGGAACGATTAGCTAAGGAACGGGAACGGGCCGCAGCAGAAGGACAAGCTGAATAGGAAAAATCCTTTGTGGTCGTAGCTTAACTTGAGTTTCTGGGTAATATTTGAGTTAAAAAAATGAGAGGCTGGGGAGAAAGTCAACTTTCTTCCCAGCCTCGTTTTTGATGTCCATAAGAATTGATTTATTGGTATTATATTGAGGTACTATGAGTTAAGTTCAGCTAATTTTGCTTTAACGTCAGTAACGATTTGAGCTGGCGTCAAGTGGTAACGTTCGTAAAGGTCGGTAACTGGTACCACATCGGTGAATTCTTTTTCGGCCCCAAAGTTAAGAACTGGGGTCCCAGTTGGTGCAACCAAGCGGTCGAGATGTTCACCAAAACCACCAGACATGGAAGCATCTTCCAAGGTAACGATCAAATCATGATTGTCAGCTACTTTTAAGAAGGTGTCTTTGTCTAAGGTGCTTGCTGAAACCGGATTAATCAAGGTAGCTGTAATTTTGTTCTTTGCCAATTCGGCAACGACCTTTTGACCTAAGGCGAAGAAGTCACCAAGACCAACAATGGCAACTTGATGACCAACTTGGGCAACTTGGGCCTTAATCGTTGAGTAATCATTCGTACTTGCGGCACCATGAACAACTGGACCAGCTGGTTCCCGGATAATTACTGGCTTGTCGGTTTGCTTCAATGCCCATTGCAACATTGAAACTAATTCTTCTGCATTCGTTGGTGCAAGGTATTCAATGTTTGGAATGTTGGAAAGCATTGCCAAGTCCCAGTCACCTTGGTGGGTACTGGATTGGTCAGAAATCATCCCGTTTTTAACAATCGTTACAACCGGGTAGTGGTTCAAAGCCATGTCGTGAATTACTTGGTCGTAAGCCCGTTGGAAGAAGGTGCTGTTTTGGAATAATACTGGCCGAGCGCCATTTTCAGCTAATCCGGTAGCGTAGGTTACGGAGTATTGTTCCGCAATATCAACGTCATCGTAGTTGTTTGGGTACTTTTCCTTCATTTCATCAAGGCCAAAGACCCCAGGTACAGCTGCCGTAATGACCATCAATGGCTTACCAGCTTCAATTTGGTTACCAAGTTCATCCTTGATAATTTGATCATAATTTTCAGTTGCAGTAGCGGGTGCTTTATCACTGCCGTCTTCAATCTTAAATGGAGAGTGCCAGTGCCAAGTTTCTTCATCCTTGATGGCTGGTTCGTATCCCTTCCCCTTAAGGGTATTTACGTGAAGAACGATCGGGTGGTCAATCCCCTTAACGTCCTTAAGCGCATTGATCATCGTTTCAACGTCGTTTCCATCAGCAATGTAACGATAATCAAGCCCCATTGCTTTAAAGAGGTTATTTGGTGCTTCACCGTTGCTTTCCCGCAGGGTGGTTAATTGATCAAACATCCCCCCATTAACGTCATCAATTGACATTTGGTTATCGTTAAAGATGATAATTAAATTACCATGGTACTTTCCGGCGTTGTTTAGACCTTCGAGGGCCATTCCGCCACTTAAAGAACCGTCACCGATGACCGCAACAATATCACCACTTTGGCCGGTTAAATCGCGGGCCTTTGCCATCCCAACAGCGAGGGCGACAGAAGTTGAGGTGTGACCAACCCGGTAAAAGTCGTGGGGGCTTTCATCTTGGTTGGAGTAAGGGGTGACATCATTGTAACGATCAGGATCTAAGAAACCATAGGCCCGCCCAGTGAGCATTTTGTGAGGATAGGATTGGTGAGAAATGTCCCAAACCACCTTATCATGAGGGGAGTCAAAAACATAGTGGAAGGCCAACGTTGCTTCCACAATCCCCAGGTTTGGTCCTAAGTGACCACCAACGGCTGCATCCTTTTCAATCACCAAGTGACGAATTTCATCGGCAACTTGATGGAGTTGGTCAAGGGACAACTTTTTAACATCAGCTGGACCTTGGATCTTGTTCAGTAAGTAATCTGGATGTAAGTTCACGAAGCTTCCTCCTTCACAATTAAACTTAAACAACAAAAAAGTTCCTGTCAAACAGGATTATGACAAAAAGTAAGTACACTTATATTATAAGCAGTCTAAAATTGAAAACAATCCGGTACATTTTTGAACCTAGGGAACTAAAAGGTAACCAAAATTAGGTAGGAAGAAAACTCATCGATGGCCTGAAAAGGATAACGAGAATAAAGGAGGATTTTGTGTAAAAATTAAAGAGGATGGAAGAAAAGTCTCAACCATTAGCTAGGGAACGCTAGAATGACTATTAAATAACCTTAATTATAACAAAAAGGCCACTAAAGAAGGTTGAGTGTTGGCTGCGTTCCAACCTTCAAATTAGTGGCCTTAGTAGTTCACTTGTTTATCTTGCTTGATCTTCTTTATCAGCGTCTCGGAAATAGTCGGCTAAGTAGTCTAGACGGTGTTGCTTTTCCGCGATGACATCTGGGGTGGGTTCACAAGTCCGGTGGATAACTTCGTATTGGTCATTTCCATTGACAAAGCCCCATGCACACATCATTTCAAGTAAGGGATAGAGAGTCATCCCGTGCTCCGTAACTTGGTATTGTACTTGCACAGGCGAAGTATTTAAAACCTGGCGATCAACAATCCCATCGGCCATCAGTTCTTTAAGTTGAGCCGTTAACGTTTTTTTCGGGGCGGACTTTAAATAACGAAAAATAGCGGAATAACGTTGGGGACCAGCGTGCATTAAATAGTGCAAGATCAATGGTTTCCATTTACCACCAATCACTTGTAGGGTAATTGCCACTTCGCTTTGAACAGCTTTTTTAGGTGCCTTGTTGCTTGTCAAAGTTGTCATCCTTTCTCTAAAGCAGTTAGGAAGATTATAGGGTCAAATTAGTTGCCCGGTCAAATGACAAGTCAGGAACGGCATTTAAATCCCAGCTAGCTCGGTCGCCATGTTGGTAATTGACATATCCAGCGGCACCGATCATCGCTGCGTTATCACCACAAAGCTTTAAGGGTGCGAGGAGCAATTTAACTTCCGGATGAAATTTGGCAAGATCTTTTTCAAGGCGGGCCCGGACACCGGAGTTAGCTGCTACCCCACCGGCAAGTACAAGTTGTTTTACTGGGTATTGATCAAGTGCCCGCATCGTTTTTTCGCCTAGAATATCAACGACGGCGGCTTGAAAACTAGCAGCGAGGTCATTCTTATTAAGTTCTTGCCCCCGTTGATGAGCGTTGTGGACGGTATTAATAAAAGCGGATTTTAAACCACTAAAGGAGAAATCGAGATTATCTTCTTGAACCATTGCCCGTGGAAATCTAAAGGTGTCATGGCCTTGATGAGCCCATTCATCAACCGTTTTTCCAGCAGGATAGTTGATTCCTAATACTCGTCCAATTTTATCGTAAGCTTCACCAACGGCATCATCGCGGGTTTCACCGATAATTTCATATTCGTGTTCGGCTTTCATATAAACAAGTTCGGTATGCCCGCCAGAAACTAAAAGGGCCATCATTGGGTAAGTAAATTCACCAACATACCGGGCCGCATAAATGTGGCCGACCATGTGGTTAACTGGAATTAATGGTAAGTGGTGCGCCCAAGCAATGACCTTCGCCGCCGTAACCCCGATTAAGAGGGAGCCGACTAGACCAGGACCGTAAGTTACTGCTACTCCTGCTAATTGATCATAGGTCACGTCCGCTTCAGTCAAGGCTTCATTGGTGCACTTAGTAATTTGTTCGATATGGTGGCGACTAGCGACTTCGGGAACGACGCCACCGAACCGTTGGTGACTAGCGATTTGAGTGGCAACAATATTACTTAGGATCTTAGTCCCGTTTTCAATAACAGCCACACTGGTTTCGTCACAACTACTTTCAAAAGCTAAAATATAGGTTGGTTCTACCATATTAATATCCTTTCAATTTTAGGTTGTTCACCATCGTATAGGCATCTTCGCCATCTTCAATATAGTAATGATGACGGGTACCTTGGATTTTGAAGCCAAAGTGTTCATAAAGATGTTGCGCAGTTAAATTACTAGCGCGCACTTCCAAACTCATTGTTAATAAGTGCTGGCCAATGGCAACTTGCATTAGTGAACGTAAAAGAGCGGAGGCTAAGCCGCGTTGCTGAAAAGCGGGGTGGGTAGCAACGTTAGTTAGGTGAGCGTCTTTAGCTGCATAGTTAACTGCCATTCCCGCATAAGCTAGGACGGTATCATGGTCTTTGGCTACTAAATACAAGCAATTTGGCCGGTGTAAATCATAATAAAAGGCAGTCTCATCCCATGGTGGAATGTGATAGATAAGACGTTCAATTTCAACAAGTTCGGGAACTTCGACTTCTGTTACTTGGGAAATCAAATATGGCCGTTGATTAATTACGATTGTTCGGGGTGTAAACTGCAAGTGATTTTCATACTGCATCCCAAAGTAAACTTTTAGCCAAGAGTTAAACTTCTTTAACATATTCAATCGGTCCTTGGTTAGGATGGGTCTTTTGCCAATTAGCTTCAGCTTCGGTAATCCGTAAGTAGGTCGGGATAAAGTGATCAATGTCAGAAACTGGTTGAGCTTTGGCGCCTAATTTGGCTAAGGCAAAGGTTGATACCATCGCCGCCGATTGGATTACTTGAACATTGGCAGGTAAATTAGGAACGGCAGCCTGGAGCTTTTTAGTTAGTTCACCAAGTAAGTATACCGGTTCGTTGCTTGGCAATTGGTCAACTAAATCTTCAAAGGTAAGGTGACCATCGGGTAAGACATTAATTAATAGATGATCTTGATAGCGATATTCTCCCGCAAAAACATTGCCTCGGCGGGCATCAAAGAAAGGTACTAACAGCGCATCGGTTACCGATGGAATTCCTGCGGCGACGGTTTCAAGACTTGAGATCCCAACTAAATCAATGCCTAAAGTCATCGCTAAAGTTTTTGCAGTGGTGACGGCGATCCGGATTCCAGTATAAGAACCGGGCCCTTTGGCTACTACCACTCGATCGAGATCTTCAGGTTTCCAATTAACCCGGTGCATTAATTCATCAATCGTTGGGAGAACATAGATACTATGGTTTCTAACAGTATTCAAAGTCGTAGTCGCCTTTAGTTGGTCATCTTCGACCAAGGCAATGCTCATGGGATGATTTGAAGTATCAAGTGCCAAAATCTTCATTATTATTCCATCCTTTCGTGTTACAACTTCTTATCTTAACACAATGTTAATGCAGGTGAGTGAGGTGGTCGGGTTTTTAAGTAATATTCGAAGGCTGAGGATGGTGAAAAGTTCTATCCATTAACAAGGGAAGCTTGGAGCAAATCAGCCAACTTACTTGGTGTCTGTGCCATACAAGACTGAATAAGTTGGTGCGACTGGTTAGGGAAGCAACTGCCATTCGGTTACGGTTGTGAAGTTGATTTTGAGCCTCTATTGAATCTCAAAAATCACTCTTGATGTAAGCTCATTTCATTAGCTAACATCAATTTCAAAGTTGTGTCGGCTACATTCTAACCTTTAAATTAGTGGCTAAATTAGTGGCTTTAGTGGTTGTTCAGTCTCTCTCCAAATGTTATACAGAAACTTAAGCCGGTAAGCAGATTTTCTCCTTGCCGCTTACAATTAACCTAACGCAACTTAACCTCTTTCAAAGGAATTAAGTGGCTCTGGTATTTAATCTTGTAGTACAAGAAAAGAATTACGAAGAGGGGAACACTCATGTAAGTAATTAAGATGCTTTCCCAGTCCCAGTGAATAAAGGCATCAATGTTTTGTCCACCTACGGCAATTAGACACAGGATAAAGGCAAAAATTGGTCCAAATGGGAACAAGAGAGCTTGATATTTAAGCTCACTTAATAGGTGTCCTTGTGCTAAAAAGGCTCGCCGGAACCGATAATGAGCAATCGCAATCCCGAGCCAAGCAATGAATCCACTTAGTCCAGAAGCGGCGATTAAGTAGTTATAGGCTTCTTTCCCTAAGAACTGGGTTAGAAAGACTAGTAGTGAGATAGTCAAGGTACCAAGCATGGCATAAATTGGAATCCCCCGTTTATTAACATAGCCGAAAATCGACCAGGCATAACCTTCTTTGGCTTGAGTGTAAAGCATCCGAGTTGAGGCGTATAGCCCGGAATTAGCAGCTGAAAGCAAGGCCGTAAAGACAACGGCATTCATGACACTGGCAGCGGTCGCTAATCCAGCCCGTTTAAAGACAATCGTAAAGGGACTCATTGAAATATCTTGCACGTTTTGGCTTAATAAGTTTTTATCAGTGTATGGTAAAATACAAGCCATTACGAAAATTGACAGCAAGTAAAAGACCAAAATTCGCCAGAAAGTCGACTTAATTGATTTTGGAACATCTTTACGAGGATTAGCGGATTCACCAGCGGTAATCCCCACCATTTCAGTTCCTTGAAATGACATCCCCGCAACTAAGAAGACGGCAAACATACTTGGGAACCCACCTACGAAAGGTGCTTGCTTATAGGTGAAGTTTGAAAGCCCGACGGCAGAATGACCACCCATGATCCCTAAAATAATGGCTAACCCAACAATAACGAAGATGGCGATGGTAACAATCTTGATCAAGGATAACCAATACTCCATTTCACCATAGGAACGGACTGATAACCAGTTAATGATGGTAATAAATACAAAAACCCCTAAGGTAAAAATCCAACTTGGGACGTGAGGAAGCCAAAAGTTCAAGACAACTCCACAGGAGACGGCATCAACAGTAATTGTGATGGTCCAGTTAAACCAATAATTCCAACCCATTGCGAATCCAAGAGCGGGGTCAACGTAATCACTTGAATATTGGACAAAGGAACCAGTTGTTGGACTGTAAGTTGCCATTTCGCCTAAACTAGTCATTAAGAAGTAAACCATAATCCCCATAAGGGCGTAAATGAGAAGGGCACCTCCAGGACCAGCTGTTGAAATTGCCGAACCTGAAGCAATCAAAAAACCTGTTCCGATGGAACCACCAAGGGCAATCATCGTTAAATGCCGAGTTTTTAGACTCCGTTTTATGTGACCTTGATCATCTGCGTTTGACATGAAGATCCTTCTTTCTAAAGTTAATAATCAATTATAAAGTTATGAGAAGTTAATTATTATACTAAGTATACCATAGAGAATTTATAGCAATCGCTTTCAAAATAAATAATTATAAGAAATAGCAAATGCTAAAATTAGCGGCTTCTTTCTAGAAAGTTAATTTTGTAACAAATCAGCAGATTGATTTAAAGGGGTGGCCGAATATTGAATGCATATTTAAGGGGGTGAAAGTAAATAAAATTAAATTAACATTTTTAGTTTTAAAGCTTGATTGCTTGATACTTACAAAAAGTAAATGATATTCTAATGTTAATGAAAAAAGGAACGGAGAATTAAAATGGCAAACACGCGACTTAGTGACTTACTTCAAATCCTCGTTTATTTGAAAGTTCACGAGGGAGAAAAACTACCAAGTACGATTATTGCGGCGAGCTTAAATACCAATCCAAGTTTGGTTCGCCAAATGATTAGCCAACTTAGCAAAGCAGAAATTTTAAAAACCCAACGAGGGAGTACGCAAATTGATTTTTGCCGTCCTTTAGACGAAATTACGGCGCTTGACGTTTATCGTGCGAGCGCGCCTACCCATAACCTATTAGTGGTTGACCATAATACCTCACAAACCTGTACGGTAGGAGTTGCCTTTCCCAACGTCTTAGCAGTGCACTTTGACCAACTTCAAAGGGAGATTGAAGCAAAATTAGCTAAAATTACAATTGCCCAGCTCGTTGAAGAAACTCAAGCTGATATTGCTCAGCATGCTAAAATTGACAAAGACGAATAAATTAGCGCATTGCGGTGGCTTTTGGTAATTGGCGTAACTTAGTAGCGGAAATTTTATTTGCTAAGTAAAGCAAGACGCTTTTCTAATTTGAGGTTAGGAGGGCGTCTTTCTTTTTGGTTTCTTCTCTGATAAGCTAAGTTAAGCGTGAGGAGGAGTGGAAAATGTTATTGGCAATTTTATCAGTTTTCGTGGGGGTAAATTTAGATACTTTCATTTTTCTGCTACTTACTCTTGATCAGACAAAATGGGTTACTAGCCTAATTGAAGTGGTTTTGGCTAATGAAACTTTGTGGTTAGCTGGGGCCATTTTAGGAATTACCTTGATTGATCTTCTGCCAAATTGGATGACTGGTTTTTTAGGAATTTGGTTGTTAATTTTAGCTATTTGCTCAACTTCGACAACGCAACCAATTAAAAAGAACCACCGGGGGCAAATGTTTCTCGCTTGTTTAGCCTTAGGTGGTGATAATCTTGCTTTCTTTGTCCCTTGGGCAGGGGTGATGAAGATAAATCAAATTGAATTGGTAACCGTCGTTTTTGGCTTAATGTCAATCTTAATGGTGGGGTTAATCATCATCATTCGCCGGTTACCGCTTTTTGCTAAAGTTGTGGAACAGCTTGCTGTTAAAGGAACCCGTTGGGGATACGGAATTGCCGGGCTTTACGTAATTTGGATGAGTGGGTTTGCGAGCCATCTTTGGTCCTTAATTAATCGTTCATTGATGTTTTGAATTTGGTCCAGCCAAGGTGAATTAGATAAGCACTTAAGTAAGACCAAGTCCAGGTAATTAACCAGGTTAAAATAATTGCTAAAATTAAGTGATTAGCAATTATTTTTAGATGCAATATTCCTTGCCAAATAAAATATAGCCAAAAGACGTGCGATAAAAAGGCGCGGTAGGCGAAGGTTGCTAACCAATGAAAACAGGTTAATGAACGATCTTGTTGATGTTGAGTTTGCCAGAGATTTAAGTTGGCAACTAAGGCAATGATCAAAAGTGAATAACAAGTCATTGATACTTTGTAATACGGGGCGTTAGTAAGGCGAATGGGAAAGCCAAAACGGGATAATTCCCAGTTGGTCCAAAGAAAAACTAAGGTGGTGGCTAGGATTAACCCTTTTCGCCATTTAATCAACCAGGGATTAACTCGAAAAGCAAACTGCCAAGCTAAGCCACCGTAGATACCATAAATGATGAACGAAAGGCAAACCCGATCGAGGAGGTACCAATGAGCTAGTGATTGTTTAGTCGCAACTTGATAGATCCCTAACCAAAAAAGATAAAATAGGGCGGTGCTTATGGTAACGAGGCTTGGATGGCTGACTGCCAATTTCGTAAGCCACCAAAAAAACGGCATTAGGATAATAAATTGGAGCATCATCGTGTTGTACCATAGATGCGAAGCGGCGTTACCATTGATAAATTGCCAAAGAAAGCTAAATCCAGAGTGATAGTGGTGATGTTGCTGAACCTGCGGCAAGACAAGTAGATATATCCCAGTCCACCAAAGCGTTGGAACAAAAAGGTTCTGCCAAGCGCCATGAAGATGGTAACGATAGGGATGAAACTGGTTCCGTGGTTGGGTTCGGAGCGAAGTATAGAGAATCCCAAAAATAAAGGCTGGAGCCGTGTACTTAGCAAGGTTGTAGAGGATGCCAATGATAATTTGGTGGAGATGGTTAGGCCAAGTCTTAAGGGCAAAAGCAAGGACTGATTGGAGGACAACCGCAAAGAAAGCAAAAACCTTTAAATAGTCTCCAATATCGGCAATTCGAATTGAATTTTCTTGATGCATTAAAATCTTCCTTCTTAAAATAATCCTTCTCATCATAAGCAAAATTAAGTTAGGAAGCAATTTCAGCTAAAATCAGTTATAATTTGCGAAGAATAAAATGATGAGGAGAAAAAAAGATGCATGGTTTTCTAGGTGAATTTTTTGGTACGTTAATTTTGATCCTGTTTGGTTGTGGGGCGAATGCAAGTAATAGTTTAAAGAAGACGTATGGTCAAAATACAGGTTGGCTTTTTATCTGCTTAGCCTGGGGCTTTGCGGTGACAATGGGAGTTTACGTTGCCGGTGTTTTCGGCTCCCAAGGCCATTTAAATCCAGCGGTCACGCTTCCCTTTGCCTTGTTTGGTCGGTTTCCGTGGTCACAAGTTTTCCCGTATTTAACGGGACAATTCTTAGGCGCCTTTATTGGAGCAGCGTTAGTCGTCGCCCAATTCTATCCCCATTTTCTAGTTACTCGTGGGGGTGGAAATAACGTTGGCATCTTTGCGACCCGGCCCGCCATTCAACGGCCAGGATTTAATTTCTTGTCTGAAGTTATTGCCACCGCAATTTTTGTCTTTACCTTACTTAATCTTGGCAATTTTACTACTGGCTTAAAACCAGTTGTTGTTGGGCTGTTAATCTTCATGGTTGGGGCTGGTCTTGGAACCACCACTGGCTTTGCCATTAACCCCGCTCGGGACTGGGCGCCACGGCTTGTTTATACCATTTTGCCAGTCCCAAATAAAGGAAGTGCCGAGTGGAACTATGCCTGGGTTCCAATGTTTGGCCCGCTTCTTGGTGCAATTATCGCTTGTGGACTTGAGATGTTGGTAGGATAAAAGCCTCTTCCCAAGATGATCCAATAATAAGGACAATCAGTTGTAGAAGGTGGTAAAGACTGAGTTCTTATTTAGAGTGTCAGATTGTCATGGAGAGCTGGATTGGATAAAGACTGTTTCCGGATTTGTTCTTATCTGGAGCGCTAATTTTCAAAAAAACGGATTGTGCAGGAGCTAACCGAGAATAATGTAATTTACGTCGTTGGAGTCTTAAAGCGTTAGTCAATTTTGAAGCATTCAGCTTATTTGGAGCATGATTTCATCAAATGAAAAACCGTCAATCAGAGAGGTGGGAGAATTCCCCTGTCTTTCTTGCTTGGCGGTTTTAATTTTGAATTTAACGTTTAAAAACTTTCTTTCCTCGTAACCAGGTTTCTTTAACCCGGATATTTTGGAGTTCTTCGTGAGGGATGGTAAAGGGGTCCGCTGTTAGGATTACAAAATCAGCGGCTTTGCCAACCTCTAATGTCCCGTTATGAGTGAATTGGCCAAGTTGGGCAGCCCATTTGGTATAGCCAAGGATGGCTTGAGGAACGGTGATTGCTTCATCAGCGTTAACAACATCTCCATTGGCTGCTTTCCGGGTAACCGCGGCGTAAATACTATAAAACGGACTATCCGGTTCGTACCACGGAGTGCATGGAGCGTCAGAACTTAGGGCGGTTAAAGCATTCGTAGCCAACATTGATTTGAGCCGGTAAGCCAACTTAAATTGCTGAGGTGAGAGGTAATTCCGGTAGGATTCATCTTCAGCAAAGAAGAAAATCGGCTGGGTGGCCAAGCCGTATTCCATGGTAGCATCATTGATTTGCTGTAAAATCTGGTCGCTCAATAATGAAGCGTGCTCAATTCGGACGGAGGGCGTCCTAGTTAACCATGGTTTAAGATCTTTTGTGACGTCAATCACTAATTGGATAGCGGCATCCCCCATGGCATGAATGGCAATTTGGAGGTGGTGCTTTTTGGCATAGGTAACTGCACGTTTAAGCTTTTGCCGATTGGTTAGTAAAACACCTCGTTTACCGGAAGGATAAGTTGCTTCATTGTCAGCCGTTTCACCAGAAATCGAACCGTCCATGAAGACCTTGATGCCAGCGATCCGAAGTTGGTCATCATCGCCGGGTACAAGCTTCTCATCGCCTAATTCATCAAAGACATAGTAAAGGGATGCCCGGGGTTTGAAGCCAGCCTTAACCGCGTCTTGGTATAGCTTAAGGGAGTCGTAAGGGTGAAGACGACCCATCATTTCCCCGATAGCCACAATTCCGTTTTCAAGATAGTGTTGGGAAGAATTAACAAGGTTAGTAACATCGGTTTGATAATTTTGAGCCGACTTTGCTCGAACTAACAGTTGGCTAGCAGCAACTTCACGCATAAAGCCGTTGGGGCGACCATCTTGAAAGTGACCGATTTTACCTCCGACGGGATCAGGGGTCTTGGCATCAATCCCAGCTAATTCTAAGGCCTTTGAATTTCCAACGGAAGAGTGACAATCCGATCGGTAAAGAAAGATTGGTTGGGTGGTTGAAACCTGATCGAGGTCATCAACGGTTGGGGCGCGGTGTTCAGCTAATTTGGTTTCATCAAAGCCCCAGCCTTCAATCCATACGTCTTCGCCTTGACCATACGTTGGAGCCTTTTTTAAAGCCGCAATTAGCTCGGTAATGCTGTTAACCTTTGGAGGAGTGCAAGCAACGCCATGTAAAGCATCGGCAATATATTTAGGATGAGTGTGGCAGTCAATTAATCCTGGCAAGACCGTTTGACCATGGAGATCGATTGCTGTCGGATCAGTAACTTCGCTTTGGTCACCAACCCAGGTAACCCGATCATGTTCAATCGTTATTGCTGATGCGAAACTAGTCTCATCAGTCCCAAGAAAAATTTTTGCGTTTGTAAATGTTGTTCTCATAACTATTCTCCTTTGATGGCTTTATTATAAGCTTAATTTAGGTGGTAACGCTACCAACCTTATTGTTAACCGGTAAAAATAAAGTCGTGAAATTAATAATTTGTGGACTTAATATATATAAATATAGAAAATGTTAATTGCATTTATGATGAATAGTAATTAGAATAATAATGTAAACGCTGTCATTGGTTAAGGAGGTTTATCTCATGGTTGAACGTGAAAATGCCAATGTTTTATGGTTTGATGAGCTTCACCGCAAGGATGTTGATCTTGTTGGTGGAAAATCATCATCACTTGGTGAAATGACGTCTTCAATGGACGTGCCGGTACCATATGGGTTTGCGACGACGGCAACGGCTTATCGGCGCTTCATGAAGGAAACCGGGATTAATGACCAAGTTAATGCACTATTAGCAGGAATCAAGGACTATGAAGATTCTGATGAATTGCATGCAACTTGTTCAAAAATTCGGCAAATTATTGTTGATGCAAAAATGCCCGATTACCTGGCCAAAGAAATTGAAGATGCCTACGAAGAATTAAGCCAAAAAGTTGGTGAAAAGGATCCATTTGTTGCTATTCGTTCGAGTGCAACGGCCGAAGACCTGCCAGATGCCTCCTTTGCAGGACAACAGGAATCTTATCTCAACATCAAAGGGGCTAAGGATGTTGTTAAGAAGGTCCAAGAATGCTACGCTTCCCTCTTCACTGACCGGGCAACTTACTACCGGCAAAAGCAAGGGTATCCGCATGAAAAAGTTGCCCTTTCAGCAGCGGTTCAAATGATGGTCTTCTCCAAAGCAGCCGGGATTATGTTCTCAGTTGATGTTACCAATGGGGATGATTCTAAGATCGTGATTGATGGGATTTACGGTTTAGGTGAATACATCGTTCTCGGAAAGGTTACGCCAGACCACTTTATTGTTGACAAGAAGACCTTAAAGATTGTTGACCGGGACATTACCACTAAGCCTGTACGTTTGATCCGGAAGCCAGGGAGCGGGGTTGAACAAGAAGATGTTCCAGCTGACATCAAGGACAAGCCTGTCTTAACGGATGCTCAAGTTGAAGAATTAGCGGGTTACGTTAAGAAGGTTGAAGACCACTATGGTTGCTACATGGACATGGAATATGCCCTTGATGAACGGACAAATAAGCTATGGATTGTCCAAGCTCGGCCAGAAACGGTTTGGTCTCGGCGGAACAAGGAAAAGAAGAATGCTGAGGAGGCGCCAAAGATGTCAGTAGCAGATGCCGAAGTTGTTGTAAAAGGGTTACCAGCTAGTCCTGGTTTAGCCGCTGGGAAGGCCCACGTAATTGAAAACCCAGATGATATTGATAACTTCAAGGAAGGGGAAGTATTAGTTACCTTAATGACTTCACCTGACTGGGTTCCGGCTATGAAGAAGGCAAAAGCCATCGTCACTAACAACGGGGGGATGACTTGTCACGCTGCCATTGTTTCCCGGGAAATGCAAATCCCATGTATTGTTGGGACTAAGAGTCGGGGGACTGCTGTTATGGACGTCGTTAAGACAGGGGATGTTATCACGGTTGACTCCAAGAACGGGATTGTTTATAAGGGCGACATCGTTGATAGCCTCCAACCAAAGGAAACTAAGACTGCTAGTGCTGGGGCCACGGTTGCGGCTGAATACTTTGCCCCAACAGCAACGCAAGTTATGATGAATCTTGGAGACCCTGAATTAATCGACAAGTACGCTGACTTGCCAGCTGATGGGATTGGTCTGATGCGAGAAGAATTCCTTTGGACTTCTTACATTCACGAACACCCACTTTACTTGATTGAAAAGGGTGAACCCGAAAAGGTTATTAACATGTTGGCCGAAGGAATTGCTAAGGTTGCCCGGACGATTGCCCCACGACCAATGGTACTTCGTTTGTCCGACTTTAAGTCCAGTGAATACCGGAACCTAAAGGGTGGCGAAAAGTACGAACCAGTTGAACCAGCCGACTTACTTGGTTGGCGGGGAGCTTCTCGTTACTACGATCCAAAGTATGTTGAAGCTTTCAAGCTTGAACTTGGTGCGGTTAAGAAGGTTCGGAACGAATTTGGTTTGAAGAACTTAAATGTGATGATTCCATTTGTTCGGACGGTTGATGAAGCCAAGAAGGTTACTGACATTATGGCGGCTGAAGGTCTACAACGGAGTGCTGACTTTAAGATCTTCATGATGGCTGAAATTCCAACTAACATCATCTTAGCTGACCAATTTAACCAATACGTTGATGGGTACTCGATTGGTTCAAACGATCTGTCAATGTTAATTCTTGGTTGTGACCGGAATAACGATACGGTTTCTCGGCTCTTTGATGAACGAAACTTAGCCGTTAAGCGGGCAATCCGCCACTTGATTAAGGTCGCTCACAAGGATGGCAAGACGGTTTCAATTTGCGGTCAAGCTCCATCTGAATACCCAGAATTTACTGAATTCTTGATTCAAAGTGGTATTGACTACGTATCCGTTAACCCAGACATGGTAAAGCAAACGAAGCGTAACGTTGCCCACTTTGAACAACGGATCATGCTCGACAAAGCTACCGGTCGCGGGCGCCAAGACCCAACGGATTATGAATGGTAGTAAAAAAGCTCCATTCGAAATCAAGCGATGATGAACAAGTTCGACGTAGAGGCTAGTGTTAATTAGTTTCAAGACGGTCAACTTTTTGAAAACTAATTCGTCTATTAAAATCTCATCCAATCTGAATATTGCTCAACCATTTAAAGTAAGCGGAAGAAAAAGTGGCATTGTCATTCCGGGTTTCGTTCACTCAACAACTACTCCCTATCACTGTTTAACCAGGAGTGGCAATGATTACTTGTTCTTCCTATAAAAAAGGAATCAGCAGATAAAAAAGTTATCGCTGATTCCTTTTTAGCTTTATTCATAAAAAAGAGTGGAGGATAAACCTCCACTCCTAATAAGTTTCTTAACTTACTTCTTCTTTTCAACCTTAATTGGCTTGTTATCAAGGTCAGTCCGAACAACGAGGACGTCGCAAATGGCTGTCCGGGTAACAAATTCCGTAACGGAACCGATTAAAATCCGTTCAACCGCATTTAGCCCAGTTGCTCCAATCATAATCAAATCAGCATGTGATTGTTGAGGAACTTCCTTAGCAATTAAGGTCTTTGGAGCACCATATTCAATGGTGTAAGAAACATTTTCAACCCCTTGTTGCTTAGCGTAATCAATGTATTGTTCCAAGGTCTTCTTTGCAGTCTTGGTAACTTGTTCAACCATTGAACTATCGAAGCTTGAAATGTTTTGGAAAGCCCGGGTGTCGACAACGTGAAGTAATTGTAATTCAGTGTCGGCCCCATTCCGCTTAGCAACGGCAACCGCCTTCTTAAAAGCTAATTCGGCTTCCTTTGAGCCATCAACGGGAACTAAAATGTGATGATATTGTTGAACAGCCATAAGAACTACCCCCTTATTTATGAGTTACTTATTTACTTATATTCTATAACGGATTGGGAATTTCGTAAAGGAAGGTTAGGATTTTAGTAAAATTGAACTAACCGAAATTGCCATTAATAATTCTAAAATACAGCCCAGAATTAAAGTCGTAAAGATAATAATTAGATTCATTGTAAAGGTAGCGATTAAGGCAAGAACTGTCATTAGCCCCATCATGATCATCCAGGTTTTGCTAGTTGTTTTAACCGTTTCTGGATACTTCATTGGCATGTCGAAATACATTTTTGTTTGATGGGTATAAAAATAGCTGGCTTCAATTAAGAAAACCACGGCGCAAGTAAATACTAAAATTCGAACTAACAAAGTACTTCCTCCAAATGATAATGAATTAAAAAAAAGGCTTGGAAGCCCAAGCCTTTGACTTGCTTATGTACAAGCTCCGTTCGTGCCGTTGGTTGTCCGACAGTGTTGACCTGCGTGTAAGACAGGTGGGGTACGGTTGCCAAATATTCAGCTACCAAGTGAAAAGGCATGCCGGCAAGATGGTTAACACTAACCCCAAGGTAATAAGACTGTAAGGCAAACCTGCGAGATGGACAATGCGTACACAACAGAACTTCTGTCATTATCATAGCACATGAATATTAATCGGGCAACGTTTGAAACGGTTACACAAGAGAATTAAATACTTAAGTTGATCAAGATTATTTTTGAAAACTTCTGGGGGTCAAAAAACTATGATTTACCACGTTGGGCTTTGAGAAGTTGAAAGTATTGGTGACCGTAAGCAGTTTCAAATTTGCCGTTGGCCTTGGGTTGATAGTATTGATCATGCTTAATTTGATCAGGTAAGTATTGTTGCCGGACCCAATCTTCAGGATAATCATGAGGATACTGGTATTCAGTTCCGTGGCCTAATTTGGCCGCTCCCTTATAATGGGCATCTTTCAGCCGGTTAGGAATCTCGCCATAATTCCCCTTTGCAAGCCGGGCTGAAGCAACGTCGATAGCTGAAATCGCTGAATTTGACTTTGGCGAAAGGCAGAGCTCGATCACGGCATTAGCTAAGGGAATCCGGGCTTCGGGAAAGCCAAGTTGTTGGGCTGCCTGGACGGCCAGCACAGTCCGCTCACAAGCAGGAGGATTAGCTAGCCCAATGTCTTCATAAGCGATCACCATTAGTCGCCGGGCAATGATTGGTAGGTCACCCATTTCGATTAGCCGGGCTAAGTAGTGGAGAGCCGCATCAGTATCGCTTCCCCGAATTGACTTTTGAAAAGCTGAGATAACATCATAATGGGCATCCCCATTTTTATCACCGGCAATTCGCCGTTTTTGAATGCTATCAGCAATTATCTCGGTTGTTAAGTGGATTACGCCGTCATCACTGGGAGCGGTTGAACGGGCTGCTAACTCAAGACCATTTAAGGCAGAACGTAGGTCACCGTTGGCAGTTAAAATTAATTGTTGTTTAGCTTCTTCGGTCAAAGCTAGGTTCATTTTCCCAAGGCCGCGTTCTTTGTCGGTAATTGCTCGGTCGATAGCTTGGGTCATATCGTTAACCGTCAAAGGTTTGACTTCGAAAATTTGGGTTCGCGATCGAATTGCCGGATTGATTGTGATATAAGGATTTTCGGTAGTGGCCCCAATTAAAATGATGCGACCGTTTTCGAGGTGGGGTAAGAGAAAATCTTGCTTCGCCTTATCAAGGCGGTGAATTTCATCAAGTAAAAGAATGACGGTTCCGGACAATTTGGCTTCTTCGGCAACGACTTGAAGGTCTTTTTTAGTATCGGTAGCGGCATTTAAGGTACGCAATGCGTATTTTGTCGATCCGGCAATGGCACTAGCAATACTAGTTTTACCGGTACCTGGGGGGCCATAAAGAATCATTGAGGAAAGCATGCGGGCTTGAACCATGCGCCAAATAATTTTTCCCGGACTAATTAGATGTTGCTGACCAACGACTTCGGCTAATGAACGAGGCCGCATACGAAAAGCAAGTGGTTGCAAAAGATTACTCCTTTCGGTGATGTAGGTGATCCCAAAGTGAATGCTTTTGATGATCAACTCGGGATTCATTGTTAGGGTACAATTTGGCAATATCAACTTCTGGAAGGTTAACTGCTGTTGAAGCGGTAATCACAATCGCCATGCTTCCGGGAGTGGTTTGATATTCTTCGCCCGTCTTGAGGGTGAAATTAATCTGATGTTGGGCGGCAGTCCGTAAATATGGGCGGATCAATTGATCGTCAAGATTGCCATTGATGAGGACAAGCCGGTCAGCACTCGCCACGATTTCTTTTTCGAAGACTGGTAGCCAATCAGTTGCAAGTTCCGCAACTGTAATGGTCAAGTAAACTCGTTCACGGAAGGTTCCTAAGTATTTTCGTTTTTCAGTTGCTTTGAGTTCCGGAACCCCATGCAAACTGGCATTAAGATGTTGTTCTAATTCAGATTCACCTTGTGGCATTTTATGATCCTTTCGTTTTAAAAGTTTTTTCCATTGTATCATTTTCGATTAATTCAGCCAAAAAGAACTCTTATTTTATTCATTACAGATGTGGTAAAGTATTGAATAACATGAGGGGGACTTGCAGTGAAAAAATTTGGGAAAATAATGGGCGTGATCATCCTATGTTTAGTCGCAATAATTGGTGGATATGCAATGTATTTACAAGCAACATATTATCGGATTGCTGATCACCAATCGTTAGTGGTGAAAAATCCACAAAAACGGGAGTTAATGGCAGGAAAATCGTATACGGCAACGACTTATAATGTTGGCTTCGGCGCCTACAATCAACGCTATTCATTTTTTATGGATACCGGCGAAACTAAGGATGGTCATCATACGCGTGGAAAATATGGTACGGCCGTTAGTAAGCAAGCCGAAATTCAGTCAACAAATTATGCGTTAAAGGTGATCAAAAAGCAGCATCCAGATTTTGCTTTATTCCAAGAAATTGATACGAATTCAACCCGTTCATTTCATGTGAATCAAGTCCAACGGGCAAAGCAATTATTTCCTAATTTAGCAAGTACTTTTGCCTTGAACTTTCATTCGGGATACTTAGCGGTTCCTTTAAACAACCCACACGGAAAAGTTCGGTCGGGATTATTAACGCTTACTGGTTATCAAATTAAAAATGCCGAGCGCCGGCAATATCCGGTTTCAAGTCACTTTATCGAAAAGTTTGTTGACCTTGATCGGGCTTTTGTTGTTTTAACACTCCCGGTTAATAATGGTCACAAACTAATTTTGATCAATTCTCACATGTCGGCATACGATAAAGGCGGTAAAATGCGGGCCGCTCAATTAAAACTATTAACTCACGTCATGAAGGTAGCCCGAGCAAAGGGCGATTATGTAATTGTTGGTGGTGATTTCAATCATGCTTTAGGAAGTAAGATTATGACCCATTTTAAAACTAACCAAAAGATTCCGACTTGGGTTTCCAAGCTGGATAATCGGGATCTTCCTGCTGGTTTCGAGATTGTTCGGGCAGATAACTATTGGACAACCCCAACGGTACGGGGGACGGATACGCCGTACTACCCAGGAAAAACTTACACGACAGTAGTTGATGGGTTCATTGTTTCGGATAATGTGAAAGCCAAAGCTCATAACATCCAGACTAATTTTAAGGAAACTGATCATAATCCAGTAAAATTAACTTTCCAATTAATCCCTTAAGAGAATCTTTGATAATCGGCATTTGTCGTAAATCGGATGATAGAATAGTTTGAAATTCGATTGAAAATTAAGTAAAAAATGGTAAGTTAGAAGATGAATCTTAAAGAAGAGGTCGGAAAAACTAAATTTAAAATAATGCTCCCAAAGGGGTGACAACAAATGGATAAAGAAAAACTACAAGTTGCTTGTCACGAGTCAGCAATGCAAAAATTACTATATGAAGGGCGCTTTGGGCTCCGGATGGAAGCTCACCGGGTCTTAACGAATGGCCGCGCAAGTCAATTTCCATACCCTAAAACGCTTGATCGGCGTGGTATTAACCCTTATCTTACTAGTGGGGTTAATGATAATCTAATGGAATTTAATGCCGTTATTATGAAGGAATCAAAAGCGGCAGTTCGTCAACTTGAAATTCTCCAACAAATTATTGACCACCAACTACATGAAACTGAACGCCTGTGGCCGCTTTCAATGGCGCCAGCACCAGTTTACCTTCATGATTTAGAGTTCTTGAGTGACCATACGACTAAACCCGGAGCGGTTGATTTTAACCACTACTTGGTTAAAAAGTATGGTGTGAACCGGCTCTTAACCGCAGGAGTTCATGTCGGGTATTCACTTCAAGAAGAGTTAATTGAAGCATTATATAACCGTTTTGGCAAGGCTGAGCACGAAAATTTACCTGCCTTTAAAAACTACATTTACTTTAAACTCGCTCAGGGATATATCATGTGGGAATGGCTGTTTACCTACTTGTTTGGTGCAAGTCCAATTCCAGATGATGCGAAAGCAATTATTCTGCCAGACATAGACCACCAAGTTCGGAGTTTCCGGATTAGTGATTATGGTTATGGTAATTTGTCAGATGAGCGGCTGAATTATAGTTCATTAGCGGCTTATGTTGAAAGTTTAAAGGGTTATTTAGCTGATGGGACGTATCAAAATCCGCATGAAGTTTTTGCTCCAGTTAGTTTGCGAGGTGAAACCGACGATATTGATCAAATGCTTGCGGATGGGGTGCAATTTATTTCCTTACGGATGTTTGACCTTGATCCGTTTGCGGCAGCCGGAATTAGTGAAGATACCCTTAACTTCTTAGAATTAGTTATGGTTTATCTGTTATTGACACCTCAGCCGGATTACACAGCGGAACAAATCATGACAGCCCAACAGCGGAACAATCAGGTTGCCCTCCAAGAACCACTGACCCAGACTGACTGGATGCGGCAAGAGGCAGAAAGCTTCACGCAAGCTCTTGAACAGTTCTGCGAAGATTATGATGCGCCGAGAAAATATCGGTTAGCTTTGAAGTTTGTGGAACGACGAATTGAAGACCCAAGTCTAACCCTAGCTGGCCAACTTCAAGAAAAGAAGGAACATGGGACGTTCTTGTCATTTGGGCTAAAAGTTGCTAATGACCGGTTCTCAAATCTTATTCAGTCTGGTCAAACTCTGAGTGTGATTGCTAAGGGATATTCCCCAACGGTTCAACGTCTAATCCGGGCGGCAATTCTTTTAGGGATCCAAGTTTGGATCAATGATGATGTTGAATTTGAATTTGGGGGTAATAGCGTTCACGTTGCCTCAGATGAAGAGTTTGATCTTCCTGACGGAGCTGATGGTTATCTTAAACAGGTCTTTCCCGATTTAAACTAAAACGAAGGTGACAAAATGCGAACAGTTGCGATTTACGGCTTAGGAACGGTTGGGATGACAGTTGCTGCTAACTTGATTAGTCAACACCAAGTCGATGAACTAATCTTACTTGATCTTGATGAGCAACGGTCGGTAGCAGTAGTGAACGATTTGAAACTAGCGTACCCATTTTTTAAACGTTACCGGGTACAGGAGTGGAGTAGCTTGGATCAAGCAAAAGTGTTAGTTGTTGCTTGTGGTGAGCTAAACTCGATTCAACCGCAACTTGCAAAGCAAGCTAAATTAATTAACCAGGTTCAAAAGCAAATTACCGGGAGCAATTTTGGTGGAATCGTAATTAATTTAGTGCAACCCAATGAAGCCACGACAGCCTTTATTCAGCAACAATGGCAATTACCACCTCAACGAGTAATTGGAACCGGAACAATGAGTGATACCCAAGCGTTGAAACTTGCCATTGGAGAAAGTCTTCAGTTGGCTTCCGACAACGTTACCGGTTATGTATACGGCCAGCATGATGGTCGATTAGTACCTGCTTGGTCAACCATTCGGGTAAATGGACGCTTTAATGACCAAGCAATTAGTGGTCATAAGATTGACCAGAACAAGCTGGTGATCAATGCCCGGTTGATCAATTATTATATTAAACGTGGACAAGCCGGAGCGTTGACGGAAACTAGGTTGGCCTTAGAACTGATCCAGGCCATTTTAGAAGACCGGCAGGCCGTGTATACCTTAGCAGTAAATCAACCCCAATTTGGCGGGTATGTTAGTTTTCCAGTCATGTTAGGCCAAAATGGGGTTCAAAATTATTTGCTTTTGAAACTGTATTCTCTTGAAGAGGAGCAACTGAAAGTCGCCCGACAAGCAATTGCTGATCAAGAGCTACAGTTGGCGCAAAGTTAAAAGCGAGGAAGGGAAGATTCCCAACCTCGCTTTTTTACTAGTATTATTGATACGAACGAAAATGCGGTGCTTGGTAATTAGTCATAAAACTTAGAATTTCATCTAAACTAGTGGCAAAGGCGATCGCATGAAGGTACTGTTTTTCTAGAAAACCTTGATTACTCATCTTCGTTAAAAGGTTTGCTAAATCGTCATAGAAGTGGCGGTAGTTATAGATGGCAACTGGCTTTTGATTATCACCAATTGTTGTCCAAGCTGAAACTTGACTAATCTCTTCTAAGGTTCCTAGACCACCTGGAAGAGCAATGAAGCCGTCTGCCAGTTCAATCATTCGCTCTTTACGTTTATCCATATTGGTAGCTACTTCAAGTTTTTCTAAACGCTCTAATTGAGCCCCACGATCGAGAAGCTCTTTGGTGATTACCCCGGTAACTTGACCACCAGCATCGAGGGTGGCGTTGGCTAGGGTCCCCATTAATCCGTAGCCGCCACCACCATAAATAAGCTCGATTTGTTGTTGAGCTAACTTTTGACCAAGTTGATGGGCTAATTGTTGATAATCAGCAGTTTTACCTGCTTGAGCACCACAAAAAACGGCAATTCGCTTAATCATATTCTCACTTCCTAAAAGACTATTGAATCAATTCTAACATATTAAGCTAGGACTAATTGGAATAATGTAGCGGTAGCGTATTATTTAGGGATAAATAAAACAATCTAAGATTAGTTCAGGATGAATTTTACCATCCTGGACTTTTTTATTACCCTAAGGCCGTGGCTTGGAGCAAACCGGCCAACTGCCTCGACCGTAGTTTTTGTGTAATCTTCGGAAGTATTAGAAAAGCTGGGAAGAAACACAAGTCTCCTCCCAGCCACTTGGAATGAATTATTGCATTGGTTTAAGATGATATACCTCATCATCAGTTTCATCAATGAGGGCGATTGGGCGACTTTCATTCGCCTTAATCGTAATGTGATAGCCGAGTTGATCAAGGTATATTAGGTGTTCGTTGCTGATTTGTTCAACGGTCGCCTTAATTTCATGATTGTCGATTTTTAAACGTAAATCTGGACTAATTGAAATGGTATGATCGCGATTTCGTTCTTCATCATGGTATTGCCAAGTCCCAGCATAAAATAATGGTAAAGCAACCGCAGGCGAATTCTTTTTGGAATGGCTGAGACCAAATGAGCTTGAAATCCCAGCCAGTAATCCCGCACCAAATAATAACAATCCTTTTTTCTTCATCGTTATCACCTAAAACCTAATAGTATTAACTTCATCAATTATACACATTTCTCACCAGAAAAAAGTTTCATTTTGGTTAAAAAGAGATAATACGCGATTTGCTAGTTCGTAACATTTAACAAAAAAAGCCTAACAAGGTTAG
>DHKFI23501__coassemble_608_pt1 | contig 32660 bp, 28 predicted proteins | sample DHKFI23501__metabat2_high_PE_018 | metagenome-assembled genome bin DHKFI23501 | reverse complement strand
TCGAATTTACGATATGAGTGATTTTATGTTTTTTACGTTTATAGCAATCACTCATATTATCTTCCTCTTTATTCCCATGCTCGGTGTTAACTTAATCACTATTTTTTCTAAATTATCTGATCATACTACCCCAACATATAAACTTCCTAATTGGAACATTTCTTCAAAATTTCCTCTTAATCTAGTGTTATGGGCTATCTTAGGTTATCTGTTAGCAACTGGACCTGACCTTTTTACTGAAAAAAATCTTAGCTATATTTACGAAGATTATTACGATTACTCATACACATTGCTATTATGGATAGGTATTGCTCTTGGAATTCTAGTTTCTTCGCTCATACAATTGTCTATTACTAAATTTAAAGAAAAACTACCAACAACTCTTTTTACCTTTATGATTGGCGAAATTATTCAAATTATCGGTGTTTTCATAATGTGGAATTCTTTTGATAGTAGCGCTGTACAACCATTCATAGTTGGTATTGGCTCGGGTATTTCTTCATTTTCTATCATTGTTCTTTTGCTTAATATAACGCTATCTGATCATGATATTTTACCTACACACTTATTATTGGGAATCATTGTTGCTACTATAGTATTTTGGCTTATCCATACTTTCTCACTTAGTTTCTTTGCCTTAATAGTATTAGAATCAATTATTACATTCTTATCTATTCCTTGTGCTATCCTTTCATTTTCAAATATCGATCCATTAAAAGTATCGCAAAAGTTATTTATTGAATAATAAAAGGCAGATGTCACCATCGACATCTGCCTTTTATTATTCAAAATAGTTTTTCCATTCATCATTAACATTGCTCTTCTTAGTTTGGTTTCCTGACCAAAAACCAACATGAACAACACCAACAATCTTCTTTCTCGGCACAAAACCGTAGTACCGACTATCATTAGAAACATTCCGGTGATCTCCTAAAACAAAATACTCATCTTTGGGAACTTTTGTAGCCCCATTATTTTTTAACCATCCATTCTGAGTGGATAGTGTTTTAAGATTCCAGTTACCTTGATTAGATGTTATGTCCGTTGAACCAATAACATTTCTTTCGGTACCTTTAGTTCTTTGATACTTACTAATATAGTCCTGGCGAATCTTTTTTCCGTTAACATAGAGATTTCCGTTTCTATAACTTACTGTGTCCCCAGGAATACCAATAACCCTTTTAACATAAAAAGTTTTCTTTGTAAAAGAATTAGTAGTATCTACACCGTTGGCAACAAAAACAACCACGCTTCCCCGATGAATCTTTGCCTGTTTCCAAGTAATAACTCGTTCATTGTTTTGCAAATTTGGGAGCATCGATGGTCCATCAACCCGAACGGGCTGTAATACAAAGGCGCGGATTAAAAAGGCGATTAATAATCCAATTACCACCGGGATAACCCAGCTCATAACCTGTTTAAATGCTTTCATAAAGTTTTCTCCTCGTCCATTTCAACTTGTCTTTTATGATAGACTGATCAGCCTAATTTGACCACTATTTTTCTGGTTGCGCTCCTAATTTTTCGATTACTTGCTTTGCAACTACTAGGTCGCTCGGATAAGGTAAGTCCTGGCCCTTAACCTTTTGGTAGGCATCGGCTCCTTTCCCCGCAATCACTACCATATCATTTTTGCTCATGGTAATGGCCTTTTCAATCGCCGTTGCCCGGTCAGCGATGTATTCAACATGGCCTACTTGGTCATGATCGATATGGCGATCAATTTCTTCAGCAATCACTTTTGGATCTTCAAACCCAGGATCGTCAGTGGTTAAGATTACGTAATCAGCTCGTTCTTCGGAAAGGGCCTTTCCAAAACCTTGCCGCCGCGAAATTCCTTTATCTCCGGTTGCCCCAAGCACCACAATTACCTGATCTTCCTTGGTTTGAGTTTGGGCCCGTAAAAAGGCCACTAACCGCTTTACGCTGGCATAATCATGGGCGTAGTCAATATAAACGGTACCATGATTCTTCGTTGGTAACACTTCCATCCGACCAGGAATATGAGTCCGTTTTAAGGCCGCTTGAATCATTGGTGCTGTTGCTCCCGCTAAACCAGCTGAAATAATCGCTGCCGTAGCATTACCTTCATTGTAGTCACCAGGAACACTTGCTACGTATTCACCAGCTAACGCCAATTGTTGTGCTTTTCGGCTCTTTGCTTGAAGTGCAAACTTTGATTCAACCAGGTTGCTTTCCAAAGAATGATAAACAAAGTCTACCCCTGGCTGTTCGGTTTGACTGAATACAAAAATCTTATCTGGATCCGTTGTTGCCTTCGCCACTTGGAACAATTGATCAAAGACTTCGATCTCCCGGTTAATGATGCAAACCTTCGCGTTTACTAATAGTTGTTCCTTACAATACAAATAGTTTGCGAAAGTTGGGTGTTCGTTTCGACCAATGTGGTCAGGGCTAATATTGAGAAAAATCCCCACGTCAAACTTCAATCCATAGACCCGGTTCTTCAAATATGACTGGGAGGAAACTTCCATTACCAAATGATTCATCCCATTATCAACGGCTACCCGCATATCTGCGAACAAATCCATCGATTCGGGAGTCGTCAACTTCGACTTAAAGGTTTGGTCAGGATTAGGTCCTAAGACCGTATTTAAAGTTGAAATTAAAGCCGTCTTCTTTTCCGTACTATTTTCTAAGGCATTCGTCGCAAAATAAGCGGTGGTCGTTTTCCCCTTAGTCCCCGTGATTCCAACCACGAAAAGATCGTTTTGCGGGTAATCATAAAAAGCTGCTGATAAGAGCGCCATTGCCTTTTGATCATCCTTAACAATGATCCCGGTTACTGGCTGGTCATAAGCTTGCATGGCAACATATGCGACCGCCCCTTTTTCAATGGCCAGCGTTAAATATTGGGGTTGAAAACCAACCCCCTTACAGAAAAAGAGGGTGTTGGTTGCGTTCACCTTCCGCGAATCATACTCAACTGCTTGAAACTCAGTTGCGCTTTGATTGACAACTTCAACTAAAAGGTCGTGCTCCTTTAATAAAGCAACGGCCTCAGTTAGGGTTAAACTCATTGGATAAATTCCTCCGCTTATTAAATTCACTAGCTTTAATTTTACAACATTTAGCCAACAAAATAAGCCCTGCTAACTCGACTTTCGACCTTAGCAGGGCTTTATTACGAATAAATTAGGCTTTGGCTCCAGCCTTAACTAAGTTAACTTCTTCATGAGGGTTAAAGTTATCAATAAAGTAAAGCTTGTACCAAACTAAGAAAGTATAGATCGTCCAAATCTTCCGCCGATCATCCGTCTTACCTTCAAAGTTATCTTGTGCCATCTTCAAAATCTTTTCTTGATCAAAGAATTCATTAACGAAGTCTTGCTTCAAGATTTCAACAATTTCTTCATAGAAATCCTTTTGCCGTAGCCATTCCCGAACTGGAACTGGGAAACCGAGCTTTTCTCTAGTTGCCCATTCTTCCGGTAAGTGGCGGTTAGCTGCCATCCGGAAGGCCCACTTCGTTCCTTGATCCGTCATCAAGTACTTGGCTGGCGTGTGACCAGCAACCTTCATCATTTCCTTATCCAACAATGGCACCCGGAGCTCAAGTGAGTTAGCCATACTCATCTTGTCGGCCTTCAATAAGATATCCCCTGGCATCCATTGGTGAATATCCAAGTATTGCTTCTTTGAAAGTTCTGGTACGTCTTGATCATCAATCTTGTCATAAGTCTTATCAACGATTGCTTGAACACTTGGGGCATCATTGAATTCAGGTTGTAAAACAGCTTCCGCTTCTTCGGGAGTGAAGACCCGCGCTTGCCCAATGAAGGAATCCCGAGCGGCCGCTAGATTGTTGTACATGTGTAAGCGTCCATGGAAGTTCTTGTGGTGCTTTAACCAGTTAGCCACCTTTTCCCGCTTAGCCTTTGGCAACTTTTCTAATTGATCAGTTAACCACTTAATTGCCTTAGAGTTAGTGTTGTAACCATAGGCAGTGTAACCAGCGAATAATTCGTCGGCCCCTTCCCCGGATAACATTGCCTTGTAGCCGTTATCCTTTGCAAGCTTCGTCAAGAAGTACAATGGCACTACTGATGGATTAGAGTCTGGTTCATCCAAATAGTATTGAATCAATGGGAACTTATGGAAAGCCTCATCATTCGTCAACTTAGCATCGGTATTCTTTAAGTTCAACTTAGCAGCTAATTCCCGTGCTTGCTTTGTTTCGTCATATCCCTGGTCAAACCCAATTGAGAAGGTTTCATCTGGTCGCATCATTGCCGTAACGTAACTGGAGTCCACCCCAGCTGATAAGAAAGAACCAACCTTGATCCCATCATCCGCAAAAGAGTGGGCCTTAACGGATTCAGAAACCGCAGCTTCGATTTTATCAACGGCTTCGTCAAAACTTTCCTCATCAGCGTCAAATTCCGCATCCCAGTATTGCTTCATGGTGAATTCACCATTCCGGTAGTGAAAGAAGTGACCTTCTGGCAACTTGTAAATTCCCTTAAAGAAGGTTTCATCAATTGCCGGATATTGGAAGGTCATATATGGCTTTAGAGCCGCTTTATTTAATTGCTTATCGAAGTTTGGGTGATCAAGGAAAGACTTGATTTCCGACCCAACAAAGAAGGTTCCATTCATCTTCCCATAGTAAAGTGGCTTGATCCCAAAGTGATCCCGGGCCCCAAAAAGTTCTTGCTTTTCCCGATCCCAGATCAAGAAGGCGAACATCCCCCGCAACCGCTTCGTAACGTTTTCACCCCATTCTTCATAACCATGAAGAATAACTTCCGTATCTGCATGGGTGGAGAAATGGTGACCCAAGTTAATTAGTTCTTCCCGAAGTGGCTTAAAGTTATAAATTTCCCCGTTAAAGGTAATGGCCATCGAATCATTTTCGTTAAAAATCGGTTGGTTCCCACTCTTAACATCCACAAAACTTAGCCGACGGAACCCCATGGCAACCCCTTCGTCAACAAAGTGGCCGGAGTCATCTGGCCCCCGGTGAATTATTCGGTTCATCATCGTTTGGATTAAACTATCCTTCACTTGTGGCGCTTCATTGTCCACAAACGTAACGATTCCACACATTAAATTTCAACTCCCATTCACTCAAATTTACGTTAACTTTTAAAAGGCAATCATAACTGTTTTTTTGGTTTGCTTCAATCAATTTTTTGTTTCTTTACTTGATCTTTGCATATTTTACCCTGGTTTTTGGCTGATAACTACTTTTTAGCTTCTGTCTTCTTATGGCCTTGTTGGATGTAAACACTCAAGATTGCTAGATCGGCTGGATTAACTCCGGAAATCCGGGAGGCTTGGGCCAAGGTTTCCGGCCGAATCTTTTCCAACTTTTGCCGGCCTTCAGTTGCTAAACCGTCAACCTGGCTGTAGTCGATGTTCGCTGGAATCTTCTTTGCTTCCATCCGCTTCAAGCGATTAACTTTGACTTCTTCCTTCTTAATGTAGCCTTCGTACTTCAGTTGAATTTCAACCTGTTCCTTAGCTTGGCGGTCCAGTGGTTCTACTGGTGCGTCGATAAAGTCCATGAGGCGATCATAAGTGACATATGGCCGTTTTAAAAAGGCTGCTGCTACCAAAGAATCCTTTAAGGCGTGGTCGCCATGGGCTTGGATAAAGTCATCAGCCGCCGATCCCGGTTTAATCCGCAAGCTACTTAAACGATCAATTTCGGCCTTTACCGCCACTTTTTTAGCTTCCATCTTTGCCAAGCGTTCATCGGAAACTAAACCTAGTTCGTGCCCCTTTTCCATCAACCGAAAGTCAGCGTTGTCGTGCCGTAAAATCAACCGGTATTCGGCCCGACTAGTTAGCAGTCGATACGGTTCTTTCGTTCCCTTAGTTACCAAATCGTCAATCATTACCCCAATGTAAGCATCGGACCGCTTCAAGACAAATGGTTCTTTTCCAAGGGCCCGCCGACCGGCGTTAATTCCGGCAATTAAACCTTGCCCGGCAGCTTCTTCATAACCTGAAGTCCCATTGGTTTGTCCGGCCGTGTACAAGTTCTTTATCAACTTAGTTTCAAGGGTTGGGTGAAGTTGATGAGGGGCCACGACATCATACTCAATTGCATAACCCGGCCGCATCATTTCAACCTTTTCAAGCCCCTTAATTTGCTGCAGAAGTTTTTGTTGGATTTCCTCTGGGAAGGAAGTCGAAAGACCATCAACGTAGTATTCGTCAGTATCGCGGCCTTCTGGTTCCAAGAAAAGTTGGTGGCGGTCCTTATCCGCAAACCGGACAACCTTATCTTCAATTGATGGACAATACCGAGGCCCAACCCCTTCGATCACCCCAGAGAACATTGGAGCCCGATCCAAATTATCCCGAATAATTTGGTGAACCGTTGGATTAGTATACGTTAACCAGCAGGAAAGTTGGTCCTTAACCGGAAGGTAAGCACTATCAGGAGTGTCAAAGCTAAAGTGATGCGGTGTTTCATCCCCAGGTTGCTCTTCGGTTGCCGCATAATCAATCGTATTCCCGTTAACCCGTGGCGGGGTCCCAGTCTTAAACCGTTCCAGTTCAAAGCCCAAGCGTTCTAGCGCTTCAGAAAGCTTTACTGCCGACTTGGAGTTATTTGGCCCGGATTCATATTGGAGTTCCCCAATAATAATCTTACCCCGGGCAGCCGTCCCAACCGTTAGAACAACTGCTTTAGCATGGTAACGGGCTCCAGTGTTGGTAATTACCCCCTTGCAGACCCCGTCTTCGACAATTAAGTCGTCAACCGTGGCTTGGCGCAAGGTAAGGTTAGGTTCCTTTTCGATCGTTAACTTCATTTGCCGGTGGTAAGCATGCTTATCAGCTTGTGCCCGCAATGCCCGGACTGCTGGTCCCTTCCCGGTGTTTAACATCCGCATTTGGACATAGGTCTTATCAATATTATGGCCCATTTCACCCCCAAGGGCATCGATTTCGCGGACGACAATCCCCTTAGCTGGTCCCCCTAAGGAAGGATTACATGGCATAAAGGCAACCATTTCCAAACTAATGGTTACCAGCAAAGTTTTGTTTCCCATCCGGGCAGCCGCTAAAGCCGCTTCACTCCCGGCATGACCTGCCCCAACAACAATGACATCGTAACTTCCCGCTTCATATTGTTTTGCTTCTGAAACTTGCATAATTTCCCTACTTTCCTAAGCAGAATTGACTGAAGAGTTGATCTAACAGTTCATCTTGGTAACTATCACCAGTAATTTCGCCCAAAAGATCCCAGCAACGGGTCATGTCGATTTGGACTAAATCAACTGGCATCCCATCAGCTAAGCCCCTTAAAACGTCATCTAAAGCTTCTTTTGCTTGGTGTAATAAGCCAATGTGCCGGGCATTTGTCACCATCACATCCCCCTGGTGACTTTCAATTCCCTGATTAAAGAAGAGGTGGGCAATCGTTTCACCCAGTTGGTCAACCCCAGTATGGTCAGTAATTGACGTTTTAATCAATGGTGTATCCCCTAGCATTGCCTTGAGTTGACTAGCATCAACCTTGGCTGGTAAATCCGTCTTATTTAAAATCACAATCCGAGGCTTCTTTTCCGTTGCCGCTAATAATTGTTGATCCTCGCCCGTCAATTCGCGAGAAGCATCAATTAACAAGAGAACCAAGTCCGCTGCATCTAAGGCTTGCCGACTCCGTTCAACCCCAATTTTTTCAACCTGATCATCGGTCTTACGAATCCCAGCCGTATCAATCAAACGCAACGGAACCCCATTAACATTAACGTATTCTTCGATCACATCCCGGGTCGTTCCCGCTACGCTAGTGACGATTGCCTTATCTTCGTGAAGCAAAGTGTTTAATAAACTGGACTTACCCACGTTTGGCCGGCCGATAATTGCTGTCGCTAATCCATCCCGGAGGACTTTTCCTTGCTTAGCCGATTGCAAAAGTGCAATTAAATGTTGCCGCACTTCAGTCGCCTTTTCCTTTAACATTTGGCTCGTCATTTCTTCCACTGCATCATATTCTGGATAGTCAATGTTCACTTCGACTTGGGCTAAAACATCCAGAATATCTTGACGTAACTTCTTAATTAACCGTGAAAGGTCACCATCTAACTGATTCAAGGCAACTTGCATCGATTGATCAGTTTTTGCCCGAATTAAATCCATCACGGCTTCGGCCTGGGAAAGGTCTAGTCGGCCATTCAAAAAGGCCCGCTTAGTAAATTCCCCGGGTTCCGCTAATCGTGCTCCGTGGCTCAAAACTAATTGAAGAGTCCGATTAGTTGCCAACAAGCCCCCATGACAATTAATTTCGACCACGTCTTCTTTAGTATAGGTTTTCGGCGCTAACATCACCGAAACCATTACTTCGTCAACTTCTTCTTGCGTTTCAGGATCGATAATATGCCCGTAATTAATGGTGTGGCTAGCAACCTTCGTTAGGTCCCGACCTTTAACAAGCTGATTAGCCACCTGCAAGGCATCGCTTCCACTAATCCGAATAATCGAAATCCCACCTTCGCCGACCGGCGTCGAAATAGCCGCAATCGTATCAAACTCTGAATTTGCCACGATTATCTTCCTTTCTGCTAATAAAAAAAGCGCTCATCCCCAGCCAACTGAACAACTCAGTTACCATGGTCAAAGCACTTTCACTACTCTAACGAATTGATCCGATTTAATTTTAACACCGTTATTTTAGTAACGTCCCTCTTAAAAGTCAAGCCTCGCGTTTCGAGACTACTTCGGAGCAATCACAATACTCCGATACGGTTCACGACCATGGGAATAAGTCTTAACTAACGGCTCTTTTTCGAGCAATTGATGAAGAAATTTTCGTTCGCGCGCTGGCATCGGATCAAGGAAAACCGCTTGGTGACTAGCAATTACCCGGGTAACGCTTTGTTGGCCTAATTTAGTTAGTGCCCGTTTGCGCCGTTCCCGGTAATCACCAACGTTTAATTGAACTTGCGGATCCTTAACGCCATGATAAATTAAGAAGGCAGACGCAACTACCTCCATAGCATTAATCCGGCAGCCATGATATCCAACCACTTTTCCAGGTTCAGCCGTTGTAAGGTCGATTTTTAAGCCATGAACAGTTTGTTGAGTGATCTGGGGCTGTACTTCTACTGCCAGTTGTTTAAAAACATCAATTAAGTAGTCAACTAAAGCCAGACTTTCCGCCTTCATTTTTGCTAAATTAGCTTTATAATGACGCTCATTTTCTAACTGTTCCCGTTCCTTATCCGTTAATGGTTGCATTGTCTCTGATTCAGCCCTTAAAACGGAATTTTCTGTAACTGGAGCAGTTTGGGTTGCGATCACTGGCTTTGTAACCTTGGTTACTTCGATAATCGCTGACCGCTGAAACAGGCCTAACCAACCTTTTTTCGGCGTTTGAATTAGTTTAAAGGTTAGTTCTTTAACCGCACATCCCAGTTGAGTAGCGGCGTTCACTTTGGCTTGCTCAATCGTTTTGCCTTCAAATTTTGCCATCTTACCGCTTCTTACCCCGGTATGCATTCTTCTTTGCGTGAGCTAACTTGTTCTTTTGCCGCCGTTCCTTCCGTTGTTTTTCTTCCCGTTCCCGTTTGATCTTGAATGGATTTTGAAGCAACATCGTTTGAACAACTTGGAAGGCGTTCGTGACTACCCAGTATAAGGTAATCGCAGCTGAGAAATTTAAGGCCATCACAAAGATCATGATTGGCATTACGTACGTCATCGTGGTTGACATACTATTCTTCTCTGGTAAGGAAGCCATTGATAGCCAAGATGAAATGAAAGTAAACAGGGCCGCCAAGATTGGTAAAACAAAGTAAGGATCGGTATGTCCTAGTTGTAACCAAAGGAAAGAACCTGTCTTTAACTCTGGTGATCGCCAGATGGCTTGGTATAAGGCCCACATAATTGGAAGTTGAACTAACAACGGCAACATTGAAGCAAATGGGTTGACTCCCGCTTCTTTGTATAACCTTTGTTGTTCAACTTGCATCTTTTGGAGTGAATCCCGGTCCCGACCAGGATACTTCTTTTGCAAAGCCTTCAATTGTGGTTGTAATTCTTGCATTCGCAACATCGACTTCGTTTGATAGTGCATCAATGGCAAAATCAAGACCCGGACTAAGATCGTAAAGATAATTATCCCCATACCATAGCCGCCAAAGTGCTTAGCTAGCCACAAAATAAATTGTGAACCATTATATACAATAAAGTGATCCCAAATTCCCGTACTGTGACTAGTAACTGGCTTATTTGAGCAGGCAGCTAAAATTAGCGTCAAGAGCCCAATCCCCGTCAAACTAAGGGCTTTTTTCATATGCTTTTTCAAACTTCAATCCTCACTTTACCTTTATTATTCCTCAACAAATAGGTTAGCCATCTTCAAAGCATGAACTAAATTCTTCTTTACTTCCGCCATTTCTAATCCGTGAGCAGCTGGTCGCGCAATGACTAAAAAGTCAACTTCTGATTTCAATTGGGGCTTAACTTCTAACAAAGTCTGTCGAATTCGCCGTTTAATCCAATTACGATTAACTGCATTGCCAACTTTTTTCCCAACCGAAATTCCAACTCGGAAATGCGGCTGCCCGGGCTTGGCCATTTGGTAAATAATGAATTTCCGATTGGCTACTGATTGATGGGTTTCAAACACCCGTTGAAATTCGCTTTCCTTTTTAACCCGATATGATTTTCGCATTTTTTTGCTCCCGTTTGTATCAAAAAGGGGGCTGGACGCATGACGGCTATCAGTCATAGCCTTAGCAGACGCCCTGCCCCCTAAAATTTTTAAAAAAGCCACTAACTTAATAGTGGCCTCAAACTATGCAGATAATACCTTGCGGCCCTTTTGACGGCGGCGAGCTAATACCTTGCGACCGTTGCTAGTGCTCATCCGAGCGCGGAAGCCGTGAACACGAGCGCGGTGACGCTTCTTTGGTTGGAATGTACGCTTCATTGATTTGCACCTCCTCGTAAGCTAATTTTTATTTCTTTACTTTAAGTCCAAAAAGACAAACTCTTTAAACATACTGTAAAAGTATATCACACTTTTTCCGGAGAAGAAACCTTCATTCTGCGGAAAAATTTTTTAGTTATCCACAGTTTTATCCAAATAATCCACAGCGTTGTTTTTTATTCCAACTTAATTTTGAGTTATCCACCACCTTTTCCAAAGGATTTTCTGTTTGCACACCCTTGTGCTTTTAATTATCCACAAGGATGTGCAAAACTACTCAAGGATCTTTAATATTAGGCTTTTTAAGTTGTGGATATCCCCATTTCATTGTGGATAACTTGAATCCAGAATTTACTTTTCCTCAAAAACACCTTCTTGTGGAAAAATTCCACACAGCGTTGTGTCTTTTGGGGATATATTTTCCAACCACCTGTGGAAAACTTTTTAAACTAATGCTAAAATATCGATTGGTTTTATGATTATCCACAGTGAGGAGGAATAATTTTGACTGAGCTCTCTTCTCTTGATTCTCTTTGGGAAGCGGTCCAGAACACGTTTAAGCAGACCATTACTGGTCCAACTTATGAAAACGTTGTTGCTCCGGCAAAAGCTGATTCTCTCTCCAACCACCAATTAACCGTTGTTGTTCCCACGGAATATCATCTTGATTGGTGGCAACGGAGCTTAAACACGCAGCTTAAGCACATTTTACGAGAACAAACTGGTCAAGACATCGAACCACGGTATGTCTTAACTAAAAACTTGATTAACAAGTCAACGGCTACGCCAACTACCCCCGCTACCCCAACGTTTCAAGAACAAACCCCACTCAATCCTGAGTATACTTTTGAAACTTTTGTTGAAGGACGGAGTAATCAATTTGCTTATGCCTCGGCTTACGCTGCTTCTGAACAACCGGGTGGGCTTTACAATCCCCTCTTAATTTATGGGGGGGTTGGACTAGGAAAAACCCACCTAATGCAAGCAATCGCAAATAACATGTTGATCCATAATCCAAATGCGAAGATTAAATATGTTACTAGCGAAAACTTTATGAACGACTACATTAACTCAATTAAAAATCGGACCCAAGAAGAATTTCGGCGAGAATACCGTGATTTAGACGCCCTTTTAGTTGATGATGTCCAATTTTTAGCCTCTAAAAACGAAACTGAACTGGAATTTTTTAATACTTTCAATGTTTTGCACGACAATAGTAAACAGATTGTTTTAACTGCCGACCAAAACCCGAAAGAAATTCCAAACCTAACGGAACGGTTGGTATCCCGCTTTGTTTGGGGACTCACCGTTGAAATTACTTCTCCGGGATTGGAAACACGGATCGCCATTCTTAACCGCAAAGCAGAAGAAGAAAATATTCAAGGTGTGCCTAGCGAAGTCCTTAATTACATTGCAACTAAAATCAATACCAATGTACGGGAACTCGAAGGAGCCCTAATGCGGGTGCGGGTATACGCCCAATTACACAACACTCCAATTACTACAGCGATTGCTGCTGAAGCTTTACAAGGTATAGGGGATGCCCCAACAACGGCTTTAACAATCGATTTAATTCAGAAAAAAGTCGCTAATTTCTATGGGATTACGCAAGCTGATATTACTGGTAAAAAACGGGTTAAAACCATTGTTATTCCGCGGCAAATAGCAATGTATCTTTCCCGTGAGTTAACCGACAATTCCCTCCCAAAGATTGGAAAAGAATTTGGCGGTAAGGACCACACTACGGTTTTACACGCCATTGATAAGATCGAAAAACAATTACAAGCCGACTCACAGTTGCAAAACGATATTAAAAATCTAACGGCCGCTCTAACCCCTTAAATTTTGTCAATTGTGGAAAACTTTTGAATCATCCCCAACTTATCCACATGTTATCCACAAGTCAAACATCCTGTATTTTGAACCATTTCTTGAACTTTTCCACAGTCTCCACAGGCCCTACTACTACTACTAAACTTTATATATACATTAATATTAATTTATACTCTGGAGGTAGCTATGAAATTTTCCATTAAGCGATCAGCATTTATCAATGAACTAGCAAATGTTTTACGTGCAATTTCATCCAAAACAACAATTCCGATCTTAACGGGCTTAAAGTTAGTTGCCACGGATAACGAATTGGTCCTAACTGGGAGTAACTCAGATATTACAATTCAATCAACCCTTTCAACGACCGATGGGGCATTTGAATTAATGATTGAAGAACCAGGCGCCATTGTATTACCTGCTCGTTTCTTTAATGAAATTGTAAAAAAGTTGCCTGATAACAAGGTTACTTTAGAGGTAAAGACCGGTTTTCAAGCTAACATTATTTCCGGATCAGCAGAATTTAAGGTTAATGGTCAAGATGCGAATAATTATCCACACTTACCAGAAATGGAAAGTAACGAAAATGTCCAACTGGCCCCTGATTTGCTACGGGAAGTAATTGACCAAACTAGGATTGCCGTTTCTAAACAAGAAAGTAGACCAATTTTAACGGGAATCCATGTTCTGCTTACTAGTAACCAATTAACAGCTATTGCAACTGACAGTCACCGGTTAGCGCAACGAAAAGTGACCTTGCCGGAAACCGTTGAAGTTCCCGCGGACGTTGTTATTCCAGGAACAAGCATGACTGAACTAGCCCGGATGATTGCTGATCAAAATGAGGCTATCGAAATGCAAATTGCTGAAAACATGGTGCTCTTTAAATTCGGACACACCTTGTTCTACTCACGCCTACTAGAAGGAAATTATCCAGAAACTAGTCGGCTAATTCCGGACACTTCGACGACAGATCTTGAGATTGATGCCACGACGTTATTAAATGCTATCTCGCGGGCATCATTACTTTCTCACGAAGGTCGGAACAACGTGATTAAGCTCACTTTGGATCCAGAACAAAAATTAGTTAAAATTAGCGGTGATTCTGCTGATGTTGGGAATGTTGAAGAAGAGCTGACGTTTGAAAACCTTGATGGTGATGAATTAGCAATTTCGTTTAACCCAGATTACATGGGGGATGCGTTGAAGTCATTTGGTGGAATTAAGGTTAAGTTAGCCTTTAATTCGCCACTCCGGCCATTTATTTTGGTCCCAGCAGATGATGAAGTTAACTTCGTCCAACTGATTACTCCGGTCCGGACATTCTAAGTTAAACAGGTCGCAATTTCTGAGTAACATTCAGAGACGTAAAAAGAGGGTGGCAAGAAACTCTAAGTTTCTTGCCACCCTCTTTGGCTAAATGATTTTAAATACAGTTATGGCCGTTTTACATCGTTAAAGGCAAAAATCATTCAACTACCAAAAAATAGCTGAGAAGGGCTTAAAATGGTCATAAATTTGTGTTTACCCCTTAAAAAGGCTATAATGTAAAGGTATTTAAAGTGTAGGTGAACAGCATGGAGAAAGAAGTAACGTTTAAGATTGATCGCCCATTCATTACCCTTGGCCAACTACTCAAGGAAGAGGGAATTATTCCAACGGGCGGAGCAGCAAAGTGGTTTTTGAAGGAGCAAACAGTTACTGTAAATGGTCAACCGGAAGACCGGCGGGGGAAAAAGTTATATCCAGCAGACGAAATTACGGTAACTGGAGTTGAAAAAATTAAGATTACAGGTTAGCAATGCTACTAAAGGAAATGGAACTCCGGCACTTCCGAAACTATGATCATTTGGAAGTGACCTTTACCCCTGGAGTAAACGTCTTAATTGGTGAAAATGCTCAGGGTAAGACCAACCTTCTAGAAGCAATTCACTATTTAGCTTTAGTCCGAAGTCACCGGACTAACAAAGATAAAGAATTAGTGGAGTGGCAAGCGCAGAATGCGGTTATTAAAGGCAAAGTTGAGCGACAAACGGGAACGGTTCCCTTGGAAATTCAGCTTGGCAAAGGGGGAAAACACGTTAAGGTAAATCATCTTCCGCAAAGTCGGCTTTCAACTTACATTGGAAATTTAAATGTCGTCCTATTCGCTCCTGAAGATTTGGCTTTGGTAAAGGGAGCGCCAGCCTTGCGACGGCAGTTTATGAACGTTGAATTTGGGCAGATAAGTAGTCGATATTTATATAATTTAAGCCGCTTTAACGATGCCCTTTATCAACGAAATCAGTATCTAAAGCAGTTGCGAAGTCGCCAAGCTACCGATCGGATCCTTTTAGAGGTTTTGTCTGATCAATTGGCGACTTTTGGTAGTGAGGTAACCGCGATTCGCTATCAATTGGTCAAACGCTTAGAACAGTGGGCCCAACCGCTTCACGAAGAGATTTCACAGCAAAAAGAGAAGTTGCAACTAAAATACGTTAGTTCATTGATAATTGATGATCAAAGTGAAGTAGCGGACTTACAAGAACAACTACAAACATTATTGCGGGAAAATGTTGAAAAAGAGATTGCCGCTGGGACTACCTTAGTTGGCTCGCAACGGGATGACTTGCATTTTTTGGTCAATGGCAATAATGTCCAACACTTTGGTTCCCAAGGGCAACAAAGAACAACGGCATTAGCGGTTAAATTAGCCGAAATTGACCTAATGCAGGAGCAGATAGGTGAATATCCCCTTTTACTTTTGGATGATGTCCTTTCGGAATTAGATAATGATCGCCAGACCCATCTGTTAACGGCAATTCAAGATAAGGTGCAAACATTTTTAACGACAACGAGCTTGAGTGGGGTTGCACGGCAACTGATCAAAGCGCCAACAATTTATCAAATTCACCATGGTCAATTGGCTACGGTTGAAGATTAGTGCATGGACTAGGGAGGAAATAGCGTGAGTCAAGAAGAGTTAGAAAAAAAGGCCGAATTAGCAAGTGAATATGATGCTAGCCAAATTCAAGTTCTAAAAGGGCTTGAAGCTGTCCGGAAGCGGCCGGGGATGTACATTGGTTCAACGACGGTTCAAGGTTTGCACCACCTCGTTTGGGAAATTGTCGATAACGGGATTGACGAAGCCCTAGCAGGTTTTTGTAATGAAATTAATGTTGTTGTCGAATCTGATAATAGTATTACTGTGACTGATAATGGCCGGGGGATTCCTGTTGATATTCAAAAGGAGACGGGCAAGCCGGCCCTCGAAACGGTCTTTACGGTTCTTCACGCCGGTGGAAAGTTCGGCAATGGTGGTTATAAGGTTTCTGGGGGGCTTCATGGGGTTGGGGCCTCGGTTGTTAACGCCCTTTCTACGGAACTTGACGTTACGGTTACCCGGCAAGGCAAACGGTACCAAATGGATTTTAAACGTGGTCATGTTAACCATCACATGAAGATGATTGCAGAAGGCCTTCCGGAAACTGAACACGGGACGATTGTTCACTTTAAGCCGGATCCGGATGTTTTCAAAGAAACAACTGTTTATAACATCAAGACTTTAACGGATCGGATTCGGGAACTCGCTTTTTTGAACAAGGGCTTGAAGATTACGATTGAGGATAAGCGCCCAACTGAACCAACGAAGAATGAATTTCACTACGAGGGTGGGATTCGCCATTACGTTGAATATTTGGATGAAGGCCACGACGTCCTTTTTGATCCCCCGATTTACGTTGAAGGAACTAGCAATGGCATCACAGTTGAAGTTTCTTTGCAATACACCGATGACTATCGAAGCAACCTCCTAACCTTCACTAATAACATTCATACCTATGAAGGTGGGAGCCATGAAACTGGTTTTAAGACGGCTTTAACCCGGGTAATTAATGACTACGGGAAGAAGTCGGGACAACTAAAAGGAAATAACGCCACTCTTTCTGGGGATGATGTCCGGGAAGGCTTAACAGCCGTTGTTTCCATTAAGCATCCAAACCCACAGTTTGAAGGGCAAACTAAGACAAAGTTAAGTAATTCAGATGCCCGGACAGCGACAGACCGGATTTTCAGTGAAACGATGACCCGGTTTATGATGGAAAATCCGGAAGTGGCTCACAAGATTGTTGATAAAGGATTATTGGCATCTAAAGCTCGCGTGGCAGCTAAGCGGGCCCGGGAAGTTACTCGGAAAAAGAGTGGGTTGGAAATCTCTAATTTACCAGGGAAGCTTGCTGATAACACGAGTAAAGATCCTAATATTTCAGAATTATTCATCGTCGAAGGGGACTCTGCCGGGGGGAGTGCTAAACAAGGACGTTCCCGGTTAACTCAAGCAATTTTGCCAATTCGGGGGAAGATTTTAAATGTTGAAAAGGCTAGCTTAAACCGGGTCCTTGCTAATGATGAAATTCGGTCCCTCTTTACGGCCCTTGGAACGGGCTTCGGGGAAGACTTTGATGTTTCAAAGGCTAATTACCACAAGCTAATTATTATGACCGATGCCGATGTCGATGGGGCGCACATTCGGACTTTATTATTGACCCTCTTCTATCGGTTTATGCGGCCGATGATTGAAAAGGGCTACGTTTATATTGCCCAACCACCGCTATACCAAGTTCGGCAAGGAAAATTTGTGAAGTACATTGATTCGGATGAAGAATTAGAGCGAGTTGTGAACTCACTTCAACCAAGTCCAAAACCAGTTATCCAACGTTACAAGGGGCTTGGTGAAATGGACGCTGAACAACTCTGGGAAACCACGATGGATCCAGAAAAGCGGCGGCTATTACGGGTTAAGCTTGATGATGCCAAAGCGGCTGATGGAATTTTCCAAATGCTAATGGGAACTAAGGTTGGCCCACGGCGGGAATTCATCGAGAAGAACGCTACCTTCGTTAAGAACTTAGACCTGTAAGCGACGAGAAGAGGAGGATAAATAGTGGCACAAGAAGATTTGCCAAACCGGATTACTGACGTCAATTTAACGAGTCAGATGCGGAATTCCTTTTTGGATTACGCAATGAGTGTAATTGTTTCCCGGGCCTTACCAGATGTACGGGACGGGTTGAAGCCTGTGCAACGGCGGATTTTATATGGAATGAATGAATTAGGGGTCACCCCGGACAAGCCATATAAGAAGTCAGCCCGGATTGTTGGGGATGTTATGGGGAAGTTCCACCCGCATGGTGATTCTTCAATTTATGAAGGCCTTGTGCGGATGGCTCAAGACTTCTCCTACCGTTATATGTTAGTTGACGGACATGGTAACTTTGGTTCCGTTGACGGTGACGGGGCGGCTGCGATGCGGTATACCGAAGCCAAGATGAGTAAAATTGCCGTTGAAATGTTGCGGGATATCAATAAGGACACGGTTGATTTTCAAGATAACTATGATGGGACGGAAAAAGAACCACAAGTCTTACCTTCTCGTTTCCCAAACCTTTTAGTTAATGGGGCTTCCGGGATTGCGGTTGGGATGGCAACTAATATTCCAACTCATAATTTAGGGGAAGTTATTCGTGCTTTACATGTTTTGATGGATAACCCTGACGCTACGACTGAGGACTTGATGAAAGTCTTACCGGGCCCAGATTTCCCAACTGGTGGGGTTGTAATGGGCAAGGCCGGGATTCGGAAAGCTTACGAAACCGGTCAAGGATCAATTGTGGTGCGGGCTAAAGTCGAAATTGAAGAAGCCAAGAATGGCCGGCAGCGGATCGTTGTCCATGAAATTCCATACATGGTTAATAAGGCTAAGTTAATCGAGCGAATCGCCAACTTAGCCCGAGAAAAAGAAATTGATGGGATTACTGACGTAAATGATGAAACCGACCGGGAAGGGATGCGGATCGTCATTGATGTTCGGCGCGATGCCAGTGCAGAAGTTATTTTAAACAACCTTTACAAGATGACCTTGATGCAAACGACCTTCAACTTTAACATGTTGGCGATCGTTAACGGGGCACCAAAGATCCTTAGCTTAAAGGAAATTCTGCAATACTACTTAGCTCACCAAGAAGAAGTAGTCCGGCGGCGGACAGAATTCGACTTAAAGAAAGCTCAAAGTCGGCTTCATATCGTTGAAGGACTTCGGATTGCTCTTGATCATATTGATGAAATCATTAAGATTATTCGGCAATCGGAAACCAGTGAATTGGCCAAGGAACAATTGATGAATAACTATGGCCTTTCAGATCGCCAAGCCCAAGCTATTCTTGATATGCGTTTGGTTCGGTTAACCGGTTTGGAACGGGAAAAGATCGAAGCTGAATACAAGAAGTTAGTGGCTGCGATTGCTGATTACGAGGATATTTTAGCCCATGCTGAGCGGATCCATGCCATTATTTACGACGAATTATTAGAAATTCAAAAGCGGTTTGGCGATCCGCGGCGGACCGAACTCCAAGTCGGCGACATTACTAACCTTGAAGACGAAGATTTAATCGAAGAAGAAGGAATTGTTGTTACCTTAACTCACAATGGCTACATTAAGCGGCTTCCGGTTGATGAATTTAAAACCCAACACCGTGGTGGTCGTGGTGTTAAGGGGATGGGCGTTCACAGTGATGACTTTATTGAACAACTCATCACTAGCTCAACCCACGACAAATTACTCTTCTTTACGAATACTGGAAAAGTCTTTGCCATGAAGGGATATGAGGTGCCAGAATACGGTCGTTCAGCCCAAGGAATTCCAGTAATTAACTTATTGGGAATTGATGGGGACGAAAAGATTACTGCCGTGATCAATGTAGAACGCAATGAGGACCACAGTGAACAAGATCTGTTCTTTGCAACTAAACAAGGGGTCGTAAAACGGACAGCGGTTAATGAGTTCGCCAATATCCGGAGTAATGGTTTGAAGGCCCTTAACCTCCATGAAGCCGATGAATTAATTGCGGTTGATATCATTGACCACGATCAAAACATGATTTTAGGAACTAATCTTGGTTATGCGGTTAGTTTCCCAGCTTCTGCAGTTCGGTCGATGGGACGGTCGGCTGCTGGGGTTCGTGGAGCCCGACTACGGGAAGGCGATTACTTGATTGGCGCAGCGCCATTGAACTCTGATAGTAATGTTTTAGTTATTAGTGAAAATGGCTATGGGAAACAAACGCCAGCAAGTGAATACCCAATTAAGGGCCGTGGTACCATGGGGATTAAGACCGTCAACGTTACCGAAAAAAATGGTCCTTTAGTTGGCTTAACCACTGTTGATGGAGATGAAGACATCATGCTGGTAACTGATAAAGGGGTTATTATCCGCTTTGGGGTTGAAACCGTTTCGGAAACTGGTCGTTCCGCAATGGGGGTTCGCTTGATCAAGATGACCGATGACTCAAAAGTAGCCACGATGGCAACCGTTGCTAAAGAAGATGATGAAGAACCGAGTGAAGGTGAATCATCAGAGGCATCAGCGGAAGCAGTAACGGAAGAGACGGGAGATTAATCATTAAAACAAGGCGTTTGGTTAAATTTGCCAGACGTCTTTTTTGGTATGATAAAATATTAGCAATCATAAAATTCATTGTTTTTGGTTTGAAATGAATTTGACTCATCGAAAGGAGAAGGGAATGGCTCAATTTTCATATCAAATTTTTGCGACCGTGGTTGAAACTGGTAGTTTTGCTAAGGCGGCCGCAAAGTTAAATGTTACGCCAAGTGCGGTTAGTCATGCGGTAAGTCAGTTAGAACGAGAATTTGGCTTTCCAATCTTTTACCGAGCGCGGGCTGGGGTAACTTTGACAGCGGATGGTGCGCAATTACTACCCTACATTGAAGAAATTTTAAGTTTAGAGCTGAACTTATCTCAACGGGTTGAACAAATTCGGGGAGTTAATGCAGGACAGATTCGGATTGGCGCTTTTAGTAGTATTTGTGTCAGTTGGTTACCCAAAATTATTCAGCAATTTAAGGAACAATATCCAGCTATTGAGGTTAAGATTGTTCAAGGTGACTTCAATGAAATAGCCCATCAAACCCAACTAGGGGAGCTTGATCTTGGTTTTACTGCCATGCCAGTTTCGGAAAAGGTAACGGTTTACCCGTTAATTAATGACCCAATTTATTGCGTTGCGCCGGCTGACTATACTCCGGTCAACGGATCAACGATTACGGAACAAGATGTAGCTGGGCAAAAATTTATTTTGCAACAGATTGACTATGATCGGGATACTAAGCGGGTTCTTGATTATTACCGGGTAACTCAAAACTCTTTAACATTTTCGATTGATGACCAATCAATTTTAGCAATGGTTGAAGCAAAGCTAGGCTTTGGGGTGTTACCGAAATTGGCTTTACAAAAATTAACGGGGCCGGTTAAGATTTATCGTTTCGAAAAAGAATTTCAACGCCACCTTGCATTGGTTGCTAATCGGACCCAAGAAAAGGCGCCAGCAACGCAAAAAATGGTCACTATGATCCATGATTTCTTGGCAAATGAATATGGCAATCAACTGATTTGGCAAAAAATTTAAAATAAAAAATGCAAATTGCCAAAAATTACGTATATATATAATAGGGACCGCAACCCTGGATCGCGAAAGTCAATTATTTTTGAAACTTGTGATTTTCTAAGATTTATGCTAATATATTTGCTTGTGAGTATACGTAATTCGTCTACTCTCCTTGTTCCTTCTAAATTTGTAGGGGAGGAACCAGAGTCCATAAGGAGGTGTAACATTCATGGAAACACGCAAATATGAAATTACTTACATCATTCGTCCTGATATCGAAGAATCAGCTAAGGCAGAATTAGTTGCTCGTTTCGACAAGATTTTGGCGGACAATGGTGCTACGGTCGTTGATTCAAAGGACTGGGATACGCGGCGTTTTGCTTACCCAATCGCTAAGTACACTGAAGGTACTTACCACGTGGTAAACGTTGAAGCTGACTCAGATGAAGCTTTGAACGAATTTAGCCGTTTAGCTAAGTTCAGCGACGACATTCTGCGTCACATGATTGTTAAGCGCTAGGCTTAACAAATCGTTAAATTGAGAGGAGTGCGATAACCCATGTTAAATCGTGTAGTATTAACTGGACGACTTACTCGGGATCCAGAGTTGCGGTACACTGGAAGCGGCACGGCAGTTTGTTCATTTACGGTCGCAGTTGACCGGCAATTCCGGAACCAACAAGGTAACCGGGAAGCAGACTTTATTAACTGTGTCATCTGGCGGAAGTCAGCGGAAAATTTCGCTAATTTCACGCACAAGGGAGCGATGGTCGGAATTGACGGTCGGCTTTCAACGCGGAATTACGAAAATAATCAAGGTCAACGAGTATACGTGACTGAGGTTACCGTCGATAACTTCGCGCTCTTAGAACCACGGAATGCTAACCAAGGGAATCAAGGAAACTTTAACCAAAATAATAATGGCGGTTTTGGTAGCCAAGGTTTTAACAACCAAAATCCCTTTGGTGGTAACAATGGCTTTGGAGCTCCTCAACAACCCGCAAATAATAACGCCTTTGGCGGAAATGACGGCGGGGTTTTTGATCAAAATAATTCAGTCGATCTCGGTTCCTTACCATTTGGCAACGATAGTTCGGATGCCGACAATGGTCAAGTGAATATCGACGATCAAAGTGCAATGAGCACGGACCAAAAAAAGCCGTCATCTGACCAAGATGACCAAGGAGATCATCCTTCAATTGATGATGTTCCATTCTAATTAACAAGGGAGGTAAATTTCATGGCTCAACAACGTCGTGGTGGCCGTCGTCGCCGTAAGGTCGACTTCATTGCCGCAAACCACATTGAATATATCGACTACAAAGACACTGATTTATTACGTCGCTTTATCTCTGAACGGGGTAAGATTTTACCACGTCGGGTAACTGGGACGAGCGCTAAGAACCAACGTCGGCTTACGATTGCGATCAAGCGGGCTCGGATTATGGGCTTGTTGCCATTCGTAGCAGAAGACTAGTCTGCGTTAATTAAATTAGGGAAAACTTTTAAACGGCTTGGTCGAAATAAACAGGTCGGAGTTTAAACCTAGGTTTCTGGAGGTAATCCGGAAATACGATAGAGGTTGAAAGAGAAACCAAAGTTTCTTTTCAACCTCTTTTTGTATTTCACGTCGCTTTTATTGATGGTAAGATAGTAATAACAGTTTTCGGTTAAGGGAGGTGATCGTTTTGCGCTGGCTAAAAGCGATGCAATTAACCAAAATAATTCGCCATCGCCGAGTTGGCTGGACTTTTGGGGCCCTAATTATCCTCGTATTTCTTGGGGTTGCTAGTGCCTTCACAGTTAATTGGCGGTGGGGAATAGTTGCCCTTATTTTAGCAGGTAGTGCTTTTTTGATTAGCCTGATTCAATTGCAAAATCTGATCACGGATACAGAAAGTTACGTTAATGATTTATCCTACCAGATTCAACGGGGACAACAAGAAGCCCTCTTGGAAATGCCAATCGGGTTAGTAATGCTAGATGATCATGGCGTAGTTAAATGGATTAATCCCTACATGGCAAAGTATTTCTTGCTACGGTTAGTGGTAGGCCAACCGTTAGCTGAAGTAGATAAGACGTTAGCGGACCTAGTTGAGCAAAATAAGGATGAAAAAGCGCCGGTTGTTGTTACTTGGCAGGATCAACAATTTGAATTCTTATACCAAACCCGCTATCATACACTGTACTTGCTTGATGTAACCCGTTATGAACAAATTAATCGACGGTATCACGATGAGCAATTATTTATTGGTAATATTTATCTGGATAATTACATTGAATTAACCCAAGGAATGAGTGATCCTGCGGTTTCAAATTTGCATAATTACGTAACTTCAGAGCTCAGTAAATGGGCAACAAGTCACGAATTATTACTAAAGGTAATTGACGATGATAACTATTTATTATTGGGGCATCAGCAATCATTAGTCGAACTTGAAAAAGAGAAGTTTAAAGTCCTTGATACAATTCGCGAAAACACATCAAAGATGAATTCACCAGTTACCTTAAGTGTTGGGATCGCGGATGGAAATGCTAATCTAATTAAATTAGCAGATACCGCGCAGAGCAATCTTGACCTTGCACTAGGACGAGGTGGTGATCAGGTAGTTGTTAAGGCCCAAGATCAACCAGCTCGCTTCTATGGTGGAAAGACTAATCCAATGGAGAAACGGACCCGGGTCCGGGCGCGGATGATTTCCCAAGCCCTGCAAGAGTTAATGTTAGGGGCTGATCAGGTATTTGTGGTTGGTCACGTCAAACCGGATATGGATTCAATGGGGGCTTGTTTGGGAATTCGGCGCATTAGCGAAATGAACGATAAGCAATGTTACGTAGTGCTCGATCAAGAGCAACTACACACTGATATTGAACGGCTAATGGCGCAAGTTCATAATTACCAAAGCATTGCTGAACGTATCATTACCCCAGAACGGGCCCAAGAATTGGCAACCGATCAAAGCCTATTGGTAATGGTTGACCATTCGAAGGTTTCAATGTCGATGGCGCCTAAGTTATACGAGAGTTTGAAGAATCGGACAGTAATTATTGATCACCACCGGCGGGGGGAAGAATTCCCAGAAAATCCGCTTTTGGTTTACATTGAGCCGTATGCTTCTTCGACTTGTGAATTGATTACGGAAATGTTTGAGTATCAACCACGAGAAAGTAAGGCCCTAAATAAACTTGAAGCGACGGTCATGCTGACGGGGATTCAAATTGACACTAAATCCTTTACCCGGAATGCGGGGACGCGGACCTATGACGCCGCTTCGTATCTCCGTTCTGCTGGGGCTGATGGCAGTTTGATCCAGACTTTCATGAAGGAAAACTTAACAAACTTCATGGAGCGTAATCACTTGATTTCAAATGCTAGCTTCATTGATAATAAAGTAGCGATGTGCATTGGTGAAGACGATCGATTTTATGATCCGGTTACAGCAGCCCAAGCAGCGGATATGCTGTTAAGTGTTGAAGGCATTAAGGCTTCCTTCGTGATTTCCCGGCGGAATAGTGAGTTGGTTGGGGTTTCAGCTCGCTCAACGGGAAACTTTAATGTTCAATTAATTATGGAAAAAATGGGTGGCGGTGGCCACTTAAACAATGCGGCGGTTCAAATTAAGAATCAGACCACCCAAGCGGTCGCTGATCAATTAAAAGCAATTGTGCAACCTCAAAAGACGGTTGACGCACAAAAGGAGTGAACAAAGATGAAAGTAATTTTTGTTGAAGATGTTCGTGGACGTGGTAAGCGAGGAGAAGTGAAGAACGTTCCGGATGGGTACGCCCAAAACTACTTGATTCCACGGGGCTTAGCCAAGCAAGCAACGAAGAAGGCCATGAGTGAATTGGCTGGTCAAGAACGGTCAAAAGAAAAGCATGCCGCTGAAGAATTAGCGGAAGCAAAACGGATCAAGGCAGTTCTCGAAGCCGATGATACAGTTGTTGAATTGAAAGGAAAGGCTGGGAGTGATGGCCGGATGTTTGGTTCAATTTCAACAAAGCAAATTGCGACGGCATTGGAAGGCCAATACAACGTTAAACTTAATAAGCGGAAGCTTGAATTAGCTGCGCCAATTAAGGCCTTGGGCTACGTTACGGTAACGGTTAAGCTTCATCATGATGTTGAAGCTAAGATGCGGGTTCACGTTGTTGAAAAGTAAAATTTTAAGCGGGAGTCGGGTTGATGGATAATGCATCAATTACACGGACACCACCGCGTGACCTTGAAGCTGAACGGGCGGTTTTGGGGGCGATCTTTTTAGCAAAGGATGCCATTGTTACTGCGATGGAGTATGTCCAACCAGAAGATTTTTACACTCGTGCTCACCAGATCATTTTTGCAGCGATGGTTAAATTGAACGACCAGGATGTTCCAATCGACGTTGTTTCAATGAAAAATGAACTGGATAAGGAAAAGCAAACGGCCAATATTGGGGGAATTGAATATCTCGCCAAATTAGCAGCGGCGCCTCCAACCGCGGCGGATGTTGGTTCATACGCTAAGTTAGTTAAGGACAAGGCGGTTGCCCGGCGCTTAATTGAAACTGCCGATCGGATTGCTGCTAAGGGGTACGAAGACAGTGAAGACTTAACCAACCTCTTGGATGATGCTGAACGGTCAATCCTAAACGTGGCGGAAAGTAATAATGATTCCGAAATGCAGCGAATGCGGGACCTCTTAGGGGTTTCGGCTAACCACATTTATGAGTTATCAAAACAAAAGACTGATGTAACGGGGCTTGCCATGGGGTACCCCCAGTTGGACCGGATGACAACCGGTCTACATTCAGATGAGTTAGTGATTCTCGCTGCCCGGCCGGCCATGGGGAAAACGGCTTTTGCTTTAAATATTGCTCAAAATGTGGCGGTAAAAACTAATACGACAGTAGCGATTTTCAGCCTTGAAATGGGGGCGGAATCATTAGTTAACCGGATGATTTGCGCTGAAGGTAGTATTAACGCTAACCATTTACGGACCGGAAAATTAAGTGTCGATGAATGGGATAGCTTTTGGATGGCTTCCAAGACGCTTTCCGATGCGGATATTTATATCGACGATACGCCAGGAATTCGGGTACCAGAAATCCGGGCTAAGTGTCGGCGGTTAGCGAAGAAAACGGGGCACCTAGGTTTGATCGTAATTGACTACTTACAATTAATTGAAGGTGGCAATTCCGAAAGTCGCCAACAAGAAGTTTCAGAAATTTCGCGGCAACTAAAGAAATTAGCTAAGGAATTGTCTTGTCCAGTAATTGCCTTATCCCAATTATCACGGGGAGTTGAACAACGGCAAGATAAGCGACCGGTTCTTTCGGATATCCGGGAATCTGGATCAATTGAACAAGACGCCGATATCGTTAGTTTCTTGTACCGGGATGATTATTACACCCGGGAAGAAGGTCAGGAACAACAAGCGGGGCCAGCCGCTCCACAACCGCCGGCTAATGCACCAGAGGGTGGTCAAGGAGACGACCTTCCGAGTCTAAGTGAAGTTGAAGTAATAATTGAAAAGAACCGGTCAGGTCCACGGGGAACAGTCCGATTACTTTTCAATAAAACCTATAACAAATTCGCCTCAATTGATTATGAGCACGAGGCATAAATATAAATTGCTAGGAAGAGGCTGAGAGTTATACTCAACCTCTTTCCTGTTGTTTCAGTTATTATTTTCAAGAGGAGTAATAACCTGACAGGGAGTGGGAAATTTTGGGATCTCGCTCCCTTCCTTTTGCCAAAAAATTAGGGAGGAGGTACGAATAGTGAAAGAGAGAGAATTGAAATTGCAATGGTTACTGTTAGGGGCCTTTTTAACTAGTTTTGGAAATAGCTTTGTTTGGCCCCTAACGACGGTTTATAGCCATGATCAACTCCATCAATCCCTAACAGTTTCGGGGCTAGTATTGATGTTTTTCTCAGGCGCAAATGTCTTGGGGAGCTTTTTAGCAGGGAACCTTTTTGATCGGTTTCGGCCTCAACGGTTGATGGCAGGCGGCTTGGTGGCTGCCATCATTACGATGATTGCGATGGTTTTTCAAAATGGTTGGCCTGCCTATCCTATATTACTGACCTTAGTGGGCTTTTTTAATGGTTGGCTATTGACCTTATTAAACTCATTTGGCACTCGTCTTCGGGGCCACGATGGGCGGTTTATTTTCAACATGTTGTACTTCTTTAATAACTTGGGGATGGTTTTTGGAACGACAATTGTGGGGCCAATTTATGAATTTGCTCATCATCATGTGGGACCATTATTTGTGATTACGGCGGTGCTGTATACCCTGTTCTTTGGAGTGGTTTTACGCTACTATCAACTACCCAAAGCTAATGCTGAAAAAATTAGCCATCATCAAGTCCAAAGTAAACTACCAAGGGTTAATGCCGAAGTCATCTGGACCTTATGTTTGGCCTTAATGATTACTTGGCTCATTTATGTTCAGTGGTCCAGTAATATGTCGGTCTATATTACCGGGAAGGGTGTTTCAATGTCCTTATACAGCCTTCTGTGGACATTGAATGGCTTATTAGTTATTTCCTTCCAATTGGTGATTAATTGGTTGAATCGATGGGTCAAAAATGATTATCACTATGTCTATTTTGGTTTGACAACCATCGCGCTTTCGTTTGGGATTCTGCTAATTGCGGATAATTATTGGTGGTTTGTTCTTGGAATGGTGATCTTAACGCTTGGTGAAACAACGGCTTTTCCAATGATTCCGGCAATTGTAAACCAACTAACACCTTTAAGTGAAAAGGGACGGTATCAAGGAATTTTAAACGCCTTAATTGCGGTTGGAAAGGCGATTGGGCCCTTAGCTGGAGGGATGGTAATTGAGCGGTTGAGTTACCGCCCCTTATTTGAGATTTGTATGGGTGTCGGATTATTGGTAACAGTCGTGGTTACAGTGGTAACGTATCACCGGCAATCGCAGGTAGTTCACTATTAGAGGGAATGTATAATGTTTTACAATAATTATGATGATGTTCATGGCGAAGATAAATGGGGCTTGGTCGGTCAAGTCGGGGATCCCTTTCGTGAAGGCCGAGTCTTAGCGATTCCATGTACCAAGTGCCGGAAAAAGAAACTAATTATCGCCGAACGTAATTGGATGGCGACAAATAATGATCATTCCCAACGTTATCAGATTGTAGTTGCTTGTTTAAATTGTGGAGCCGTTGATGAATTTATTGCCAATAATGGGAGAGAAAATAAAAATAGTAAATTAAAGTTTGCTAAGGTGATCCCGGAAAAAGCAGATTTAATTAAAGAGAATAAGGAGTAACCAATTTTCATTTGAAAGGTGGTTACTCCTTTTTGGGTTAGGGATAAATCAAAGTTATTTAGATAGATAATAAAAAAAGCCACCCAAAAAGATCACGGTGGATTTTTTATTTTTACGAAAGTAACTGAATATTAATTTCCCATATCCAAGGCCTGGTGCTTAAGCTTAGGGAAGACGTGTTTGTCAGCCCAGCCAGTAAAGGAACCCTGGCAGAGGAAGGCGAAGATCGTTCCAATTCCAATATTATCAATCCGCCCGGTTGCTAGAAAGACAATTAAGCCAAAAATTGTTGGTGGCAGATAGGAAAGCCACATTGCAACGGCTGCATTTCCGTGAACGTATTTAAACCGAATAATTTGAAAGAGGTCATCTTGCGAGTGTAAAACTAAATTAACGCGTTGATAAATTGAGATCGCCGTCCCAATCAAGAAAACACCAAAGAAGTTTAAAAGCACGTAGAGAATATCTCCCACCCAACTAGTTGCTTGAGGGAGACTCTCAAATAGGTTAGCAAACCACTGGATGAAGAGCGAGAAAGGTAACATAAAGGCGATGTTCCCACCAATCCGTTTCCAATCGAGTTTCTTTAGTAAGAGAGCGTTTAGGAAGGAAATGAAAACTCCTAAACCGAAGAAAGCCCAGAATAAAACCCAAGCATTATTTCCAAGAAAGGCGTGACCAAGATCGGCATCGGCAGCCGTCCAGTAGGCTGAACCTAAAAATGAGGGATGGATGTGGTCGCTTGAAATTAAGGTTAGAACATTGCCTAGGGAATTAATAACCAAGGAAATGGCAAAGTAGCCGAGGGATTGAGTTAAAGAAATGGTCCGATTTGAATTTACTGGTGTCGTCATTAGGCATCTTCTCCAGCAACCTTAACAATTGCCTTGGAAATGTTACCTAATTTACCGGAGACAAAGTCTTCAACGTGGGCAAAGTCAAGGACATTGGAAATCAATGGCAATGGGTCAACATCCCCAGATTGAAGAAGGGCAATTGAGTCTTCGAAGGTGTATGGATTGATGAAGGAACCTTGGATGTGAAGTTGCTTTTGGTAAACCTTATAGGTGTTAACCTTAAAGGTTGAATCAGGGTTCCCAACCCCAAACATTAAGACTTGACCACCCCGTCGAGCAGCTTCAACAGCTTGTTCTTGGGTTGCTGGCAAACCAACGGCTTCAACAACAATGTCATAGCCGTCCTTGGCAATTTCTTCAGGGTGTTTCAAGTTGTTAACAACCTTAAAGCCAAAGTGCTTTTGGTTGTTTTCAAGCTTTTCGTCAACCGTTCCGGCAAGGGTAACTTCCCGAATACCCCGAGCCTTCAAGATTTGAGCGATTAATTGGCCTTCGAAGCCATCACCGATGATCAAAGCATTTTGGTAAGGGTGGGTTTCAAGTAAATCAACCCCGTGCATTGCGCAAGAAATTGGTTCAATCACAGCAGCAGCTTCCAAAGAAACGTTGTCCGGAACGTGGTAAACAACTTCGGCTGGAGCGGTAAAGAATTCAGCAAACCCACCGTCCCGGGTTACGCCAACGGCATCGAGGTGTTCACAAAGTTCAGGCCGAGAGGTCCGGCAGTAGTAGCACTTGTGGCAGTAGATGTTCGGGTCAACGGAAACCCGGTCGCCAACTTTGAAACCTTCGACATCGTTACCAACAGCAACGACAACCCCTGAGTTTTCGTGACCTAAGACAATCGGCGGAACTGCATCGGCAGAGCCTGGAAGCCCGTTGTATAGAGCTTTATCAGTCCCGCAAATACCGGCCCAAGCTGTGTGAATTAAAAGTTCATTTGGCTTAGGAGTAGGCTTTTTATAATCATTTTGAACTTCAAGATGCTTAACAGCAGTCATAACTAATGCTTTCATAATTTTCTCCTTTTAGTAATTTCAATTAAGCTTTCACAATTTCACAAAATTCAATCGTTTCATCGTTTGGACCAACGATGTTAAAGTACTTGATTCCATGTTGCCAGTAATCAAGGTGTTGGACTTCACTTTCCTTTAATTGATAGCCCGCCTTTTTAGCAGCTTGGTATGCTTGATCAGCATTGGTTACATTTAAAGAAATGTGGTTAATAGCACCTGTTTTGTGAATGGCCCCATCGCTGTTCCAAATTTCAAGGGTTAGGTGACCAGCTTGCATGAAAATCACCTCGTGCCCTTGGTCATCAGTATCAAACCGCCCGCTTTCTTTGAAACCAAGCCCTTGCCAAAATTTTTCGGTTTTAGGGAGGTCATCGGTTGGAATCCCAACATGGGCAAGATCGTTATAATAACCAGCTAGACTCTTATTAAATGCCATAAAAATCGCCTCAGATAATTAAAAATTCCGGTTTAAAATTTGATCGATCAAGAAACAAAACAAGGTAAAGTTTGATAAGTTTGTAACCGCTTACCAAACTTTGTGATTTTATCATAGTGCGGTTAATTTAATATTTCAACCGGTTGAAATAAAATTATGTAAGTGCTATTCGATTAACAAAAAATAAGTAATATGATGACAACTGTTCTAACAATAAGAAAACGAAAATAAAAAAAGTTGACCGAAATCAAAAATTTCTGTCAACTTTGATAATTAATGAAATTATTCTAGGTAGTTGTTCCAGCAATTAATTTCACTGGTAATGTTTTTGAGGTTACTGGTTCCCCATTAATTTTTTGGATTAATAAGTTAACTGCAGTTATTGCCATTTCAGAAATTGGTTGCTGAATCGTTGTTAGTTCGGGGAAAAGGAGACGAGTAATTGCGGCCCCGTCGTAGCCAATTACCTTTAAATCTTTTGGACAATTTTTACCAAAAGCTGCTGCCGCTGTAATAGCAAGTCGGGCATTTGTATCGTTGTCAGCAAAGAGGCCGTCGATCTCAGGATGATCAATAAAAATTTGGCGAATTTTTTGTAACTTAGTATTTTCAGGTTCGTCAAAGGGAATTGAGTAGGTAATCGGAGTTAAACCATGTTTGCGCATTTGTTCTTCATATGCGGCTTGCCGATCATAATTGGGGGAAGTAAAGGTTTGCGGGTAATTAGTATGAACGATAGACCGACAACCAGCATCTAAGAGGTGTTGCGTAGCTAGCAGTCCCCCTTGGTAGTTATCTGAAGCGACAACCGGAATTTGGTTACTAACAATCCGTTCGATAGAAACAATGGGGAGGTTCGTCGTATGATATCCTTGAATATTAGTGTTGTGGGAACCAACAATTAACCCATCAATTTGATGATCCAATAACAGCTGTAAGTATTGTTCTTCTTTTTGAGCATCGTTTTCACTGTTTCCCATTACGGCCCGAAAACCATGATTATAAAGCGTCTTTTCCAGTGCTGCTTCAAGTTCCGCAAAAAAAGGATTATTAACGGTTGGAAAAACAAGCCCGACGAGGCCTGTCTGTTGCCGGTAGAGCTGGCGGGCAATGACGTTTGGGCGGTAATTAAGTTCAGCCATGGCGGCGTGGACTTTATCAATGGTTTTTTGACTTAAGTACCCCCGATGATTGAGAACCCGAGAGGCAGTATTTTTAGAAACTCCGGCTAGTTTAGCGACATCATCAAGTTTGGCTGGTTTAACCATCTTCAACCCAACTTTCATAATCGAATCATTATCTTAATAATACTACAATTAAGCGCTTTTATCGAGGGTAACAAAAAAACCACCGCCGTAGCGATGGTGATAATGGGCAGTCAGGGGATCGAACCCTGGACCCACGGATTAAGAGTCCGTTGCTCTGCCAGCTGAGCTAACTGCCCATGTCTTAACAACGACTATTATAATAACAAGTCCTAGTGATAATTGCAAGGAATTTTTCGAAAAAAACTAAATTTCTTCAGCAGTAAATTTGAAAAGAATGACACCAATCCAAGATGCAATAAACGATGAAAGGACAGCAATTAGGATTAAATTAGAGGAAATGGTGGTAAAACTGGATACGTCCCGGATGACTTTGAGGAGGTTATCAAATAAGATTTGATAAATGATAATGTAGCTTAGGGACCACTGGATGTAGTATTTGATCGAGGTTAAGGTTGTGCTAGCGATCACACTGATTGCCATAATGACAAACAGTAATACTTAAGTGATGGTCATAGTAATTCTTCCTAAAACAAAAAACAGACGCGAGAAAACCTCACGTCTGCGTAAACCTCTGATGGGCAGTCAGGGGATCGAACCCTGGACCCACGGATTAAGAG
>DHKFI23501__coassemble_606_pt1 | contig 33421 bp, 35 predicted proteins | sample DHKFI23501__metabat2_high_PE_018 | metagenome-assembled genome bin DHKFI23501 | reverse complement strand
TGACGAATAATCTAGCAAAATTTGGAATGTTACAAACTAGCAATTGACGTATTTAGAAGAACAAATAAACGAACATCCGCTGAGTAAGCGAAGGATGGGTTTGAAGTTGCGTTAACGTTGAATTTACTTTGCTAAGTTGATCGGTGATAATCCCATCAACATGGTTAAAGTACATTTCCGTGACGCCCCAATTGGTATTCACTGTCCACGCAAAAATGGGGTGGTGGAGTTGGTGGGTTTGACGAATAAAGTGGGGGTTCAAGGTTGAATACTCCATGTTTTCACCCACTGACGGTAAGGGATTTGTAACGGTATAGGGTTGAATGTAAAGTAAGTTTAACCGGGGATTAAGTTGATGGAGCTTGTTAACAACCTGGTAGTCCAAGGAATGAACATAAGCGTGGTGGCGAATTAGGGTTTGACCATACAAATAGTTGAAATGGTTAATCATTGATGGTGAATCAGCGGGTGTCGTTTTAATTTCGACGATTAAAGGTACGTGAAGTTGATCGGCCACCTTTAGGTAGTGGGAGAAACTGACTAACTTGCCAGTATGACCATGTTCATGAACCCGTAACTTAGTTAATTCACGGAGCGTTAGCTGGTGCGGCTGTTTATTCACTTCGGTCAAGTGTTTTAAATTTTCGTCATGAACCACAATAAACTGATGATCGCGGGTTTCATGAACATCCATTTCGATTGCAGCGGGGTGGTCAGAGCGGGTTTGTACCAATGCCCCCAATGTATTTTGAACATCATTATTGTCATTAACTCCCCGGTGAGAGATAACAAGGGGGCGGTGCAATGGCTGAAAATACCATTTTGCTTCGTTAATAGCGGTTGCCAAGAAAATTAACGATAGTAGCGCCGTGAGTAACCAATTATTTCGCTTTGCCAACCTTGTTTTTTGAAGACTTCGTTCAACAAACATCCCACAACCGAGCATCAAGGTTACTAAGTGTCCCCACTGAATGCCTGCTAGGACGAGACTTGGTTTAGATTGGAAGCTGTTCTGAATGGCTAGGCCAACCAAAGAAATCGATATGCTTAGGCCACTTGTTAATATTCCAATTTGCCAAGCAGCGTGCCAAACCGGAAACTTTTTAAAGCGACTAGCTCGCCAAGCTGGCTTAAAAGCCATTTGCTGGTTAATTTGAAACCACAGGGTTGGTAATAAACGGATGGTCAAACCGAGGCAAGCAATGTTAATAATCACGCCCAAGAATAGAAAGCTAGGTTTACGGAAAAGAAAATCGCAAAGCATTTCCGGTAGCCGGAGTTCAGCGAAAAGGGGGGTTTTGAAGATTAAACTTACCCAGGGGGCTAAAGCTAAAAGTAAGCCCCCGGTTTCTAAAATTAAGGGGCTAGCAAGTAAGCGATTGTGCTTTAACCACTGTGAAATGCTTGTTTTCCACGAAAAGGAACCACTAATAATGGCCTTTGCAGTGACTACGATGCTAATTAGCTCACTTGTGAAAAGCCCAAGGACGGTGATAAGCTCAATGATTATCAAAAGTACGATTAAGGGGTGATGGGTAATTAACCACGCCGTGTTGTTAAAAGAAACAAAGGGGATGCTAGCTTTCTTTAAGAGGGGCGTGGTTATTTGCCAAACTAATGGTAAAAATAGGTAATGATTAAGGAGTTCCCACAGTAAGCCAAGGGTGACGAGCGGTTCCCAGGATTTGAGCTTTTGAATCATGATTGTTCAGCATCAAATTGTTCTAGCTCTTCAGCCGCCATCGTCCAATCAGTTTCAACCTGGTCAAGTTGGGTAGAAACCGCATCAAGTTCCTTCTGGAGGTCGCTTAACTTAGCAATATCCGTGGCTACATCTGGCTGACTCATCGCTTCTTCGATTTTAGCTTGTTGCTCACTGAGCTGATTCATCTGCTCTTCTAAGCGATCAACTTGCCGTTGGATTTTCCGTCGGGCTCGTTGAGCTTCTTTGCTTTGTTGGTAAGAAACCTGCTTTTTTGAGGCGTTAGCATGCTCAGCGTTTTCACTGGTTGTCGCTTCCACTTGAGTAGCCGTTTGTTTAGCAATTGCTGCGAGATAGTCATCGTAATTTCCTTCGTAAGCCGTTATTTTATCCTTAGTTACTGCCAAAACATCGGTGGCAACCTGGTTGATAAAGTAACGGTCATGGGAGATAAAGAGGACGGTCCCAGGAAATTCGTTAATGGCGGTTTCAAGCACTTGGCGACTATCAATGTCCAAGTGATTTGTTGGTTCGTCAAGGATCAAGAAGTTAATCGGCTTAAAGGATAATTTGGTTAATTCAAGCCGTGCTTTTTGGCCCCCGGAAAGGTCTTTAACTAGCTTGAAGACGTCATCGCCAACGAAGAGAAAACTACCTAATAAGGAACGAATGGCGGTTTCGGGAACTTCGGGATGGTCATCCCACACTTCATTCAAAACGGTTTTATCGGGGTGGAGTTGTTGCTGTTCCTGGTCGTAGTAACCAATTTGTAGGTTAACCCCAAATTTAACTTCTCCACTAATGGCTGGTAATTTATGAAGTAAGGTCTTCAATAAGGTTGATTTCCCAATTCCGTTCGGACCGATAATCCCGATTCGTTGCCCCTTTTGTTCATTAAAGCTAAAGGGACCAGCAATGGCTTGTTCATGATAGCCAATTTTGAGATCCTTAACGGCTAAAACGTCATTTCCGCTTGGTTCACCGTATTCAAAACTAAAGTGGATTGAACGATCGTCACTAACCGGTCGTTCTAAGCGATCCATCTTTTCAAGTTGTTTCCGCCGGGCTTGAGCTCGTTTCGTCGTTGATGCCCGGACGATATTACGGTTAACGAAGTCTTCGAGGGCGGCAATCTTCTTTTGTTGTTGCTCGTAATGCTTCATTTCCGCTTTAATTCGTTCGGCCTTATGTTGCATAAATGCCGTGTAGTTTCCAGTATAATGGGTCAGGGTTTGATTATCGAGATCGTAAACTTCATTAACGACCTTATCTAAAAAGTACCGGTCGTGGGAAACAATCAACAGGGCTCCAGCATAACTCTTGAGATAATCTTCTAACCAGGTTAAAACGCCCATATCAAGGTGATTTGTCGGTTCATCAAGGATCAACAAGTTTGGGGCTTGCAGTAAGATTTTGGCTAGGGCCAGTTTAGTTTTTTGCCCCCCAGAAAGGGAGTTAACTGGCATTTCATACATACTTTCGGGGAAACCAAACCCGGTTAAAACGCCTCGCATCTTGGATTCAATGGCAAAGCCGTCTTGTTTTTTAAAGGCGGTTTGTAAACGATCGTAATTATCTAAAATTTCTTGGTAGCGTGGGGTTGTTGAATCAACTTCAGCGAGTTGCTCTTCTAAGGTATGGATTGTTTTTTCCATTTGGTGAAGGGGGGTAAAAACGCTGTCCAATTCAGCCCAAATAGTATTTTGACTATCTAGTCCTTGGTCCTGTGCGAGGTAGCCAATCGTCACATTTTTAGCAACCGAAAGGGTTCCTTCATCTGGTTCTGTAATTTGGGCTAAGATCTTTAAGAGGGTTGTTTTTCCAGCCCCATTGCGGCCAACAAGTGCGACCCGGGCATGATCAGTAATTTGTAGATTGATATTGTGAAATAAAACGTCCGCACCAAACCGGCGGAGAACGTCATTAGTTTGCATTAATAACATGGGCTTTATCTTTCCTTTAAACGAATATTATTGTCCATTGATGATTCTACCATGCTTTTTCGCGTCGAAAAAATAACTTTTCTTGCAATAAGGTTCACAAAGCGGACGGGAATTGCTAGAATAAGTTATATGGAAAATTCACAAGTTGGAAGTTGAGGAGGAAAAAACATGCCATCTCGGAAAATACCGCGGGCGACTGCCAAGCGTCTGCCGGTTTATTACCGTTATCTAAATGTCTTGTTAAATGCAAAGAAGAAGCGGGTTTCATCAACCGAATTATCGGAGGCGGTCCAAGTTGATTCAGCCACGATTCGGCGGGACTTTTCGTACTTTGGTGAACTCGGTAAGCGGGGTTATGGTTATGATGTAGAAAGCTTATTAAAATTTTTCCGTGGGATTCTAAACCAAGATAAATTAACGAGCGTCGCCCTGGTTGGGGTCGGGAGTTTAGGTAGTGCATTGATGAACTATAACTTCCATCAAAGTACTAATTTACGAATTAGCGCTGCCTTTGATCCAAAGCCAGAATTAGCCAACACGATTAAGAGTGGGATTCCAGTTTACCCAGCTTCAGAATTAAAGAAGCAAATTAAGGAACAACAAATCGATGCCGTTATTTTAACAGTGCCCGGTGATAAGTCCCAAGCAGTAACTGATGAATTAGTTGCTGCCGGAGTGCACGGAATTTTAAACTTTACCCCGGTTCGTTTATCAGTACCAAAGAATGTTCAAGTTCAAAACATTGATTTGACCAACGAATTGCAAACTTTGATTTACTTCATCGAAACAAATAAGGTGAATGAATAATTAAATTGATACCCCTAGTGGTGTGACCCGGGAGCATCCTTTCGTTAGCGCTGCACCAGATAACTGGTGCAGTTTTTTTGATAGTCAATAAAATTTGAAATTTTCTATGATTTTTTTGGAAAACATTTTATAATGGTATAACTGTATTGACTTGTGATTTAATTGTTTTATTTTTTGGTGAAGGTCTTTAAAGGTCAGAAGATCTAAAATTAAGCTTGCGGCGAAGGTTTCTGTGTGGGGAAGAAAGCGAAGCATTAATTACAGAGTGTAAAACAAAATAGCAAGATAATTTAGGTTTCGAGGAGTACAAGGACAATGATTTCGAAAGAACAATATCAAGAAGCAAATTACCAATATCAACGGATGCGGGGGCTAAACCTTGATTTGGCCCTTGATGCAGTTTCGAACTTAGCTCGCTTTAAGGCTAAGTGGTTTAATCGGGCATCTGAAGAAGAACAAAATGAGATTGCTATGTTGTTGAAAAACTTAATTGTCGACGGGCCAATGGAAGCACCACGGTTATTGTCTCGGTACAATCCAAATACCCAAGAGTGGCAATTAACGGCTGAACAAGTACTCCGGTTACGGGTCTTGTACAAGCAAGGTGAACTCCATCATCTTAATAAGCAATGGCAAGCTGCTAAGAAGGTTTTAGATGAATATGAAAAAGAAGGCCATCACCAATCTACGGTGATAACCACTAATGATCAACCAAAGCAAAAATCGTTGATTGTTAATTTGGGATAGGAGAAATATAGAGGAGGTCGGGAGGAAACCTTCTTGATGCTCTAGAAAAGATAAGGAGGACGAAAATTGATTCGTAAGAATCGTTCTTTCGTTCGAACTTATCCTCTAAGGTCGTGGTTTTCGACCGTAGTTTCTGTGTAATGTTCGGAGGTACGAGAGAGGCTAGAAAGAAAGGCAAATTTCTTTCTAGTCTCTTTTTTTACCTAAAATTAAAAAAGTCAAAAAAGGTCAAACTTTTTTGTTGCAATCTGACTAAACCGTGATATAGTAGAAAATGTAATTAGCACTGAAGGACATCAAGTGCTAACACCGCACCGTGTTGAGTGCTAATCTTACTTAAAACTAAAAATATATTTGGAGGGATTAACGTGTTAAAGCCATTAGGAGATCGCGTAGTTCTGAAAGCTGAAGAAGAAGAAAAGACGGTTGGTGGGATTGTCTTAGCATCTAACGCTAAGGATAAGCCAACGACTGGGAAGGTTATTGCTGTTGGGGCAGGCCGGACTTTGGACAACGGTCAAGTAGTTGCCGTTAGTGTTAAGGAAGGCGACAAGGTCTTATTTGATAAGTACGCCGGCCGCGAAGTTGAATACGACGGTGAAAAGTACTTGGTTGTTCACGAAAAGGACTTAGTTGCGGTTATTGACTAAGTAGCTCGGTTAAAATTCAAACTCGGATAAAATTATTGAGGTGAAAATTAATGGCAAAGGAATTAAAGTTTGCTGAAGATGCACGTAGCGCAATGCTCCGTGGGGTTGATAAGTTAGCTAACACGGTTAAGACTACTATTGGTCCTAAGGGCCGGAACGTGGTTTTGGAACAAAGCTATGGTTCACCAACGATCACTAACGACGGGGTTACGATCGCTAAGAACATCGAACTTGAAGATCACTTCGAAAACATGGGGGCAAAGTTAGTTTCTGAAGTTGCTTCTAAGACTAACGACATTGCTGGTGACGGGACGACGACCGCCACGGTCTTAACCCAAGCTATTGTTAACGAAGGGATGAAGAACGTCACTGCCGGAGCTAACCCAGTTGGAATTCGGCGGGGGATTGAAAAGGCTACGAGCGCTGCGGTTGAAGAATTGAAGACGATGAGTCACGATGTTAAGACTAAGGACGACATCGCTCAAATCGCATCTATTTCTGCTGCTAACCAAGAAGTTGGGAAGTTAATCGCTGATGCCATGGAAAAGGTTGGTAACGATGGGGTTATCACCATTGAAGACTCTCGTGGGGTTGACACGAGCGTTGACGTGGTTGAAGGGATGAGCTTTGATCGTGGTTACATGTCTCAATACATGGTTACTGACAACGACAAGATGGAAGCTGACTTAGATAACCCATACGTTTTGATTACGGACAAGAAGATTTCTAACATCCAAGACATCTTGCCATTGCTTCAATCAGTTGTTCAAGAAGGCCGGGCCCTTTTGATTATTGCTGATGACATTACTGGTGAAGCTTTACCAACACTTGTTTTGAACAAGATTCGGGGGACCTTTAACGTAGTTGCTGTTAAGGCGCCTGGCTTTGGTGACCGGCGGAAGGCTCAACTTGAAGATATCGCTGTTTTGACTGGTGGGACGGTTATCTCTGATGACCTTGGGATGCAACTCAAGGATGCTACGATTGACCAACTTGGTTCTGCTAACAAGGTAACGGTTACGAAGGACAGCACGACACTTGTTGACGGTAACGGAGATAAGGCTGCGATTGCTGACCGGGTTGAACAAATCAAGAAGGCAATTTCTGAAACTACTTCTGACTTTGACAAGGAAAAGCTCCAAGAACGGCTTGCTAAGTTAGCCGGTGGGGTTGCCGTTGTTAAGGTTGGTGCCGCTACGGAAACTGAATTGAAGGAACGCAAGTACCGGATCGAAGATGCTTTGAACGCTACCCGGGCCGCTGTTCAAGAAGGGTTCGTTCCTGGTGGTGGTACGGCCCTTGTTAACGTAATCCCTGCCCTTGAAAAGCTTGAAAATGAATCAACGGGCGACGAACAAACTGGGGTTAAGATTGTTAAGGCTGCCTTGGAAGCACCGGTTCGTCAAATTGCTGAAAATGCCGGGGTCGAAGGTTCAGTAGTTATTAACCAATTGAAGAACGAAAAGCCAGGAATTGGTTACAACGCTGCTGATGGTAAGTACGAAGACATGGTTAAGGCTGGAATTGTTGACCCAACTAAGGTTACTCGTTCAGCCCTTCAAAATGCTGCTTCTGTTTCTGCCCTCTTGTTAACGACGGAAGCTGTTGTAGCGGATAAGCCTGAACCAAAGAATGATGCACCAATGAACCCAGCTGCTGGCGCTGGCATGGGTGGAATGATGTAGTAAAAGGGCTTTACCCAAAATTAAGTGATGATAAGAGTAGGACCGGGAAAACTGGCTTTGGCCAGTTTTTCCGGTCCTACTCTTATCTAGAGCATATTACTTCGCAAAACTGGCTTGCGTGGAATTTGATCAACAATATTCAAACTTAATAAAAAACAGGCTGGGAAGAAATTTGACTTTCTCCCCAGCCTCTCAATTTTTCCTACGATTAGTACTGGCTATTTCTTCTCATTTTGCTCAAGAATAAGACAATTCATCGGCAAAAACTTGTCTTTTGAATAGGGGTTGCGTTACAATTTAACAACGGCCCCACGTTGATCAATTTGATAACGTGGGGTGAAATCTTGAAAAGAGAAATTTGAATTAATATAGGAGATAAATCATGTGGCGGTATCTTAAACGCGTTTTGATTGGGAAACCGTTGAAGACTCTCGATGAAGGCCAAGCCCACCTTACAAAGTTTAAGGCCTTGGCACTTTTGTCATCAGACGCTTTATCGTCGGTCGCCTACGGTACGGAACAGATTACTGCTGTTTTAGTTACCCTTTCAGCAGCGGCAATTTGGTACTCATTACCAATTGCGGCAGTTGTTTTGATCCTTTTGTTAGCGATTACTTTATCGTACCGACAAATTATTAAAGCCTACCCAAGTGGTGGGGGTGCCTACGTGGTTGCAACGAAGAATTGGGGAAGCAATGGTGGTTTAATCGCCGGGGGATCACTGTTGGTTGACTATATGCTAACTGTGGCGGTTTCAACGACTTCAGGAACAGAAGCGATTACTTCAGCTATTCCAGGTCTGTACAAGTATTCAGTTGCAATCTCAGTTATCATTGTTTTCTTAATCATGTTCTTAAACCTGCGGGGGATGAGTGAGAGTGCTAATTTCCTAACGATTCCGGTTTACTTCTTCGTGGTTATGATTTCAGTTATGATTATTTGGGGCTTCTATAACATCATCACTGGTCACGTGGCTTATCATGCAACGGCCGATTTTGGCCAGCCAGTGGCTGGGATCTCAATGGTCCTCTTGATTCGGGCCTTCTCAGCTGGTTCGGCCTCCTTGACTGGGGTGGAAGCAATTAGTAATGCGGTCCCGAATTTTAATGAGCCAAAAGAAAAGAATGCGGCCAATACGCTAGCAATTATGAGTTTGATCTTAGCGGCCTTCTTCGCTGGGATTACCTTTATGTCCTTCTACTTTGGGATTATTCCAACCCCACGGGCAACGGTACTATCACAAATTGCTGCAACGGTCTTTGGTGGTCACGGAATTGGCTTCTATCTTTTACAATTAGCAACGGCGATGATCTTAGCGGTGGCTGCTAACACTGGGTTCTCGGCCTTTCCAATTTTGGCTTACAACATGGCCAAGGATAAGTTCCTCCCTCACGCCTTCATGGACCGGGGGGACCGCCTTGGTTACTCCAACGGGATTATTATTTTAGCAGTTGGGGCAGCGACCTTAATTGTCATTTTCCACGGGCAAACAAACCTCTTAATTCCGCTTTATGCGGTTGGGGTTTTCGTTCCGTTCACTCTTTCCCAATCAGGGATGATTATTCACTGGTTCCGGGAACGGGAAGGAATCTGGTTAGGTAAGGCCACTATTAACTTGGTTGGGGCTTTAATTTCTTTGGCCTTAGTGTTCTTCTTATTCTGGCAACACTTTAGTAATGTGTGGCCATACTTGATCATCATGCCAGTCTTGATATACTTGTTCCACAAGATTCATAGTCACTACATCAAGGTTGGGCAACAACTTCGGGTGGCTGAAAAGACCAAGGTTCAACTCCATGATTATGATGGGGCAACCGTGATTGTATTGGTCGGGAACGTTACCCGAGTTACCCGGGGGGCGATTAACTATGCCCGGTCGATTGGGGACTACGTAATTGCGATGCACGTTTCCTTTGACGAAAATCCTGGGAAGGAACACAAGACGGCCAACGAATTTAAGGCTGAATACCCGGATGTCCGGTTCGTGGATATTCACTCTTCCTACCGGTCAATCGCTACCCCAACCCTGCGGTTCGTTGATGTGATTGCTAAACGGGCGGAAGCGAAGAACTATTCAACAACGGTTTTGGTACCGCAATTCGTACCAAAGCATCCATGGCAATTGGTTTTGCATAACCAATCAGCATTGCGGTTGCGGACCCTGTTAAATAGTCGGGAAAACATTATTGTTTCAACTTATAACTATCACTTGCATGAATAAGAGATCTGTAAAAATTCAGTCTCGCTTTATTTCCTGGGAAATTAAGGAGAAATTAATGTTTAACCGAAAAGCTATTGTAGCGATCATGGCCTTGTTAGGAATCCTGTTAATGGCTTCCTTTTCCATTCAAAGTGAGTGGTTTCATTCGGGGATCCTCGGGATTCTCGGCAGTGGCTGTGTGATTGGCGCCTACTTAATCTTAAATTTGGAAAAGTGGCAGGCTAAAGACCGCCGGGTTCGGTCAGTTACTTATACCTTATTAGCCCTTTGCTTGGTTCTGATCTTGCTAAGATTTGGCGAGGCATTGATATAAAGAGAACGCGGAAAGCTAAATTAGGTTGTTAGGAACAATTCCTACTTCCTTAGCTTTTCGCGTTTTTTGCTTGAAAATTGGTTAACTAGCTAAAATAGGCGCGGAACGGAGGGAAACTAATGGATTTTGACCAATTAATAAAGTTTGCCCACTATAAGTTGGCAAGTGATTTTAAGCTTGTTCCACTTCAATCTCATGAAAACTCAGCTCACCTTTGTGGATTGTCAGTTGGTTGTTAAAGCGGTTGGTGAGTTCACTGATGTAGTGCTCGGCGTCGGCTTCATCAACGTAAACGTGAATGGTGACATCAGCGCCATAGTTAGGGGCGACTTGGGTAAGCGCTTCTTGGTTGAGGTAATAATTAACTTGGTCGTAAAGTGGGTAGGGAGTTGTAATATCGAGGGTTATTTGTTGGATCCGCTTGATAATCCCTGCTTGGTGGATGGCCCCAGTGGTGGTGTTGCTGTAAGCCCGAATCAAGCCACCGGCGCCGAGTTTAATTCCGCCAAAGTACCGGGTGACAACGGCACAAACGTCGTGAAGGTGTTCCATCTTCAAGGCTTCTAAGATTGGGACCCCGGCTGTGCCGCTTGGTTCACCGTTATCACTTTCCCGTTGAATTTGGTCTTGATCACCAAGTAGGTAGGCAAAACAATTGTGGTTGGCCTTCCGGTTGGCTTTACTGATTTCAGTAATAAAAGCTTGGGCTTCGTCTTCACTTTTAATTCGGGCTAGTGAACAGATAAAGCGAGACTTTTTAATTACGACTTCATGGGTAGTTCCATCTTTAATGGTGAGGTATGGAAAATTTTCTGACATTTTTTTTGCTCCTTAAAAAATGAAAATTCGATTTTTTTACGTATGTATATATAAAGTAGGGGGTGAAAAAATGGAAAAGGAACTTTTGTATGGACGGCGAGAATTAGTCCCCGCCATCCAGGTTCCCAAAGATTTAACTTCGGTTTTAGTATTACCAACCATGGAAATTAAGGGTGGGCTGATCCGCTGTTGTCGTTGTAATCATCAATTTACCAAGGATCAAGTGGCGTTACCGAACCAACAGTACTATTGTCCAGCCTGTATTAACCTTGGCCGGGTTTCAACATTAAGTAAATTTTACCATGTTGCCGAGCCAAATCAATTTGACCCAGCTAAACCAATTTTGAAGTGGCAGGGAGAGTTATCACCACTCCAGGTGGAAGCGGCCGAAACGGTGAAAACAAAAATGGCAACTCATGCTCATCATCTCTTATGGGCGGTGACTGGGGCGGGAAAAACAGAAATGACCTACCCCGCGATTGCCCAAGCCTTAGAAAATAAAGAGCGAGTAGCGATTGCCTCCCCGCGGATTGACGTTTGCCGGGAATTGTATCCCCGGTTTAAGCGGGATTTTGATGTCGAAATTGCCTTATTGTATGGTGGGATGGAGGAACCGTATGCTTACCGCCAACTAACGATTTGTACAACCCACCAACTGTTACGTTTTTACCACGCCTTTGACCTTTTAATTGTGGATGAAGTTGATGCCTTCCCATACGCAATGAACCCAGAATTATTGTTTGCGACTAAACAAGCGATCAAACCGGACGGCGGGCTTTTATTAATGACAGCAACCCCGGATCAACGTTTACTGCAACGCGTTCGTAAAAAGGAATTATCGATTAGTTATTTACCGCTCCGTTATCATCGTCATCTCTTGCCTGAAATTCACCCGGTCATGGTCGGCAATTGGCGCAAGCGGGTAACCAAGGGCTATTTGCCAACTAGTTTAATTGCTTGGATTAACCGCCGGCTGAACGAGCAACGGGAGTTTTTATTCTTTGTCCCGCATATTGCGGATTTGGCAGGTGTGGCGTCGGTCTTAAGACGTCGATTTAAGAATGCCCGCTTTGCGACCGTCCACGCTGCGGATCCAGATCGGGCTACTAAAGTAATGCAGATGCGGCAACATGGGCTCGACTTTTTGATTACCACGACCATTTTAGAACGGGGGGTGACCTTCCCAGCAATTGATTTACTGGTACTAGGGGCTGATGATCCAGTCTTTTCCCCGGCGGCTTTAGTCCAAATTGCCGGCCGGGTAGGACGATCACCCAAACGGCCGACTGGGAACGTGACCTTCTTTATTGGGGCTTACGCCAAAAACGTTACCCAAGCGATGCAGCAAATTAAGTTGGTAAATCAGAAGGGACGGCGGCTTCAATGAAAAACTGTTTGTTATGTAATCAACGGTTGAACTGGCAACCAAGTTTCAAAGCCCTCTTTTTACCAGGGGACATCCAAGTACCATTGCTTTGTCAAACCTGCCGGGAGAGTTTTCAAACTTGGCAGGGACCTCATTGTGCCGGTTGTGGTCGAACTAGTCCCAACGGTCAATTGTGCCTGGACTGCCAAGGTTGGCAAAAACGAGGCACCTCAATGATCGAAGTTACCACGTGCTATCAATATAATTCGGCGATGCATGACTTTATGCAACGTTATAAGTTCCACGGTGACTACCGTCTGCGCCAGGTTTTTCGGGCTGAATTTACCCAGCGGGCAAAACGGTTAGGGGATTATTTTGTACCGGTCCCGGTCAGTCAAACGACGATGTTTACTCGTGGCTTTAACCAGGTAGCGGGGATGTTAGATTTAAAGTTAACCACATTATTAACGGTAAAAGCCAAAACCAAACGGGCACAGTCAACCAAAACGCGAGCTGAACGGTTAGCCACCAAGCAACCTTTTGAGCTTGCGAAAGGGATAGAGATTCCCCAAGGCCGCTTTGTCCTGATTGATGATATCTATACCACTGGGCGAACCTTCCATCACGCTGTTGAAATATTAAAGGCGGCCGGGTGTCAAGATATTAAAGGGCTAGTTTTAGCTGCGGCGGGATCAAATAATCAAAATGAGCCAAAAACCAATGAAACTCGAAAAATTTGCTAATTTTTACGATTTGAAACGAATTTCCTAAGAAAAAGAAAACGATTCCGATAAGCATTGTATATTTTAATTTATTCCTCTATAATATAGATAAGATATCAAGGAAAGGGCTTTCTTGATATTAGCAAGCCTAGTCGCTTGTGCTGAAAGGAGAGAGGTACAATGCTACAATTTAATATTCGCGGAGAAAACGTTGACTTGACTGATGCGATCCGTGACTATGTTGTAAAACGGATCAGTAAGCTAGAAAAGTATTTTGAGGACAACGTTGAAGCGACTGCCCACGTTAATTTGAAGGTGTACACCGATAAGCAATTTAAGGTGGAAGTTACGATTCCACTTCCTTACTTAACTCTTCGGGCAGAAGAAACTTCCAACGATATGTATGCAAGCATTGACTTGGTAACCGACAAGCTTGAACGGCAAATCCGGAAGTACAAGACGAAGGTAAATCGTAAAGCTCGTGAAAAGGGCTTTAAGGGACTTGAATTTGTCGCTACTCAAGAAGAAGAACCATCTTCAACCACTGATTCCTTAAAGATTGTGCGGACGAAGCAAATCTCTTTGAAGCCGATGGACTCAGAAGAAGCTGTTCTTCAGATGGACATGTTGGGCCATAGTTTCTTTGTCTTTGAAGATTCTGAAACTAACGGCACTAGCATTGTTTACCGTCGTAAGGACGGCCGGTATGGTTTGATTGAAATTAATTAAATTGTGTGATGAACATTTCGTTAGCGCTTGAAATGTAAATCATCAATCCGGAAAGGAACGGTCAGTTTCTTTCCGGATTTTTTGTTTCCTTTAGCAATTTCTTTTTTCAATGTCCAAAAGCTTGTATAATGGATAAAGTAATCTTTGCAGCAAGGAGGAAAATGCAAAATGAGCTACCAAGCTTTGTACCGGGTATGGCGACCCCAACGGTTTAGTGACGTTGTCGGGCAAGAGCTAGTGGTGACGACTTTAAAAAATGCCATTATCACTAATCAAATTAGTCACGCCTACCTCTTTGCCGGCCCCCGCGGAACTGGGAAAACATCGGCGGCCAAGATTTTTGCTAAGGCGGTTAATTGCCATCATAAGGTTGATGGTGAACCCTGCAATGAATGTGAGACTTGTCTGGCCATTACTAATGGTCAATTAAATGATGTCATCGAAATTGACGCAGCTTCTAACAACGGGGTCGAAGAGATTCGGGATATCCGGGATAAGGCTAAGTATGCGCCAACTCAAGCAGACTACAAGGTTTATATCATCGACGAAGTTCACATGCTTTCAACGGGGGCCTTTAACGCTTTGTTGAAGACCCTAGAAGAACCACCGGCGAACGTGATTTTTATTTTGGCAACCACGGAACCGCATAAGATTCCATTAACGATTATTTCCCGGGTGCAACGTTTTGATTTCCGCCGGATTAGCCCGCAAGATGCTTTTAACCGGATGAAGTTTATCCTGGATCAAAAGCAGTTGCAATATGACGAAAAGGCCCTCTGGGTGATTGCCAATGCGGCTGAAGGGGGGATGCGGGATGCTTTAAGTATCCTAGATCAGGTTCTTTCCTTTAGTGATAATCAAGTGGAGCTAAAAGACGCGCTCTTGGTTACTGGTAGTGTTACTAAGCAACTCTTGAAAAAATACTTCTTGCAGGTTGCATCTGGCGAGAGTGCCCAGGCCTTGACAACGATGGGGGAAGTCCTGGGCCAAGGAAAAGATGGGCAACGTTTTATTGAGGACTTGATTTCCTTTATTCGGGACGTTCTCTTATACCAAGAGTCACCGGATTTACTCCATGTGGAAGCGACGGGGTTAACGACGGAAGACTTTGATGAATTGATTAAGGCGGCGGATGCTCAAACCTTATACTCAATGATCGACACCCTAAATGATATCCAAGAAGAAATGCGGTTTACGACCCACCCGGATGTCTACTTGGAAGTTTTGACGGTCCGGCTAAGTCAACAAAAGGCGCCGGCCCAGGTAAGGACTGGAGTTGATAACCAGGTCGTTAACCAACTGCAACAAGCGATTGCGACCTTACAAAAGCAAGTTCAAGACTTGCTAAAGCGGCCAGCTGCACCAGCAATTACCCCACAACGCCCAGTTGCCCGGCCAAAGGTAAATAATCAAAGCCATTTTCACTTGAATTTGGAGCAAGTATATCAAGTTCTTGACCACGCCACGAAGGGGGATTTGACTAATCTTCGTGATCTGTGGGGGGATGCTTTGAGCTTACTTGATTCGGCCCAAAGTTCCTTGATCCGGATGGCTAAACCGGTGGCGGCAAGTCCGGAAGGAGTGGTAGTCGCTTATGAAAATGCCTTTCTCCTAGAACAAGCTGCCGGAGGGAGTCTCGCCGAAAGTCTGGGTGGGGCCCTAGAACAAGTTAGTGGCACCCACCGGGCGGTTGCCTTTGTTCCAAGTGAGCGGTGGCCAAAGATTCGACAGGATTTCTTAACTTCACGGGGATATTATGACCAAAAGTCAGCGGCGGCCCCGGCCGAAAAGCCAAAAGCGCCGGCTGATCCCATAGTTGCCCAGGCTCAACGCCTTTTTGGCACTGATGGGGTAAAAATTGAAGACAATTAAAAAATAAAGGATGGTAGAAAATTATGATGCGCGGAATGAATATGCAACAAATGATGAAGCAAGCTCAAAAGATGCAAAAGAAAATGATGGAAGAACAAGCGGAAATTTCCGCTCAATCATTTACAGGGGTTGCTCCAGACGACATGGTGAAGGCCACTTTCAGTGGGGACAAGAAGTTAATGGACTTACAAATCAAGCCAGAAGCTGTTGACCCAGATGATCCAGACATGTTAAGTGACTTGATCATCGCGGCCGTTAATGATGGTTTAGCGAAGGTGGACCAAGCCACCCAAGCTAAGCTCGGTAAGTACACGAAGGGCTTAGGTCTCTAATGCAATATCCGGAACCAATTGCGAAGCTGATTGCTTCTTACATGAAACTCCCCGGAATTGGTGAAAAAACGGCGACCCGCTTGGCTTTCTTTACCCTGGGGATGGAAGATGATGACGTAAAAGAATTCGCCCAATCTTTGGAAGCCGTCAAGCGGGACCTTCATTATTGTTCTGTTTGTGGCAATATTACTGAAGACGATCCTTGCCCAATCTGTAAGGATGCTTCCCGGGACCAAACGACGATTTTGGTAGTGGAACGCTCCCGGGATATCATGGCGATGGAACGGATGAATGAATACCACGGTTTGTACCACGTTCTCCACGGGACAATCTCGCCTAGTGCCGGAACGGGCCCAATGGATATTAACATCCCATCCTTGATCGAACGGCTGAAAAAACACACTGAAGTTAACGAAGTGATTGTGGCAACGAATGCCTCATTAGATGGGGAAACCACTGCTCAATACTTAGCGAAGTTAATTAAGCCCGCCAAGATTAAGGTTACCCGGTTAGCTCATGGGTTATCTGCTGGCTCGGATATTGATTATACTGATGAAGTTACCCTCTTTAAGGCGGTACAAGGTAGAACGGAGATGTAAAAATGGGTTTGTTTACATGGCAACCACAAGCTAAGCAGGGAGCTGACCAAGATCTCTTGCAAGTAATTTACGCCACTAAAGCTAGCTGGGACCATGCCAAAGAAACGGCTCGGGCAGTGTACGAAAGCCAAGTCGATACTGAACTCGTGGAACGCACCAAACTCCAAGAGCAAAAGTATCTGTATTTGTATAGCATCGCTCGGCAACGGCATTTACACGGGCGGTTGAACGATGGTGTAATTCAAAATTAGGTGATTAGGATGGCAGAAAAAGGGATTTTTATTTCGTTTGAAGGACCGGATGGCGCTGGCAAGACGACCGTTATGGCGGCCGTAGCAGACCACTTTAAGCAAAAATTTGGGGATGACCAAGTCTTAGAAACCCGCGAACCGGGGGGAACCCGGATTTCTGAGCAAATTCGCGATGTTCTCTTTGATGACCAAAATCAAAATATGGATCCGCGGACCGAAGCCATGCTTTTTGCAGCGGCGCGGCGACAACTGGTCGTCCAAAAGTTAAAACCAGCCTTAGCAGCGGGGAAGATAATCTTATCTGACCGGTATGTTGATAGTTCGGTCGCTTATCAAGGCGCTGGTCGGCAACTGGGGATTGATCGGATCTGGGATTTAAATCAGTATGCGATTGATGGGTGCTTACCCCAATTAACGATCTACCTTGATTTACCGGTTCAAATTGGCCTTAACCGGATTGCTGAGTTCCGGGCCGACCAGGTTAACCGCTTGGATAAGGAGAAATTAGCTTTCCATGAAGCGGTCCACCAGGCCTTTGATCAATTAGCTGACCGTCATCCCCAACGGATCATTAAGATTGATGCCACCCAGTCTAAAGCAAAGGTAATTCAAGCGGTTTTAGCAGCGGTTAATGACCGCTTCTTTAAGTAGTAAGGAGGCTTTAAAATGAAAATGTTAATGGCAATTGTCCAACCAAAGGACGCTTCTAAAGTTCAAGCAGGCTTAGCAAAGGCCAAAATAGGAGCCACCAAGCTCCAATCAACCGGGGGCTTTTTACGGGAAGGTAATACGACCTTTATGATCGTGGTTGACGATGAACGGGTTGATGAAGCCCTTGCCGTGATCAAGCAAAACGCCAAAACCCGAGAACAATTTGTCGCCCCATCTGCTTATATCGATAATGCGGCTAACTCGGTACCAATGAACGTTCAAGTTGGTGGAGCGACGGTCTTTGTGCTCCCCGTTGACCAATTTATTCACTTCTAAAAATTTACTAAACTTGGAAGGAGGGCCCTATGGCGTTTCAAGCAGAAATTTTACAACCAAAAATGGTTGCGCGCTTCAAGCAAATTATTGATCAAGGCGAATTAGCCCATGCCTACTTATTGGTTGGTCAAAGTGGGGCCGGTAAGACGGCCTTGGCCCAGTGGCTCGCCCTCCGTTTATTTTGTCAGCACGTTCAAAACGGGGAACCGGATGGGACCTGTCCCGAGTGTGAACGAATTTTGTCTGGAAATCATCCCGACGTGGTGGTGGCTAAGGCAGAAGGTCGCCAAATTAAGGTTGATCAAGTCCGGCATCTGAAAGCTGAATTTACCAAAACGGGGATGGAAGGCCAGACTAAGTTTTTTCTTATTGAAGATGCTGAAAAATTAACCGTCAGCGCAGCGAATAGCTTGCTTAAGTTTATTGAAGAACCTGGTCCTGGGATTTACATTTTGATGTTGACGACCAATAAAAATGCGGTCTTACCAACAATTCAGTCCCGGACCCAGGTTCTCGATCTATTGCCGCTTAGTCATGAGGCGGTTGATCAAAACTTGAAGGTCGCCGGGGTCCCTGACTATCTCCGGCCAGTGATGTTGGGCTTAACAACCGACCCGGATCTGGCAAAAAGCTTAATTGCCGATGAGTGGTTTGCCAAGGCAGTTAAGGCAGTTTGGGACTGGTTTAAACTCTTGGCCCAGGGAAATCCGATGGCCTTTGTCAACGTAGCAACGACTTTAGTGCCATTGATGAATGACCGCCAGCAAGCCATGGTGATGCTCGATTTAATCACCATGCTCTGGCGGGACGGGCTAATGCTCCAAAATGATTTGGCGGATCGTTTGCATTACCAACAATGGCGATCAGAATTGGCCCACTTGGTAGTGCGCATGGCACCCCGACAGGTTTTAAAAGCGAGTGAATTAACCTTGGAGTGCCGGAAGTTACTTGATCAAAATTTAAGTTTTCAAACGGTGGTTGAGCAATTAACCTTGCGGCAACTTGCTGTTATCAATCCGGAAGGGAAGATGCATCGTGGTTGATCGACTTGATAAAAGTGATATTTATGAACGGTTTGCGGAGGTAACCCGGCAAACGAAAGATCTCGTTGAAAGTATGGAGGTTCTCTCCGAAAAATTAAGTTTAGTCCTTGCTGAAAATGCCAAGTTGGCGATCGAAAACGATCATCTTCATGAGGTAATTAAGCAACAACACCGGGAACAAAAGAAAGAGGGCCTTTCGGACTCGCGGAAGATGCTCCAACGGCTTTATCAAGAAGGCTTTCACGTTTGCAACGATATGTATGGTAAGCGGCTGGAAAAAAATGAAGCCTGCACTTTCTGCTTAGATGCCATTTATGGGCGCCACCAGGTAAAGTGAGGGGAAGAATGCAACAAGTACGAAGTTTTCAAGCAAGTGATACTGGAACCCTTTATCTCGTTCCAACGCCAATCGGAAATCTGGGCGATATGACCTTTCGGGCCCTTGATGTCCTCAAGGCGGTGAATCTAATTGCCGCCGAGGATACGCGTCATACCCAGCAATTACTAAATCACTTTGAGATTAAGCAACGCTTGGTCAGTCTTCACGAGCACAACCATGAGCAACGGGTCCCCCAATTAATTGCTGATCTGCAAAAGGGGTTGGATGTTGCCCAGTGTAGTGATGCGGGGATGCCGTCGATTTCCGACCCCGGCAAAGAATTAGTGGCTGCTGCCACCAAAGCGGGGATTCCGGTGGTCGCTTTACCTGGCCCCAATGCGGGCTTAACAGCCTTAATTGCTTCCGGCCTAGTTCCCCAGCCCTTTACTTTCTATGGCTTCTTAGAGCGCAAGCACCAGCAACAAGTTACGGCCCTCCTCAAGCTCAAACAACGTCCTGAAACCTTAATCTTTTATGAAGCTCCTCACCGCTTGAAAAAGACCTTACAATCGATGATCGAGGCCTTCGGAGAAGAGCGGCGGGTTGTTTTAGCCCGGGAATTAACTAAGCGTTATGAGGAGTACCTTCGGGGGACCCTTGGGGAAGCCTTAGCTTGGGCGGAAAATGAAACTGTCCGCGGTGAATTCGTCGTTCTTGTTGCCGGAAATGATCATCCGGAGGAAGTACCAACGACTGAAGTAGCAGCGGACCCGATTCAGCAAATTGACGCCGAAGTTGCTCGGGGCTTATCAACGAATGCGGCGATTAAATTGGTTGCCAAGCAACGAGGGCTCAAGCGCCAAGAGCTTTATCGCCAGTACCATGGAATTGATGACTAATCTTTGCAAGGGGGAAGTGCGATGATTGCGAGTTACGAAATGCGACACCAGGTACCATACTACGAATGTGACGCAACGGGGCACCAAACCCTGGCCATGTTATTTCGCCTGCTAATTTTGGCTTCTGAGGCCCATAGCGACGCTTTAAGGGTCGGAACTGCCAAGGTCAAGGAATATGATGGCGGCTGGGTAATTATCAACTATGCGGGTAATGTGGACCGCTTACCGCAAGAAAACGAAACGGTCATGATTAAGACCTATTTGGAAGCCTACAATCGCTTCTTTGTTGTCCGGACCTTTGAAGTTTATGATGAGGAAGGTAAGCAATTAGTAAAGGTGAAGGGGACGTTTGCCTTTATGAACTTGACGACCCGGAAGGTGGCAAGCATTCCAGAACCTTTAATCGCCCCATACCACAGTGAAGAAAGTCGGCGGTTGCCAAAGGTTGCTCGGCCAAAACTGATGGAAGAGGACCTAGATTGGGTTAGGTTAGATTACCGGGTGCGGTTCTTTGATATTGATCTCAATAACCACGTTAACAATGCGGTTTACTTCGACTGGCTGTTAGATCCTCTGGGAGATGACTTTCTCCGTCACCACTGCCTAGTTGGGCTAAAGATGAAGTATGATCACGAAGTCCGGGCCGGCGAAAAAGTTGATAGCCAATTCATTAAGGTTGAAGACGAAGGGCGGATCATCACCCACCACCAAATTAAACGCCAAGGTGAAATTGCGGCGGAAGCGGAGTTTGAGTGGAAATTGGTATAGTAAAAAAAGCGGCCGTGGTTTCTGTATAACATTCGGAGGTACGAGAAAGGCTGGGAAGAAACACAAGTTTCTCCCCAGCCTTTCTCTTTTTATTTTATTTCAAATCTTCACTAATCAAGTCCAGTTCCTTTGATGCACATTCGTGATCGAGTTGTGGCCGATCCTTGTTTTCGGCGTGAGCCTTGATTAAATCGAGTTCTTTTTGAATGTTATTTTCAAACCGTTTCATTATATTAATCCTCCATTAATGATTGTATTAACTTATTATTGGTAAGCTGATTTATAAACTTATTAAATTTGATATGTTGCTATAATAATCCAAATTGGTATAGTTTACAAGTCCTTTTAATATTACATTTTTGACAAGGGTTTATCAATGGTGGTCTAATAATGATGAAAGGGTAAAATTAAAAAGTGGGCGTTAGAGGTTGATTTTTTTGCCAGATTTAGTTACAATCGGAATGTTGATTATTGACGATAGAAAAAAGGAGGCAGATAGCATGCGTAAAGCACATCCACATGGTGTACAAGGCCGTCGCCCAGTTGCTCCAAAGTACAAGCGGGCATTGAAGGAAAAGAAGATCGAAGAAATTCGTAAGTGGGCCAAGGAAAAGCCAGCTGACGAAAAGTAATTTTATCGATAATCAGTTGCTAGTTAAGTTTTCCGAGAATGTTCGGAAAAATGCTTGCAATTTGGTTATCAATCAGGTATTATAATACCTGTTGATAACGCGCCCTTAGTGTAATGGATCGCACGTGAGATTCCGGTTCTCGAGATCGGGGTTCGACTCCCCGGGGGCGCATTTGTTATATATAAATATATTTCGCTGCCCCAGTGGCGGAATTGGCAGACGCGCAACGTTCAGGTCGTTGTATGGGTAACCATGTACAGGTTCGAATCCTGTTTGGGGCATTAGATAACGGAGTGAAGACGGTACTACTTTGGTAGTATCGTTTTTTTGATTAGCTGAACTCATTGAAAAATAAATAATGATTTTCAGCTTAAAGGAATTATCGTCACAGTAATATTCTGAGTGTAAAGCTAAGGCAGTGGATGGGACCGTTAATGATTAAATAAAAATTATGCGAAAAAAGACTGGCAATTTAGAATTCTTTTATGTATAATAGTCAATGTTGACGCGCCCTTAGTGTAATGGATCGCACGTGAGATTCCGGTTCTCGAGATCGGGGTTCGACTCCCCGGGGGCGCATAATTAAACAGGATGAAGTTAAAAGCTTCATCCTGTTTTTTCGTGTATAGGGAATTTTCCTAATGATAGGGAAGGTTGGTTGAGGTTACGACATTTTAAGGCGAGGTTGTTAGCGGCTATATTCCGTGTAATCTAGCTTTGCTGGTTTCATTGGCTGATTGTCCTTATCATCAAAGTTTTTTAATCAAAAAGGCCCAGCACTAAGGGGAATGCTGGGCCGGGGGGTAAGGATTTATTCATTGGGTAATTTGGGTGTGAGTATAGTGCAGGTGATGATTTCTTTATTGTGCTTCGTAAATAAGGTGTTGGTTAACGAATTCGGTAAAGCCGATTTCACTCAATTCACGACCGTAACCGGAGTGCTTAACCCCACCAAATGGAATTTCAGGTAAAGATGCCCAACCATCGTTAATCCAGGACATCCCAGTTTCGATCTTAGCGGCCACTTCACGGGAGTGCTTAACTTCACCAAAGACAGTGTTCCCAAGCCCGTAGCTAGAGTTGTTAGCTAAAGCAACGGCTTCGTCTTCCGTCTTGTAAGTGTAAACTTCCGCCACTGGCCCGAAGAGTTCTTGATCGAAAATTGGGTTGTTTTCGTCAATATCAGTCAAAATAGCAGGTGGGAAGAATTGACCTGGTAAGGCAACTGGTTCGTGTTGGTAAGCTAAGGTTGCCCCACCGGCGATGGCGTCAGCAACTTGCTTTTCAAGCTTTTCTTTAGCCTTCTTGGAAGAAAGAGGAGCTAAGGTTGTGGAACGGTCGAGGGGGTCACCCATCTTAACGTCTGCAAAGACTTCCTTAACCATAGCAATAAATTGGTCTTTCATATCTTCTGGAACGATGAACCGTTTGGATGAAGTACATACTTGCCCAGCGTTGAAGAGCCGTGCAAAACGAATTGTGTTCTTCAACTTGTCCATGTCAGCGTCGTTAAGAACGATAAAGGCGTCGTTCCCACCAAGTTCCATCGTGCTCTTCTTAAGGTGCTTAGCGGCTTCCGTAGCAACGGCCTTCCCACCTCGTTCAGAACCCGTCAAGCAAACTCCGGCAATCCGTGGGTCGGCAATGATATCAGAAACTTGGTCGTATGAAACGAAGAGGTTGGTCAAACTACCTTCTGGCGCCCCGGCTTCAGCAACCAAGTCGCAAAAAGCTTGAGCGGAAGTTGGACAATTGGCAGCGTCCTTCAAAAGCATTGGGTTCCCAACTAAGAAGTTTGGAATGAAGACCCGGGCAATTTGGTAGAAGGGGAAGTTCCATGGTTCCACCGCCATCAAAGCGCCGAGGGATTGCTTCAAAACATAAGCGTTCCCGGAAGTCGTGTAGATTGGCTTTGGTTGAAGAAATTCGTTGGCCTTTTCAACGTAGTAGTCACAGAAGGAAGCGCAAAGGTCAACTTCGGCTTCAGCCTCGCCAATTAACTTCCCCATGTCACGGACCATCAATTCTGCCATTGCCGTTCGCCGTTCGCGGAGTAATTCACCTAAGCGAACGATCACGGTCTTACGGGCTTCCAAGTCATTATCTTTGCGCCATAACTTGTAAAGAGCATGGGCCTTGGCCAAAGTTTGTTCAATTTCTGCATTCGTTGTGTCTTCATATTCATGCTCAACTTCATTGGTATATGGATTTACAGTTTTGTATGCCATTTGTGCATTCCTGCCTTTCGAAATTGGTTGATTATTAACTATGACTACATTGTAACCGCTTTTTAAAATTTCACAAGCGTTTTGGAGATTAAGGATTAAGTGCACAATGGTTATTGATTGGTATTATTATAATGGCTTGTGAAAAAAACTGATTCTGACCGTTATTTCACAAAAGGTCGAATCACAAGATTAAGCGGAATGCTTACCGATTACACATCAAGTGATCAAAAGGAATTTCACTTTAAAAAATTGTGAAAATAAGTGAGTTAGTAAGAAAAAATTATCTAAGAAACCAAGCCAATAGGTTAGAATTGGATGTGTTATATATCACTAACGACAGAAATTAAAAGATAACGACTGAAACACAAAAGACCGTTACCCCGGGCAGGAGTAGCGGTCTTTTTCAATTTTTTACGGTTTGCGAAATTTATGATATATATAATTCACCAAGTAAATGATTGCCGTAGCAATGATTAAGAACACTACATGTTCCCAGTTCATCGGTTTCTTAAAAACGATATTATTTAACTTAAAACCAATGACAAAGGAAACAGAAAATATTAACCAAGTTGTAAATCGCGGGTGAGATTCCATGAACTTTCTTAACCACATTTTTTTAACCACCTTTTATAGCCGTGAATGCGATCTGAGCTGCAACTAGTTGTGGTGCACTCAATTTTGCGGCATTGTACCAAACCTTGTGTTGAATCAGTCCTTGAATTCCTCCGGCAAGCAATGCCACTAATGTACCGCCACCTACACAGCCGATAAGCTAAGACTTCATCCAGCTGGTAAATGATTGTTCGAAGGATTGGGTTTTGCGAGTATTAAGCATACGATTCGTACTCTCCTTCCAAAAACAAAGTATACCAATTTTTAAATTGGATGTGATCCTATTTTGTTTATCGGGTAAAGATACTGTATGCCAATTGTAAAAGGTTAGACGCTTAGCCTTGAGCAGGCCGGAGAAAACTGACTTTTTAAGTTTTGCGAGTTTTTCATTCTTAAAATCTAACTCGCGCTTCAATCGCCAAGGTAACTTCCATTGGAGAAAGATGGTTAGTTTCGATCGTGTAATCAGCGCAAGCTTGGTAGGCTTGGTGGCGTTGCTTTTTTAAGGCTTCAATCCCTGCCTGATCAAGTCCTTTGGCGAGGGGCCGGTTTTTAGCGTTGCCAATCCGGGCAAGGGTTTCCTTGGCGCTGGCTCGGAGATGGATAACTGGGACGGCTGAGCTTCGGAGCAGGGCTTGGTTGTCTTCTCGGAGGGGGGTCCCCCCGCCTGTGGCTAAGATCCCAGGTTGATCAATCACTGCCCCTAGGACTTGGTGCTCGAGTTTTCGAAAGTAGGCTTCTCCGTGGTCAGCGAAGATTTCGGGGATCGTTTGGCCAGCGGCTTCTTCGATCGCTTGATCCAAGTCGATCACCGGTAAGTTATGCCGGCGACCGAGGAGGTTACCGACCGTGGATTTGCCACTTCCCATAAAGCCAATTAAGATTAGTTGCATTTTAATCCCCCCGATCAACAATTTCGTAGTGTGGTGCTAACACCGTCGCCGCTGCTTTAACCTCCGCTTCGGTCCGGAAAGTCAGTTGGAGAATGCCGTCAATTTCGTCTCGGACTTCTAGGAGTTGAAGGTTAATTAAGGATAAGTCGTGGTCCGCCAGAAGTCCAGTAACTTTGGCAACGGCGCCGACTTCATCTGGTAAATTCAAAAAGAGGTCGTAGAAGGGCGCCCGGACTGGTTGGTTGAGTTTTTCCCGACTGACCTTGGCCCGGTTGAAAAATTGGTGGATCGCCGTTTGATCGCCATTCCCAATTGCTTGGTCAATCTGCTGTAATTGGTCGACGTAGCCGGCGAGCTGTTGGCGGATAATCGGGCCATTCGCCGCTAAAATCGCTGTCCACATGGTTGGGTCGGCGGCCGCAATCCGGGTAACCGACTTAAAGCTCCCGGCCGCGAGGCGCATCCCCAGGGGCTGATCCTTAAAACGCCGGTTAGTTTGATTAACCAGAGCCGCCGCAATAATGTGGGGGAGGTGGCTAATCTGACTCACGATTTGGTCATGTTCCGGTGGTGTAACCGTCAGCCACTTGACGTGGGTCCCACTGAAGAGATCTTGGATTTGTTTAGCGGCCTCGGGATGATCATTGGGAACCTGGAAGTAAAAGGCGTTTTCAAAGAGGTCCGGTCGACCAGCTTGAACGCCACTTTTATGGGATCCCGCCATCGGGTGGCCACCGACAAAGCTAACTCCTTTGGCCAGTAATGGTTGGGCAGCTTTAATGACCGTTGTCTTGGTACTGCCGACATCAGTAATGATTACCCCGGGTTTGAGGGTTAACTTGGCTAGCGTCTTTAGGTCAGACTCTATTTGACTGACGGGACTGGCTAAAATGATGAAATCAGCTTGTTCGACTTGGTCAAACCCAGTAGTCGCCTGGTCAATAACCCCGTGGTCTAAGGCGTAGGTTGTGGTTCCCACTTGGGGGTCACTTGCCAGAATCTTCACTGTTGGATGAGCTAATCGGACCGCTTGGGCCAAGGAACTTCCGATTAAACCTAAGCCTTTGAAAAAGACAGTTGTCATGATTAAGCCTTCTTTCTAAGCATTGCTAAATCAGCGAAAAATCCCGGGTAGGAAACGGCCACGGCTTTTGCATGGGCTAACTCTAGGGACCGGCCCGCTTTTAGGGCCGCAATTGCGAGCATCATCCCGATCCGGTGGTCGCCGTAACTTTCGAGGTGTGGGTCTTGAATATCCCAATGAGAACGCCCGGTAATGATCATCCCGTCAGGTAATTCTTCAATTTGGACGCCGAGTTTTCGCAGTTCCGCACTGACTGTCGCAATTCGGTCGGTTTCCTTGACCCGCAGTTCGCCAGCCCCAGTAATCTTACTGGTTCCGTCCGCGCAAGCGGCTAAGAGCGCCACGAGGGGGAGTTCGTCGATGACGGCAGGGATGTCAGTTGCGCCTAAGGTAATTGGCTTCAAAGGACTACTTTGAATCGTTAAATCCCCAATTGGCTCCCCTTGGCTAGGGTGTTCTGCAATCGTCACCTGAGCGCCCATCTGTTGGAGAACGGTTAAGATCCCTGTCCGCGTTGGGTTGAGGTTAACCCCGGTGAGGGTGATTTGAGAATTAGGGACAATCGCCCCGGCCACTAAGAAGAAGGCGGCTGAGGAAATATCGCCGGGGACGGTTACGGTTTGCCCTTGTAAATGGGTAGCGGGATGAACGGTAATCGTTCGTTGGTCACGTGCCGTGGTTAGCTTAGCGCCAAATTGGCGTAACATCAACTCGGTGTGATTCCGAGTCGGGAGTTTTTCAATGATGGTTGATGGTCCATCGGCCTGCAAAGCCGCAAGGATCAACGCGCTCTTGACCTGGGCGGAAGCAACTGGTAATTCCACGGTAGCGGCGTGGAGGGGGTGACCGGTGATCATTGCCGGTAAAGTACCGGCTGGACTTAATGTAACTTGCCCGCCAAAGGTTGCTAAGGGTTCGGTAACCCGCTTCATTGGCCGCTTTTGTAAGGAAGCATCCCCAATCATTTGACTAGTAAAGGGCCGCCCGGCTAAGAGCCCCATCATTAACCGAGTAGTCGTCCCGGAGTTTCCCATTTGGAGGGGATGGGAAGCGACATGAAGGCCAGACCAACCTTGTCCATGGACTAAGACGTCATCTTGGGTTTGTTCAATCATTACTCCCAGATCGCGGAAGGCCTGGAGGGTACTCAAACAATCTTCCCCGGCTAAAAAGTGGTGGATTTGGGTTGTGCCCTGGCTAATGGCGCCGAGCATAATCGCCCGGTGGGAAATACTTTTGTCGCCAGGAACGGCGAGGGTGCCAGCTAGGCCGGCGGGGGCAGGTAAGAGGTGGGTCATGATGTGCTTCCTTTCATGGGTAAAATTTGGTAGACACTCCACAGCATGGGAGTGTGAATCGTTTTTAAAATTTTGATAGCCTGTTTCGTGGGTAAAAGTTCCTGGCTAGTTAGGACGTATTCGCCGTCCAGTAAAAATTGGTTAGCCGCTACGACCTTGCTGGAACAGGCTTTAATTTGAATCTCCGGGGGCAAGAATTGTCTTAATAAATCAGCCGTTGCCGGGTGGCTATAGGCCAGTTTCGTCGTCCGGCCTTGATAGTGGGCGACTGCCATCGGTGCCAGTTCAAAAACAAAGCCGTCAATCAACTGAAGCTGTGCTAAGGTCCGGTAGTGGAGTTGCCCCCAACTGAGGCCAGTTGGGCTTTGATAGGCCGCCGGAATTAAGAGGTAATCACCGACCAAGTGATTGAGTTGATCATAAATCGCCGTAAAGCTAGGGTGGAGTTGAACCGTAAATTGGGGATGGGTGCTTAAATACGCCGCCGCGGCGTGAGCACTGTCAGTTGCCGCTGGGCCAAGAGTATGCAAGATCATTGGTTCATTTCCGTGCGCCAAGCTTTGACTTGGTCTTGTAAACGCGCGAGGTTGTCGCCTTCAAAAGCCTCCAAGATTGCCTTGGCAAGTTCAATCGCCACTACGTTTTCAACGACTAAAGCGGCCGGGACAATTGCCGTGGTGTCAGAGCGTTCGACATTCGCCTTCATGACTTCCTTAGTTTGGACGTCAACGGTTTGCAGGGCCTTGTACAGGGTCGGGATCGGCTTCATTGCCGCATTCACCACTAATGGCATCCCATTAGTCATTCCGCCTTCAAAGCCCCCGAGGTGGTCGGAAAGGCGGTGGTAACCCTCGTCTTGATCAAAGGCAATCGGGTCCATGACTTGGCTCCCGGGCCGGGTAGCGGCTTCAAAGCCATCCCCAATTGCGACTCCCTTCATGGCATTAATCCCCATCACGGCGCCAGCGATTTTGGCATCTAACTTGGTGTCCCAGCTAACGTAGGAGCCTAAGCCGGCCGGCACGTTTTCGGCAATCACTTTAATCAAACCACCCAAGGTATCTCCAGCCCGCCGGGTATCATCAATTAACTGGTGAATTTCCGCCACTTTAGCGGGATCGGTAATCCGCAGGTCGTTGGCAGCCGTCACTTGCTTAATTTCGGCAACGCTGGTTAACGGTTTTTCAGCTGGGACCGGGCCAATCTGGCGGACGTAACCAACGATTTGAATGTCCAGGGCGGCTAAGAGTTGTTCGCAGACGTTCCCGATCGCAACCCGCATCGCCGTTTCGCGCGCTGAAGACCGTTCCAAGACGTTTCGCATATCAGCGTGGCGGTACTTGAGCCCACCGACAAGGTCAGCGTGGCCAGGCCGGGGGCGGGTAACTTTGCGAGTGGTATTTTCCGGGGTTGCTGGCGCCGTTGGGTCCATGATCGCACTCCAATGGGCGTGGTCGCGGTTGTGGATGACTAAGGTAATCGGTGAACCCAGGGTAACCCCGTGGCGGACCCCGCCGAGGATTTCGACTTGGTCATGTTCAATCTTTTGCCGGTTGCCCCGACCGTAGCCCCGTTGGCGGTCAGCCAAAGCGGCGTTAATTTGGTCAACATCAAGGGTTAAGCCAGCTGGAATCCCTTCGATAATCCCTGTGAGTTGGGGACCATGAGATTCGCCAGCGGTGAGATAAGTAAATGCCATGTTTTCCTCCAATTATTGTTGTTCTAAGGCCCGTGATTGAGCCATGATCGTTTTGAAGACTTGTTGTAAAGGTTCCTTTAATGATGTATCCGCCTGGCCGACTTGGGCGAGAATTTCGGCTTCCCGTTTCGGATCACAGACCGGTAGTTGAGCGGCTTGTTTAAGATTACCGACTTCAGTCACCAGGTTAAAACGTTGGATCAAGAGCTTCTCTAACTGCTGGTTAATCGCGTCAATTTCGTGGCGGAGTTGGTTTAGATCAGCCATTTCAATTCCTCCCGTTCAAAATTTTTAGGGCATTTTGGACTGTTGTGACGGTTAGTTGTCCAGGTGCAGAAGCAACTCCCGCGGTTGCGAAAGTTAAAGCGGTCGGGAAGAGGTGGCCACTAAGCCGAGTGATCTTCCCTAAATCGCCCATTGCCATTGCAATTAGTGGCCGTTGACCGTGGTATTGATTAATGGCAGTCAGAACGGTTAAAACATCTTGCGAGTTAGTCGGCATGACCGCAAACTTAATCAGATCAGCCCCAGTCGCTTCCAATTGAGCAAGTAAGTCATGTAATTCTGTGAGTTTCGGGGTCTGGTCAAAATTATGGTAGCTAGCAATAGTTAAGATATGGTGTTGGTGTGCTAAAGTTTGGAGCGGAGTAGTGATCGTCGTTGGTAAGGCGGCTTCGAGATCAATTAAGTCGACGGCTTCAGCTTCTAAAAGAGCAGTGTAAGTAGCGGTGTAAGGAGTAGCTTGAAGGTCCCACTGACCACCTTCTGCACTTGTCCGGATGGTTGCAAGTAGGGGACAGTCACGGTGAATTGCTTGCGCAGTCGCAACAATGGTCGGTAAATCGACCGGAAACTTTAAAGCATCAAGGCGCCACTCGACTAAATCAAATTGGCGAATGTCAAGTTGTTTGAAGTAGTCTAAGGCCGCTTCGGGGGTTGTTGTGACGATCGGAACTGCGATTTTTGGTTGGCCATTTTGAAAGGTTAGTTGGTGAGGATGAACGGTCATTTGGCATCCTCCTCAAATAGCAATTGGCGGATCTTTTCTACTGGCATCTCTTCACCAGTCCAAAGTTTAAAGGCTTCTGCCCCTTGTTCGAGCATCATCCCGAGCCCATTTAAAACGTGTTTTACGCCGGCTTGCTTAGCAACTTGCATTAACTTAGTCTCCCGAGGGGCGTAAACGGTGTCGTAAACGATCATGTCTTCATGGAACCAACTTGGATCAGTAATCAAACTTTGGTCTTCTAATGGTTTCATCCCCACACCGGTAGCATCGCAGTAGATAGCGGCGTCTGTAAGTTCTTTTCGCAAGGCCGCTTGGTCTTTGAGGGGGATTACCCGGGCATGACAGTTGGTTTGGGCATTAATAATTTCCGCATTGTGTTGGGCTTGTTCCCATTGGGGATCGGTATCACGATTGAAAATGACGATCTCTTTGACGCCATCAAGAGCTGCTTGGATAGCGATTGGCGTTCCGGCTCCCCCAGCGCCTGCCAAGACCATTTTTTCACCTTTAATGGACAAACCTTCGTCAGCAAGGGCCTTCATAAAGCCAGTACCGTCAGTTGTGTAACCAGTAAGAACTCCATTGTTATTAACAACGGTGTTAACGGCCCCAGCTAATTTGGCAGCTGGCGCGAGTTTATCTAGCAAGGGAAGAATAGCTTGTTTGTTGGGCATTGAAACATTGGCTCCCCGCATGTCAAGGGTCCGAATTGCTTCAACGGCGCTTGCTAAGCGGTCGTTACCAACTTCAAATGCCAAGTATGCGTAGTTTAGATTTAACATGGCAAAGGCATTGTTATGCATTGTCGGGGACATCGAGTGCCGGATTGGCGTTGCGATTAAACCAATTAAAATTGTATGACCATCAATTCGTTCCATATTAAGCTTCCTCCTTTGAAGAGCGGGCAATTAAAGTAAGTAAAATCATGAAGATACTACCGGTTAAGCCAATTACCAGATCGCCGGCAAAAGCGAGGGCGATACTATTTGTTGAAAGCATCCCGGTGATGATGGGAACGGTAAAAGAAGCGAGACTACCGAAGAAGTAGAAGGCCCCAGTAACCATGCCGTGACGCGCAGGGTAGAGTTTCATAAAGACGGTTAAGCCGGTTTGCATCACGCCACCAGCGGCCGCAAAGCCAAAGGTAAAACTTGCTAGATCAGCTAACCAGATTATTTGACCAAACCAGATCAAGGTAACTAAAGCGATAACGGCGGTTAGATTTAGAGCAATGAGAAGTTTAAATTCACTTACCGCCCGGTTTAAAAGAATGAAGAGGATAATTACCCCGGTGATTGAACCGATACTGTAGAGCGAGAGTAAGAAGTGACCGGCCGTTTCAGAAAAGTTTAAGCTCCGTTGGGCAAAGAGGGTGATCCATTGGGTAAACCAGATCATCAAAGCCATTGAAGTGTAGCCGTAGCCAAGTAACAAAAGGGTTTGGGTGATTTTACGCCAGCCTTTGGTGACTGGTCCCATCTTAGCTTGGGCAGCCATTTGGCGGAGTTGTTGGTGGTTAGGGAATTTAACGCTGAGAACATTAATTAAATTAAGAATCGTTAAAGCCGCCATTACGATGAATGACCAACCGAACCACCAGCCGAGGTTAGCGAGCATGGCAACAATTAGGGGAAGAATAAATTCGCCAATTGAAATGAACCCTTTCAGTAAAATTGTGCCATCACCTCTCCCGTGGTTAATTTCAACTAAGGTCGTGTAAGTTCCGGCATCGAGTGCGGAGTTAGCGATCCCGGCGAGGATGGCAAGACCGTAAGCGACGGGGATGGAAGGATTCATCACCATTCCGACGGCGAAGACTAGGTAAGCTAGCATCCCGATTACGACGAAGAGTTTCCGACTCAGGAGGTCAGCTAAGCTCCCGGTGATTAAGTATGCAATTAAGCGCCCAATCCCAATCCCGGAAATAACGAAGGAAACGGTCTTCAACGGCACGTTCCAACTATTTCCAAGCGCGGTCATATTTTGGGCCAAGATGATAATCCCGAACCCGTGGATTAAGTAATTCAAGTAAAGGGTAAGCGATAAACGCCATTTATTAATATTCACAGTTGTTTGACTCCTTGGGGCAATTTCCATCATGGACCTCCTAAATTAATTATCACTGGGGAAACGAAAAAAAACCAACTAGAATGCTTTTTGGGGGACGCAATCTAGTTGGTTTTCAAGTTAATATTAATTTGGAGTAAATGCTACTCACTAACTTGACCCTGCTAGATTTGTACCTAGCAGAAGTCGTTAAAAGATGACTTTGCTTCGGTACGAACGCCCGCGTCCGTACCGAATGGCCGGACGATTACTTAAAATAAGCAAAGCCAAAATAGAAATTTGTCATCTTTGGATTAAGTAACATTCTTAAAACTCCCTTCGAAAATTGTTGGTTATATTAAAACATTCTCATTTGGCGATGTCAAGGAGAAATTTAAAGAAGTGGTTATGGGAAAAGGTAGCGGTCTTAAACCGGGGAACGTGCTGGAGATGATTTTGAGCCTCTAAAGAGTCTCAAAACTCACTCTTGATGTAAGCTCGCCTTGTTCGCTAAGATCAATTTCCCACTTCCGGTATAGCCAAAAATAAATTTCATCCAGATAATAAAAAACGTTTTTACCAACTCAATTTCGCCAATTTTCAAAAAACAAGACCCGACAGATCTAAAAATCTGCGCAAGATTTAACGGATTTTGCACAGATCTGCAAATCTGTCGGGTATCATTTTCGCGATTTTAGTAATTTTTAATTTTCACCCCGCATAAGCTTAGCAAAATTAGTTTGTAGATCTTGAATTTGAGTTGACGGCCAGTCCAGATAACCATTCGTGGATTGACTAACAAGGACAACTGGCTGGATATCATGAATGATGAAGGTATCAGTGATGTGAAATTCAGCGATCTTAGCTGGTTAAGGGACTAGCTTGTAGTTGTCCATGGCGAGCACGTCGGAATTGCTAATTGGAGAATAAGCGCTTGGGGATTAAAAGGATAATCACTTGGTACCATTGCGGTATAGGACTGGCCCATTGATTTATGAAGTTTTGAAGTCGGAGAGCGTTCGTAGGATTCCGGTCACTAGCACTAACGGTTTTGGTAGTTGCGTAGCTAAGGGTTGATAGATCGGCGATGAGTTAGTGTAATATTTTTGGGGGCAGGATGAATAATTCACCCTGCTGGTTATGTAT